>Ga0307513_10011373_pt1 | contig 11068 bp, 8 predicted proteins | sample 15_EM_MG_FD_202174 | JGI IMG/M metagenome (GOLD analysis project Ga0307513, IMG submission 202174) | Populus trichocarpa ectomycorrhiza microbial communities from riparian zone in the Pacific Northwest, United States - 15_EM | ecosystem: Host-associated > Plants > Roots > Unclassified | place... | reverse complement strand
GCTCGGCGGCATCGTCAACTCGATCAAGAAAGTGTCGGACATCGTCGCGGAGATCAGCGCGGCGAGCCAGGAGCAATCCACCGGCATCGAGCAGGTGAACAAGGCCATCATGCAGATGGACGGCCTCACCCAGCAGAACGCGGCGCTCGTCGAAGAAGCCGCCGCTGCCGCCGAGTCATTGCAGGACCAGGCACGCGGACTCCTCGACAGCATGTCTCAATTCAAGGTCGCGGGCGGCTCGTCCGCGGCGAACGAAACACAGCGGCGTGAGGGTACGCCGCGCGCGGTGGCCAGACCGAAGGCGCCGCGCGAGGCCCAGCCGACGGCGCCTGGCGCGCCCATGCGCAAGGCTGCAGGTGCGAAAGGCGAGTGGAGCGAGTTCTGATCGGAACTCGCACGACCTGAGATTGGGCTCACGGTGAGATTGGGTTCACCGTGAGATTGGCCTTTGCGCGGATGTCCGCGCTCGACGCGCCGATCTGCACTTCGAAGGTGCCGGGGTCGACCGCGTAGGCTTTTTTCGCATCGTCGTAGATTGCCAGGTCGCGGTCCGGTTTCACCTGGAACGACACCTGCCGCGATTGCCCGGGCTCGAGCGTCACGCGTTCGATGCCACGCAGCTCCTTGAGCGCGCGCGCGCGCTTCGGATCGAGCGGCTTCAGATACAACTGCACGACCTCGTCACCGGCGCGTTTACCGATGTTTCTGACCGTGACCGTGGCCTGCACGCTGCCATCGGCCGCCACCGAACTGCGATCGAGCTTGAACCCCGTGTATGCGAACTTGGTGTACGAGAGACCGTGGCCGAAGGGATATAGCGGTTGCCCGGCGAAGTACCGGTAGGTCCGGTTCTTCATGCTGTAGTCCTCGAAGTCCGGGAGTTTTTCATCCGCCTTGTAGAAAGTGACCGGCAGGCGGCCACCCGGGTTCGTCGCGCCGAACAACACGTCGGCGACGGCATTGCCGCCGCGTTGTCCCGGATACCACGCCATGAGGATGGCGGGTAGTTTGGCCTGTTCCTTGTCGACGGCGATGGCGGAGCCGGCCGTGAGCACCAGGATCACGGGCTTGCCCGTGGCCTGCAGCGCATCCAGCAACTTCTGCTGGCTTTGCGGCAGCAGCAGGTCGGTACGATCGCCGCCGGCGAAGCCCGGGAAGCTCACGCGCATTTCTTCGCCTTCGACGTCGCCGGTGAGCCCACCGACGAAGACGACCACGTCGGAAGCCCGGGCAGCGTCGAGGGCTTCATCGAAGGGCGCCTTGGCGCCCGGCAGGCGCCACCCAAGCCGGACTTCGGCGTCGCGATCGGCTTCGAAGTACTCGAGCTTGAGGTCGTAGCTCTTGCCGCCCTCGAGTTCCACGATGCTGCTCTTGCTGGTGACGCGCTGCTGAGGTTCCCAGCCGTCGGTGACGAGTTTGCCGTCGACGTAGAGACGGAAGCCATCGTTGGCGCCAACCACGAGTTCGTATTTGCCGGTGGTGGGCGGGAGTAGTTTGCCCGTCCAGCGGATGGAGTAGTCGTCGACGCCGAGCGCGGCATCCTGAGTGAGCTCGCCCTGCGCGACCATCGTGTCGGTGGGTGCGCCGCGGTCCCAGCGGAAGGACACGCGCGGATCGATACGTGTCAGCACGGGTTTGCCGCCGAACTCCTTGCCGCGAAAGTACTCGCCCTTCAGTCCCTGCTGCGTGGCGCCCGGCTCGGGGCGCAGAAATCTGGGCTCGATGAGCGGGGCGGCACGCGGTTCGGCGCGGCCTTCGACCAGATCCGCGCCGCGCGAATACAGCACCTTCGTCTCCGGGCCGGCCGCTTCGCGGATGCCTTGCAGAATGGTGACGGGCGCGGCGGGCGAGCCGTAGTAGTTGCCGAGTAATGACATGATCTCATCGGCAGTGGGACCCACGACCGCGATCGATTTCAGTTTCTTGCGATCGAGTGGCAGGAGCCCGTTGTTCTTGAGCAGCACGATGGATTCGCGCGCCGCCCTGAGCGCCAGCGCGTCGTGTTCCGGCGACTGATTCACCTGGTAGGGAATCTGCGCCCAGCGGACTTTTTCGGCAGGGTCGAACATGCCGAGCTGGAAACGCGTGAGAAATGCGCGCCGCACGGCGACGTCGATCTCGGCTTCGGTGATGAGACCTTTGTGCACGGCGTTGAACAGGGCGCCGTAGGTGCGGCCGCAATTCACTTCGTCGCCGCTCTTCACGGCAATCGCCGCGGCCTCTTCGGGCGTCGGCACGATCTTGTGGAACTTCCAGATGTCATCGACCGAGTCGCAGTCCGAAACCACGTAGCCCTTGAAGCCCCACTGGTCGCGCAGGATGTCCGTGAGCAGACGATGACTGCCCGAGGCGGACTCGCCATTCACGCGGTTGTATGCACCCATGACCGAGGCCACCTGGCCCTCCTGCACCAGCGCGTGGAATGCCGGTAGATAGGTTTCCCACAGGTCGCGCTCGCTGGGATGCACGTCGAAGACGTGGCGATTGTGTTCCGGGCCGCTGTGCACCGCGAAGTGCTTGGCGGTGGCGTCGACCTTGCGGTATTTCGGATCGTCTCCCTGCATCGCCCTGACGAAGGCCACCCCCATGCGCGAGGTGAGGAACGGGTCCTCGCCATAGGTTTCCTGACCGCGGCCCCAGCGCGGATCGCGGAAAATGTTGATGTTGGGCGACCAGAAGGTCAGGCCCTGGTAGCGCTTGCGCTGCCCGCGGTTGGCGAACTCGTGGTGTTTGGCGCGCGCTTCGTCGCTGATCGCCGTGGCCACGCTGGTCATGAGCGGTACGTCGAACGTCGCGGCGAGGCCGATGGCCTGAGGAAACACCGTGGCCGCGCCGGCACGCGCGACGCCGTGCAAGGCTTCGTTCCACCATTCGTAGGCCGGCACGCCGAGCCGCGGAATGGCGGTCGCATCGTTCTGCAGCTGCGCCACCTTCTCTTCGAGTGTCATGCGTGACACCAGGTCCGCGGCGCGTTCCTCGAAACTGCGGTTGAGATCCTGGTAGACGGGGCCGGCGGCTATGGCCGCGGTGGCAGCCAGGCACAGCGATGCGAAGAAAAACGCACGAATCATGTGGGCTCCTCGTGCACAGGTGGCTGCCGGTTGGCACCCCCTCGTCCTGCGCGCGGTAGCGTTAACATACACGAGCCCGTTCCTGACGGAACAGGGCCGGAAGTCTTAGCGAAGCTAACGACGATTGCGTTGAGCGGGGCCGCGCGCCTCGACGAGATCGTTGTAGCGGCGGCGCAAGCGGCGATAACTCTCGTATCGCCGGGCGAGAAACTCTCCGGCTTCCACGGCGGCGATCACCGCGCAGGCGGGCTCCTGCATGTGGCGGCAGTCCTGGAATTTGCAGTGGCGCGCGCGCCGGTCGATCTCGGGAAAGCCGAGAGTTTCCGCGTCCAGCTGCTCGATGGCGGGCGCGAAATCCCGCACGCCAGGTGAATCGATGAGAGTGCCCCCGGAGTCGAGCGGATAGGAACGCGAGGCAGTGGTGGTGTGACGGCCTTCCTCTTCGCGCATGAGTCCGCCCGTTTCGATCTGTTCCTTTGGCAGCAGCGCGTTTATCAGCGACGACTTGCCGACGCCGGACTGGCCGACGAGCACGCTGACCGCGCCGGCGAGCAGTGCGCGCAACTCGGTGAGGCCGTGCCCCTCGGTCGCCGAACAGGTGACGTGGGAGTAACCGGCCGACGCGAACGCCTCGATTTCCTCCCGCGCAATCTTGTTAGCCTCGAGATCGGACTTGTTGACGGCCACGGCACCCTGGATGCCGGCGGCCGTCGCTGCGCAGAGGTAGCGGTCGACGATGAAAAAGTCCGGCTGCGGAAGCGGCGCCACCACGACCACGAGTTGCGTGATGTTGGCGACCACCGGTTCGCTTTCCCCGCGCAGGTTGGCGCGCGCCAGCAGGGTTTTGCGTGGCAGTACCTCTACCGCCAGCACTTCGTCGTGCGCGCGATCGACTTCGCAGCGCACCCGATCGCCACAAACAATGCTGAGGCGGCGTCCCGCAGGCCGGGCGCGCAGCTCCTGCGTGCCTGTCCGCACCAGCAGGTGACGGCCGAACGCCGCGATGACTTCGGCATCGAAATGGTCGGCGGTGGCAGGGTCGATCATTCGTGTAGTATCGCGTCAATCCTTATGCAGAGCAGCGACTATCTCGTCTGGATAGATCTCGAGATGACGGGCCTCAAGCCCGACACCGACGTGATCATCGAGATGGCCACCATCGTCACCGACCTCGATCTCAACACGGTGGCAGAAGGGCCGGTCATCGCCATTCACCAGCCGCCCGAAGTGCTGGACGCCATGGACGAATGGAACAAGCGCACGCACGGCGCTTCCGGGCTCATCGATCGAGTGCGATCCAGTGGCTACACCATGGCGAGCGCGGAGAAACGCACGCTGGAATCGCTGACGTTGCTGGTCGAACCCGGCTCATCGCCCATGTGTGGCAACAGCATCTGCCAGGACCGGCGTTTCCTCGCGCGCCACATGCCCACGCTCGAGAAGTTTTTCCACTACCGCAACCTCGACGTCAGCACGCTCAAGGAACTGGCGCGCCGCTGGGCACCGTCGATCATTCCTGGTTTCTCCAAGCAGGGAACCCATCAGGCGCTCGCCGATATCCAGGAATCCATTCGCGAGCTCGCGTACTACCGCGAGAATTTCCTCGCGCCGGAATACCAGAAGCTGTGAGCTCCCTTGTTTTGAAGGAAGGGGCTTGAAAGAGGGGCTGCCCGAATTCGCGGACGTCGTTGCGGCGGCGGCGCGTATTGGTCCACACGTGGTGCGCACACCCGTCATGCGCTCAGCGGCGTTCGACGCGCGCGTCGGCGCCCAGGTTTTCTTCAAGTGCGAAAACTTGCAGACCGGTGGAGCGTTCAAATATCGCGGCGCCATGAATGTACTGCTGCAACTCGATCCGGCGCGCACACCACTCGTGGTCACTCATTCTTCCGGCAACCACGGCAATGCGCTCGCGTTGGCGGCACGCGCTCGCGGCATGCGCGCCATTGTCGTGGTTCCCCGGGATTCGGCGCGTTCGAAGATCGCGAACATCGAGGCGGCCGGCGCGCGCGTGGAACTCTGTGAGCCGGGTTTGCCGGCGCGCGAAAAGCGGCTGGCCGAGATCCTCGCCACCGAGGCCGGCGAGCTCGTGCATCCTTTCGACGACGAGCGAATCATCGCGGGGCAGGGCACCGCAGCGCTCGAATTGCTGGCGGAGGTTCCATCACTCGATGCCATCGGGACGCCCGTCGGTGGCGGAGGACTGATCGGCGGCACTGCGCTCGCTGCCAAGGGCACGGTCCCTCACATTCGCGTCATCGGCGCGGAGCCGGAACAGGCTGACGATGCCTTTCAGTCTTTTCGAAGCGGCGAACGTCGCGCGGTGGTGGCGCCCAAAACCATTGCCGACGGTCTGCGCGGTTCGATCGGTGTGCGCAACTTCGAACTTCTGCGGCGGCTCGTGGACGAGGTGGTCACGGTCAGCGAGGTGCAGATCGTCGAGGCGATGCGCGTCGTGCTCGCCGATTTCAAACTGCTCATCGAACCTTCCTCGGCGGTTGCCGTGGCGGCGGTACTCGCCGGGAAACTCGGGCGGCCCGGCGAGCGGGTCGGGCTGGTGATTTCGGGTGGCAACATCGACCTCGACCTGTGCCCGTTCCTGCGGGGCGAGCGCCTATAAGAAGTGTCCGGAATGTAAAGAATAGTTGACATTGGCACCTCGGAATGTAAGGTATACCAGACATTCGTAGCCGAGGCCCTTCGCCATGACCGCACTTCATCGCCGCAGCTGCCTGCTGCTCTCTCTCGCCGCATTAGGAGCGGCTGGCATGTTCCTGGGCCCCGACGGCTGGTTCGGGATCGACATCGGCCCGGTAGGCGCTGCGGTCCTGTACGCGGCGCTGTGGCTGTCCGTCATTCACCTGTCGAAACACTCGGACGCCGCATTTCCCGCCGACGCACCGCTCGCTGAGCGCCAGGCCTGGGTCGCGGTGGTGTTCGTCACGCTCGTCTTCGGGCGGATCGTGGTCGGCGGTGTACTGCGTTCGGGCAACCGGGAAGCAGTGGAGCTCGATGAGCGCGACCTGCGCATTCAACACGCCGCGAACCGCGCTGGCAGCGGGCTCATGGCAGTGCTGATCATCGCGCTGATTGCCTCGCTGGCAATAGAACCTGAGCTGCTTGCGCCATGGCTGCGCCCACTGATCGTCGCGAACGCACTGGTCGGACTGCTGATCGCCGCGACGCTCATGGAGAATGTCTACATCGTGGTGCGTTATCGTCGTGAACACGCATGAGCGAGCCGGCGGTACGCAATGAAATCCGCCGCTGGCGGCAGGAAAATTCCACGATGACGCAGGCGGAACTTGCGCGCCTCTGCGGCGTCACACGGCAGACGATCATAGCGCTCGAAGCGGAAAAATATTCGCCGTCGCTCGAGCTTGCATTCCGGCTCGCGCGCGCTCTTGGCCGCAACCTCGAAGAGGTTTTCCGGTTCGAAGAAAAATAAATCTCACCACGCGAACTGCTTCACGTTCGATTGGCTTGAGTTTTGCGTCTTGAATGATCGCGTTGGTCCGCTATATTCGGACTCAATGTTAAGTGACACGTTATCCATCGTTTCCTGGCGTTCGCGCCCGCGCAGTTTCGTCGCGCTCATGTCGCTGTACGAGAGCAACTACCTGCGGCTCGCGCAACTCGCCGGCAATCTCACGGCATTGGCTGACATGCGCGTGTCGCGCGTGCCTGAAGACTGTGATTTGCGTCTCATGGTCAGCGAGCGTTCGCCGTATACCACGAGCTTCGACCTCACCTACCTGTTCGACCCCGAAGGCCTGACCACCTACCCGGACATGCGCGTACGCGTCTATCACGACGCCCGGCTGGTGGAGGCCCAGGAATGGGCATCGCAACACGAGCACGAGGGCCTGCGCCGCCTGCGGGGCGTGGCGGAGCGTGAACTGGATCAGCGATGGGCACGGAATACGATGTTAAATAAGTGGCTGGAGTACTGCATCGATCGTGGCCACGGGTTTCGCACGTAACTGACGTCGAGGCCCCCATCGCCGCGCAGGGGTTTATGAAAGCGCTGAAGACTTTCGGTTTTCTCGGCGGCACCAATGCCGCGGAACCGCCGCCCGAAGACGGGCGTGTCGTCGAGCTGTTCCGCAGCCGGGCAGAGTTGCGCAAGCAGCACGAAGAGCTGGGCGCCGAGATGCAGCGCCTGCGCGATCGCCTCAAGCAGCAGGAGGCGGCTACCGGCCGCGTGCAGGAAATGCTCGAGTCGCTGGAGAAGCGGCTCGAAGCGGCCGACACCGGCCTATCTTCCCTGGTTTTCTATCACCTGCGCGCACTGTGGTGCGACGGGCGCGAAATCATCGGCATGCTCGTGCAGGACCTCGCTGCCAAGCAGGAAGAACGCGAACGCAAGGCCTGGGCGCTCGAGGGAAACCGCAAGCAGTTTCAGAACCGCCAGGCGGCCGAACAGCAGTTGCGGCAGGCCGAGTCGCTCATGGTCGTGGCGCGCCAGCAGCTGGTGGCGTTCGATGCGCGTCTCGCCAGACTCGACAAGTGGTGGCATCGCTTGCAGCGGCCCAAGGTCGCCGCGCAGCGTCCAGCGCTGCTGGCGGCAGCGGATGCGGCGGAGACCAACCTCGTGGGCGCGCGAGCGCGCTGCGAACAGCTCGAGAAGACGGGCGCCGGTGAGTTTCCGGGCATTTCCGTCGAGGCGAAGCGCGCCATCAATCTCGCCGCAATCGCCTGCGCCGAAGTGCTGTGCCTGCGTCTGGCGCGCACCTCACTGATGTCGTCGGCGCGTGCCGCAATGGCGCGTCGCGAATCGCTCGAGGACTACGGTGACCTCGCGGCCTGCGTGTCCATCATGAGTGACATCGTCAAGGCACGAAACCTGCTCAAGCAGCGCGCCGGCATCACCCAGGAAGTGCAGCAGCGCACCGAGCGGTTGCGTTCCACGGCGACCTACCTTGGTGAATTCGAGACCGTGCCAACTCCGGAATCCTGTGGTGTATCTGAAGGCGACGTGCTGGCGCATGGCTCGCAAGGCGTGACTTCCGCCAAACTACCCAACGTGGTGGCCGAAGACACCTGGGAACTCTTCAAAGTCCTGCTTCGCTGATTCCTGCCGGTGAGGGCGGCGCGTCGACGACGCGCGTGCGGCGCATGAACCGCTTGACCCGTTCGGCGCCATTGTCGATCCACACGTAGAACGCCGGCACCACGAACAACGACATCACTGCTCCCGCCAGCAGACCGCCCATGATGGAACGCGCCATCGGCGCGTACGACGGGCCACCGCCGCCCACGGCGAGCGAGGCATCGCCCGCGGCCAGCGGCAGCAATCCCAGTGAAGCGGTGAGCGTGGTCATGAGGATGGGCCGCAGCCGGTCTCGGCCCGCCTGCACTATCGCCGCCATGCGCTCCATGCCGGTCGATCGCAGTTCGTTGATGTGCGCTACCAGCACGATGCCGATGTTCACGACTACGCCGATCAATATCTGCACGCCGATGAAGGCCATGAGCGTGACCGTGGTGCGCGTGACGAACAGCAGCCAGACAACCCCGACGATGGCCATGAAGATCGAGGTGATGATGGACACCGGGTACACGGTGCTTTCGAACACCGCCGCCATGACCAGGTAGATCATCGCAATGGCCAGCAGCAGGTTGAACAGCATGGTCTGCGAGTCTTCGTCCTGCTGGTCGAATCCCTTCCCGAGCTTCCACGTGTATCCGGGCGGCAGCTGGTAGTTCTTCATGAGCGCTTCGACTTCCTTGCCGACGGCGTCCAGCGTCGATTCCTTCTTCACATTGCCGGTGATGGCGACCGAGGTGAGCCGGTCCACGCGTTCGATCGAACGTGGCCCCCGGGCGATGCGGAAATCCGCGACCGCCGACAGCGGCACGCGCGTGCCCGTCGGCAGGTAGATGGGAAATTCGGCCAGGTTGTCGACGGTCTGGCGGTCGGATTCGCGGAACGCCAGGCGCAGCGTCAGTTCGCGTTCGGTACCGCGGAACTCGCGCAAGCGGTCACCGCGCATGCCGGCGGCGACCGCCTGTGCGACGTCCGAAGAGGTGAGGCCGAGCGCGGCCGCACGCTGCCGGTTGACGATGATCTGCACTTCCTCGTCGCCTTCGCGCGCTTCGGAACGCACCGCTTCGAGGCCCTTCACGCTCGACATGACGCGGGCCACTTCATCGCCGAGTGCCGCGAGTTTTTCCGTGGACTCGCCCGTGAGCTGCACACTGAAGCGCTGACCGCCCATGGAATTCTCGTCGTCCCATTTGAAACTCGGTTTGCCGATGATGATTTCCGGTAGTCCGCTTTGGGCCTTCTCGATGAGTTCCTGTGCCTTGAGGCCGCCCTGGTCGCGAGCTTTGAGCACGAGAATGGTGAATGCGCTCGACTGGTCATAGACCGAGTAGACGCTCTTGATGCCGAGCTCCTCGCGGCGTTTGGCGTCGAAATGACGCTCCATGGTTTCCACCGCGGCTTCCACGCGATCGATCGGATGCGAGCCCTTGATGTTGTAGCCGAGGAAGACCTGGTTGCCGCCATCCTGCGCGCCCGGATCCCACTTGATGAATTTGCCCGGGTAGATATTCGACAGGACGATGAGGCCAACGGTGAGAGCAAGTACGGCAAAGAGCCCGAACGCGGTCCAGCCGCGGTGATGAATGCTCCAGTCGAGCGTCTTCGTATATCGATCCTGCAGGCGCGCGATCCAGCTCTTGCTGTCCAGGGGCGGCGGCGGCGGGAAGCGCGAGGTCACCATGGGAATCAGCGTCTGCGCGATGATGAGTGAAGCCACCATCGCGACGCAGATGGGAATCGCCGCGTGCGTCAGCCAGATCGAGATCTGGTTGTTGGAGCCGAACAGGATGGGCAGGAAGACCACGACGCAGGTTGCCGTGCCGGCGAGAGTGGCGACCCCCACCTCCTTGACGCCCGCCAGCGTCGCCGCCTGCGGGTGTTCGGGATCCATCTGCCGATGACGGAACACACTCTCGGTGACCACCACGGCGTTGTCCACCAGCATGCCGATGGCCAGCATCATGCCCATCATCGACATCACGTTGATGGTGAGTCCGACGAAGTACATCACCGCGAGCGTGACCAGCAGTGACAGCGGCACCGAGACACTGACGATGAGCGTGGTCGGCCAGTGCCGGAGGAACAGGAACAACACCGTGAAGGCGAGGGCGGCGCCGATGAGCCCTGCCTCGGTGAGATCGCTCAACGAACTGCGGATCGCCTCGGCCTGGTTGTCGATGGTGAACACGCGGATGCCCTGCATCTGCGGCAGATCCTTGTTGTGTTCGATGACTTCGAGCACACGATCGACGACCTCGACCACGTTGGCCTGCGTCGACTTGAAGACGTCGAGCCCCACCGCCGGCCGGCCATCGAGATGGCGCCGGCGCGTGATCTCCGGACTCACTAGTTCGACACTGGCGACATCACCAAGCCGCACATTGCCCTTGATGACCAGGTTGCGGATTTCGTCGAGCGAACGGAATTCGCCGAGTGGCCGCACCGACAGGCGCTCGCCGTTGCCGGTGATCTGGCCGGCCGCCACCGAGAAGTTGCTCTTCTCGAGCAGCAGGACGAGCTGGCGGATGTCCACGGCGTGCGCGGCCAGCCGGCCTGGATCCACCAGGATGCGCACTTCGCGCGCTTCCACTCCCGCGAGTTCGACGCGCGCCACGCCATCGAGACGCTCGATGGGCTTCTTGAAATAGCGATCGAGCAGGTCGTACTGCGACGACAGGTCCTGGTCGGCGGAGAAGCGCACCGTGAGCATGGGGGAATCGGCGGTGGAGGCCATCCACATCCACATGCGATCCGCGGTTTTCGGCAAGCTCGAGCGTACGGAATCGAGCTTGTTTCGCACCTCGAACCCCGCGGTGTTGATGTCCGTGCCCCAGGCAAAGCGGATTTCAAAGCGCGCGTCCTGATCGCTGGACGTGGAGCGGATTTCCTCGATGCCGGGCAGCGTGGCCAGCGCATCTTCGATGGGCCGCGTGATCAGCTCCTCGGT
>Ga0307513_10011372_pt1 | contig 11068 bp, 4 predicted proteins | sample 15_EM_MG_FD_202174 | JGI IMG/M metagenome (GOLD analysis project Ga0307513, IMG submission 202174) | Populus trichocarpa ectomycorrhiza microbial communities from riparian zone in the Pacific Northwest, United States - 15_EM | ecosystem: Host-associated > Plants > Roots > Unclassified | place... | reverse complement strand
TATCCCACAACAAATTCGTTGGAGAACCTTTCCCATCTTGGCTGTTTGAGAATAATACAAAGTTAAATCGACTATATTTGAGAGACACCTCATTTATAGGTCCTTTGCAGCTGCCACAACATCCAACACCCAACCTTCAGACAGTAGATATGTCTGGCAACAGCATACATGGTCAAATTGCAAGAAACATATGTTCGATTATTCCACGTTTGAAGAACTTCTTGATGGCTAACAACAGCCTTACAGGTTGCATTCCTCCTTGTCTTGGGAATATGAGCTCTCTCGAATACTTGGATCTTTCCAACAATCACATGTCTTGTGAACTGCTTGAGCATAATTTGCCAACAGTAGGCTCCTCGTTGTGGTTTTTGAAGCTGTCCAATAACAATTTCAAAGGGCGATTACCACTCTCTGTGTTCAACATGACTCACCTAGACTACCTCTTTCTCGATGGAAACAAATTTGCAGGACAAGTATCGGGTACCTTTTCTCTTGCATCATCATTTTCGTGGTTTGATATTAGTAACAATCTTTTGTCAGGCATGCTTCCAAGGGGAATTGGGAACTCTTCACTAAACAGCTTGCAGGGAATTGACTTGTCCAGAAATCATTTTGAAGGTACCATTCCAATAGAATATTTCAATTCTTATGGACTTGAATTTTTAGATCTTTCTGAAAACAATCTGTCTGGGTCTTTGCCGTTGGGCTTCCTTGCACCATATTTACGCTATGTCCACCTATACGGAAATCGATTGAGCGGTCCACTGCCATATGCTTTTTGTAATCTCTCTTCGTTGGTGACATTAGATCTCGGCGATAACAACTTAACTGAGTCCATTCCAAATTGGATTGATAGCCTTTCGGAATTGAGCATTTTTGTTCTCAAATCTAATCAATTCAATGGGAAACTTCCTCATCAGTTATGCTTGTTAAGGAAATTAAGCATATTGGATCTATCAGAAAATAACTTTTCTGGTCTGTTACCCTCATGTTTGAGCAATTTAAATTTTACGGAATCGGATGAAAAAACTTTGGTTCACACTAGTTGGGAGACAGGAGATGATGGAAGCCGGAAAGAAATATTTGCATCCATAGGGGGAAGAGAATTGGGGAACCAAGGTTTTTATCTTTATGACAAAATTTTGCGGCCAGAGATCAGTGTAACAATATCTGTCGAGCTTACATCAAAGAAAAATTTCTACACTTACGAAGGCGGTATCCTTCGTTACTTGTCTGCTGTGGATCTCTGTTGTAACAGATTCACTGGAGAAATCCCGACAGAATGGGGAAAATTAAGTGGGATATATTCTCTAAATCTGTCACGAAATAATCTCACTGGATTGATCCCTTCATCTTTCTCCAATCTGAAGCACATAGAGAGCTTGGATCTTTCTCACAACAACTTGAAGGGGAGAATTCCTGCACAACTCGTTGAACTGAAATTTCTATCAGTTTTCATCGTGTCGTACAATAATTTGTCAGGAAGAACACCGGAGATGAAAAATCAATTTGGTACCTTTGATGAGAGCAGTTATAAAGGGAATCCTCTTCTTTGTGGACCTCCATTGCAAGACAGTTGCGACAAAACAGAATCACCATCAGCGAGAGTGCCTAACGATTTCAACGGAGATGGTGGCTTCATAGACATGGACACTTTCTATGCCAGCTTTGGTGCGTGTTACATAACTGTGGTGTTGACAATTGCAGCAGTACTGTGCATAATTCCGCTTTGGCGACGCAAGTGGTTTTACTTCATTGAAGAATGCATTGACACTTGCTACTGCTTTTTGGCTATAAACTTTCCCAAGTTGTCCAGATTCAGAAGGTGATTGGATCTTATCAGGAGCGTGGGGGCTGCTTTCTGAATTTGTTGTAATCCTCTGTGGAGAAGCAGTCGCATTCCAAATCAATGGTTGCTCACTGCATGTTTAGCAATTTGCCTGTGAGAAGTGATCTGTGGAAGTGTTCTTGTTGCTTAGCCTTTCTGTTTTGATGTGACTTGTGTTTGTCCTTGTGCTTGTATCAGTATTTGTTTGTTTCTTTGTTATGTCTTAATTTTGTGGAGCAACCAACGAATATTTCTTGGCTTCTTGTGATTTCTATATCCCTAATAATATGAAATTTATTCACAATTGTAATAGTTTACAGTATCGTATTTTCTCAATTAAAAAAATAATTGATAGAACCGAAGGAATGTGGTAAAGCAAAAATTTTGTTTGCTGAAAGAACATAAGTCTAAACTTAAAACAAGGCAATATTTTATTTATTTATTGAATAATCAGTATTTATCTATTTTGGCAATTTTCTCAGCACTAGCTATTTAAGCCTTACTTGTGGGCTATTTTAAACATCAAGAGTTTATTTCAGATTTTTCTCTCCTGTTGGGTCTCTTTCAAGCCCATTTTGCACTTAATTTTGAATTCTTTTAATTAAATCGGTTTTAAACTTTTATATCAACAATTGGAGTATTGTTTTAAGATTAGATTATTTAATTGTAATTTTTCTTTGAGTTTTTTTTCTTTATTCCTCTATAATTTCAAGGCTATAAGTGAACCCTAATTCATTCACGCGTCATGAAATTCAATTTGGCCAGTAGTGGTATAAGAAAACGAAAAGGTTGTTAGAAAAATTAAGAATTTTGAATGTTTCATTTTAAAATGGTGACTACTTTTCAATTTCAGATTGTTCAATCTTCTATTACCTGTTTGCTTCTTATGATTTCTACTGTTATGACAGTCAAGCTTGATAATACAAATTACTTGTTCCAATCTTATACTTGGCTCCTGCAAGCTTGTAATTGAGGTGGAATGTAAATATATCAAATGCTCTAGTCCTGCCACATGTCAAAAGATTAGATAATTAAATGGTTAGAATGTTGTTAGTAGCTGTTAGTCTTGTTTTTCAGTTAAGAGAATCAGTTAGTATTATTTAGTGAAGAATAGATAACGTGAATAACCTTCATACTGTAGCAATATATAAACCAAGTTGTTGAGAGTATTGAATTTAGATCGAGCTCCCCTTTCTAGCTTCCTACCTGAATTGGTTGAAATGATTCATTTGAGATACTTAAATTTGAGATGGACCATGATAAGTGAGCTTCCAGAGTCCATTAGAAAGCTCAAGCACTTGGAAATACTTGATTTGAAAGGGAGTCTTGTATCTTCTTTGTTTGCTGGATCACACAATTGACATGTCTTTGCCAGCTATGTAACTATCGACACAGTTTCCAGTCATCATCGTTCTTCCCAGACCCTCATGGAATGAGAGTTCCAACAGGAATAGGAAGATTGACGAGCCTGCAGAAATGGGGAAGCGTTGAAATGAATGAAGATTATGAGTTAGTCAGGGAGTTGAGAAAGCTAACTTAGTTGAGAAGGGAATGGATCTCTGTTATACTTTGTGTTGCTTCTCATTTTTTTATCCTCACACAAAAAAAAAATGCAAAGAAATAAAAAAATTATCAGAAGAAAACAAAAATATATAGAAGTAAAACAAAGATATAGGGACGCCTAAAAAATGATCAAAGATTAGTTGTGGAAGTTCAAAAATATAAAAATTGAAATTGAACAATATGTTTTCAATTCAATTGGAGGAAGAAAAGTTTAAAATCAGATGTTTAAAGACTCAATTAGATTTTGTTGAAAGATTAATTGAGTTTATGAAGGGTTAAATTGCAAGAAAAATTGATTTTTATGTCAATTTTGCCTTTAATTTGAAGAAATTAAAGTTTGGGGGTCGTATTACAATTTTTAAGAGTTAATTTGGTCAAATCAAGGGCTTAATTGCATAAACATTGAAGTTTGATGGCACTTAAGGACTTGATTGAAGAAAACCAAAACTAAGGACTAAACTAGAAAAGGCACGTAAATATAGGGGATGGAATTAACCAAATCAAGGGCTAAATTGAAGAAATTAAAGTTTGTTGATCAATTGAGGGTCAAAATACACAAATTCAAAACCAAGAACTAAAGTGAAAAGAGCAGTGAACTTCAGGGCTAGCTTTTGAATTTAACAGGGATGTAATTGAATTGATTCTTAAAATCAAAATCTTAATTGAGGGCTTGATTGAACAAATTGAAAATTAAGGACTGATTTGGAAACAAAAGCTTTCTAGCGCCATTTTCTTTAAATGAAATGATGAGTTTCGTTCAAAACGACGTCGCTTCATTCACTGTTCACATTAAAAAACAGAGAGAAAACGGTGTCATTTTGTACGGCACTGTACATCTTCTCCTTTCCCTGGACACACTACAGGCAAGGGAAGAATAAGATTGTTCCCTTACTTCCCCTGCAGCGCCACTCTCCCTCTCTTTCAAAAACCAACAAGACCCACAACCATGGCCTACTATCAGATGAAAAAACAGAGGAGACAAGCCCCGCGGGCAACTACCTAATGGTCGTCTGGCCACCCTATCCCTGCATCATTATTGGACAAAGGTAGTAGATCTCTCCCCCCCTTTTCCCCCTTATAAATACCAGGGGACAAGAGAGGAAAGGAGGAGAAAAACAGGAGAGATAACAAAAGAGGGACGGAAAAAGAAAAACAGGGGGAAACATAAAAAGGAAAAGAAAGGAAAACAGACAAGAAAAACAAAAAAAACCAAAAAGGAACAACAAAGAAAAGAAAAGGAAAGGAAAAATAGCAAAAAAAAAAACAAAGAAGGAGAGAAGAAAAGCAGTCTTTCTCTCTCTATTTCTCTTACTGTTAGTTGCATCACCACCGCAAATCACCGCTATTCTTCCTCCTCGCCGCCACCAGCATCACCGTAAGCCATCGCAGGTCCGCTTCCTCCTCTTCTTCTCCTTCTTCTTCTCCCCCCCCCCCAACCTTTATTGTTCTACTAATGAACAGTGAAGAGTGAATTATAATTCACTCTCCACTGTTCACGTAACATGTGAATAGTGGAAAGCCATTATTCCTAGGTCAGACCAATGCCTGCCTAGACCAAAACATCTGGGTCGAGTCCAACCTAATCCCCCTTAGTATAGAGTATATTGGGCTGAAATCGGCCCAGCCCCTAATTCGGGCCGATATTGGCCCAACTCTGCTAGGCTAACCTCAGCCCAGTCGCTTTTTAGGTCGGCTTTGTGCTAATTCCTTTTAAGTCAGACTCGGCCTAACTAAGGTGGGCTCAGCCCACATAACTGGGCTAAGCCCATCCTAATATATTTTAATATATAATTATAATTATAATCATAATTATATATAAAAAAACAACAAAAAAATCCAAAAATCCTTTCAAAAAAAATTGTGATTTTCTCATGTATTTTTCTACCATTTTATATTAATATTGGTTTATATTTTTATACTATAAAGATACAAATCCACTATTAAAATATCTGGTTTTCTCTGAAATATTGCAAAAATATATATATAGAAAAACAAAAAAAAATGTCTTGTTTTCATGCATACGGTTAAGTCTCTTAAGCTTATAAGAAATTTTCATATCATATTTTCATACAACAAAAAATTCAAAAAATATATATTAATATGCATTTTGAATTTTAAAAACCAATTTATTAAAGTCATGAGAACTAGATCAATATTTTAAAAATATCAAAAAAACACTATTTTATTTTCTTTTAATATCTGGGATTTTAAACATATACGTAAGACATATTCTTAAAATTAAATAAGAAGTAGTTCTTTTTTTTTACGTTAGAATAGTTAGGTTTTATCTGATAAGATAATGATGTCCTTACTGAAAAGGATTTTTCTTAAACATTTGACAGACCAACAATTAGAAAACACAACAACACCTTAGTATACATTAGACAATAAACAATGCAGCTTACCTTAGGTAGAGTGTGTTAGGGGTGCTAATATCTTTTCTTTAAGCAACAAGTTCTTGTGTCCGATCTCTGAGACCAGTTATTATTACTAGTGACAAAAATACTAAGTGGTGATTTTCATTCCTTCTTTCCACTAATAAAAGACAAAAAATCTTTTTCTACCCCATTTCCCGATATCACCCGAGAGGACAATCACGCGAGACACTTTGGACAGGTTGATTAATTTGTTGCTTATTTATCACGCTATGTCATGTTAGTTATTATTTTGAATTCTAAAAGATAGAGAGAGACTTTTTGAAGACATGGTTTTAGTTATTAATTTGCTTCTCTCTCTCTCTCATACTTGTCACTTATATCATAAAACATTAACCAAACACAATCTACTATCAAATTTAATAGTTTTATTGATTAAAATTTTTTTCAGTATGTACACTCATAATTTGTCGGTGTGTATATTACCAATGGGCTAATGAATGAAAACAATCTGTCAGAAAAACTCTCATCTGTAATTTATTATTTGTCAGTAATAAATATATTGATGAATTTACAGACGACAAAAGCATGTAAAAAAAATTATTCACTACATTCTATCGATATCTTTATCGGTAAATTTAACATATCATCAACAAGAAAATCGTATGTAATGTCATCAATGTTTTTATTTATCCATCGATAAATATAACATCGCCAACAGAATACCATCTGTAATTCTATCAGTGAATTAACCGTAGAAGTGATATTTACAGTAATTATTTTCCAACTCTCTCTAAATATACGGACGGAGTTGTTCCTTCAGTAACCCCATTAGTGGTGTGTGTGTGTGTGTGTGTGTGTATATATATATATATAAAAGTAGAACAATAATTAAAATAATATAAAAATCAAATATGTATTACAAATTGTCATAACCTAATTTTTGAACAAATAATAAAAATTAAATATAGTTGACAATTGGGTTAAGATAACACAAAATTTGAAGTTTAGGGATGTAATTATAAAATTTGAGAGTTAATTGATCAATTTTGAAAGAATTAAAAGTTAAAGATTTAATTAAAGGTTAAATTGAACAATCCAGAAATTAAGAACTGTTTTGTAAAGAGTGTTATAATTTAGGGATTTAATTGAAATTAATCCAAAAGGGCAAAATTAAAAGAATTAATTAAGGACCAAATTGAACAATCCAGGAATTAAGGACTGTTTTGTAAATAGTGTTATAATTTAGGGATTTAATTGAAATTAATCCAAAAGGGCAAAATTAAAAGAAATTTTTAATTGCTTAGAGGTCCAATTGCCGAATTTCCAAAGAAGCAGGGGTCGAAATGAAAACGTGTCTTTTGGCCGAAACGTCGCCGTTGCTGGTGGAACAGCCATGTGATCTTCTTCATCCCGATTCAATCGAAGACCTGAAAATCTGCAACAGATCCAATTATGGACCACGTCTCGTGCCCACGATCTCATTCGTGGAAGATAACAGTCCTGCAAAGGCAGGACTGGTTAGAGGCAAGCTGCTGGGTCTCTATAAAAGGGGAAGAAAAACCCAGAGCAAAAGGGCGAAAAAAAAAATCAAAAGAAAAAACAGAGCAAAGAAGGGAGAAAAAAAAAGAGAGAACGCAAGCAAAAACAAGGAAGAAAAACCAAGAAAACGCAAGCCACGCACAGAGCAAAAACCCAGACCCAAATTCGAAAGGAAAAGCCAGCACTGTCCTCTATTCTTCATCATAAGGACTGAGAAAGCAGGGAAAAACCAGAGAAAAACCGGAGGCAGCAACAAGAAGGCAAGAAAACTAAAAGATAGCAGAAAAGAAGAAGGACCCAGAATCAAAACCACCCGGGGAGAATCGGCATCATCATCATCTTCGTTCCTTCATCTCTAAGAAAAAACCAGAAGCAGAGAGGAGACGAACGACCGAGAGAAGAAGAAGCAGAGGGCAGGAAAGCAAAGGTAGAAGGAGGAATTCCAGTTTCCCAACGAGGAGCGCCTTCACTGATCTTCGCCCAAAACAATAGCACTCCAGCAGACCAGGTGAGCATATTCTTCTTCTCGCATTATTTCAGTTGGCATTTACACTGTGCAAGTGAATTTTAATTCACTTGCATAGTGTAGCAACACGCGTGCGTTAGAGCACGCGTGTTGCTTCGCCCAGCCAGGCCACTGGCTTGGGTCAGTGGCCAGGCCGGGTTGGCTGGGCTTAGCCCAGCCTATATGGGCTGAGCTGAGCCCAGCCTAAAAAAGTAAAAAAAATAAAAAAACAAAGATTTGTGTATGTATAAATAAAAAAATAAATATGAATTTATTGTTTTTATTCATTGATGTCAAAGTCAGAATAAAAATATTAATTCAAATTTATTTCATTGTATTTTATTTAAATTACATAAAAATAAAAAATATGCATGCAAAAATAAAATAAAGTAAATTTATTAGTTTATTCACTGACGCCAGAGTCAGGAATAAAGATATTGATGTAAATTTATTTTATTTTATTGTATTTTACTTTTATTTAGTTACATAAAAAATGTGTATGCGTAAAAAATAAATTTATTTGATTTGTTTATTCACTGACGCCAGAATCAGGAATAAAAAATACTGATTTAAATTTATTTTATAGCTACGTACTATTTATCAACGCCAGAGTTGGAAATACCTGTAGTTAAATATTCACTGGCGCCAGAGTCAAGAATATTACACGCAAACCATCATAGCATAAACCAACAAAATGTTAGCAATTTATGACAAAACCAGCAATGCAGCCTACCTCATGCAGGACATTTAAGGGGTGATAATATCTTCCCTTTTGCGTAACCAGCCCCGTACCATAGAATCTCTGCTGACCAGTCAGGGTTCCTAGTAACCATAATACTAGATGGCGACTCCTTAAAACAAACCATTCCCCATCAAAGAATAGGATGCCAGAAATCCGTTCTTTTTCATTAAACATTTAAATTTTTAAGGCCGCCACGATGTCGGGTGCGACATAAATTTAAATATTTGTACATTCAAATACAATAAATCTAAAATAGAGGCAGTATTGGAGGAGAAGGAGGCTAGTCGTCATCGGGATCGTGGGGCTAATTAGAAGGTGTGCATGTACCACTTATCTGTGATATTATCTTCATTACCAATCAATAAATTTCTTTATAATTAGCAATGAGTCATTCACATTTTTTTATTAAGATGAGTTATTTGAGCATGTATTCGTTAGTATAACATCACAACGAGCTTGAGAGTTTGAGTGGTCAGAATTGAATGTGAGCATCCAATGATCAAAACACTATGGGTCGTCAACAAGTTATCAGTCGTAGTGTTAAAGAGTTCATACACCCAATTTATATCGGGTCCATCAAACAATCCTGCCTATAACCACAAATCCAGATTAAGATTTGGATGGGTTGAAGGATCATCCTTGTATCTCTTCTTCAACTAGCTGTTATATGTACTCTGGAAAGAAAAAATAAATTCATCAAATTCAAGAAAATATTAAAAATAAGTTTGAGTTAAACCAATATTTTGTTGTTTATTTAGTTTACATAATTAATTAATACATGTTGTCATCAATATTCTATATAGGTTTGACATAAGTAATGGATGATCATTTATGGATGTATCAAGATTCACCTAAAGGGTTGCGTAGGATGGATTGTTATAACAGGGTTCGGGGTTTTATTAATTATGTACTATTTAATTCGAGAAATATTAATGAAAGCAATATGAGATGTCTATGTACGAGATGTAAAAATAAAAAGTTTCTTGATTCAGATATTGTAACGATGCATCTTCTACAAAAAAGGATTCGTGAAGAGATACGTGTGTTGGTTTGCACACAAAGAACCATATGTTTCTCATGAGACCATTATAGAAAGGATGATTGGGTCAACTTAAGTTCTAGCAATGTGCATGAAATTATATATAACAATAGTAATCCTTATAGGACTTTGGTTATAGATACGATGAAAATGAATCAGGGTTATGCTAGTCAATGTTCAATCATAAATGAAGAACATAATGCAAACACAACCAGGTTTTTTTATCTTTTGAAAGACTTTGACGATACTTTGGGATTTAGAGAAATTGACAAACTCATCAGCCTAGGATACCATAAAATTGACATGTGTCCAAACTTTTACATATTGTATTACCTTAAAAAATACAGAGTTGATCAAGTGCAAAACATGTGGGCATGCTCATTATAAATCCAAAACTGGTAGGGAAGGACTTTTATCACACATAGAAAACTTAGATACTTCTTAATCACACCTAGACTGCAAGGGTTATTTATGTCACCAAAAATTATTGAGCACGTGACATGGTATCATTCACATGATGCAGTGGATGAAGTGATAGTGCATCATTCTGATGGTGAAGCCTGAAAATATTTTAATAGGGTGCATCTTTAGTTTTCAATGGAATCAATGAACGTGCTTCTTGGGTTATGTACAGACGGATTCAATCCATTCGAATCATTTGCTGCTTCTTATTTTTATTGGTAGGTGATACTCATGGTTTACAATTTTCCATTGGGGATGTTTATGAGGCCGGAGTTCATATTTTTTTCTATATTCATATTCGATCCTAATAATCTGTGTCGGAATATAGATGTTTGTCTTCGTCCACTGATTAATGAGTTGAACTAGTTGTGGTCATCCGGGGCTTTGATATATAATGTATTGAGAAAACAAAATTTTCAGATAAAGGCACTTTCTTGTGGAGAATCAATGATTTTTCTATGTATGGAATGGTTTCTGGTTAGAGCACACATGAAAAACTAACATGTCCATATTATATGAAAAATAACAATGACCTTTATGTTAACAAATAGTGGTGATTTTGATGTTTTTAAGCTAAGAAAAAATATCTAAAAATTGTTCAGGTTACTAAAGAAATTGATCAAACTTTCTTTATGAGCTAACAAAAAATAATTCTTTATAGGTCAAAGATTTATTTTATAATAAACTCAAATCCAAATTTATAATAGGTTAGCTAGTTTGGGGCCTATGCCCAAGTAAAGTTGAGCACGCTTGTGGGATAGAAGATTTTGGGTTTCATAAAAACATTTAAACTAAGTGGTTTTTTAGATTAATTTTTTATTTATTCACAATTTAATTACTTTAATCATATTAATGTTCCATTTTAATAAACATTTTTTATCAATAATTTCCAATAAATTTTAACTCTAAAAGTGAATGAATTTCATTTTAAATTTAGCCCCAAATGTATCAATTGAACATGTTTTATTAAAACAAATTCCTACACTATCATCCTTAAACTACTAGTTATCAT
>Ga0307513_10011371_pt1 | contig 11068 bp, 7 predicted proteins | sample 15_EM_MG_FD_202174 | JGI IMG/M metagenome (GOLD analysis project Ga0307513, IMG submission 202174) | Populus trichocarpa ectomycorrhiza microbial communities from riparian zone in the Pacific Northwest, United States - 15_EM | ecosystem: Host-associated > Plants > Roots > Unclassified | place... | reverse complement strand
TCATAGTGACACCGTTTGATCGCGGTTCGTTGTGGGGCCATATGCGTAATGTCACCTTGCTAGCTGGGGATCACGCTTGATCATCTACCCCGCAATACTCTCGCGGGATCAGGAACTGGATGGGAGTTCCGATCATGTGTTCCGTTTACGCTCGGTTCGCATGCCACTGGTTATCAGTTACTCCGTTACCGCCCTAGATAGGATTATAGAAAGGCAGTTTTCGTGCAGCCACCAGTGTTCGGCCGCCAATCTTGCTTCTAACCACGACGCACCAAGTATATACTGGAGACTTGTTCAATTGCTCTACATCTCTTGCTACCACCATCTGCTTTTCTCTTCTCAGACTCTGGAACTCACCTCAAGACCTGCCTTTACAATTGGCCTTGGTGGCAAGTACACGTGAATCCTTTGAAAGAGGAGGCGGACGTTGTAGGAAGAGAAAAGATGGCAAAGCAGCGGTCTCCGCATATCCGGCAACCGCAGTCTACCCATGGGCCACTGAACTGATATTGGGTGAGGGATCACCAGCTTGCATCGTCTATTACTGTCAAGCAGGGGATACCCCGAGAAGATTTCATAATGTAAGGAGTAACCATCCATATGCTCCCTGGGACAGTTGGCCTGACTACATGTATGCTCAATACATGTGTACTGTACCACCAAAGCTACTTTATACCATTGAAGTGAATATAGATTATCGATTCAGCATGATAGACGAAATTCTTATTGTGTGGAATCGATACGGAATACACCTGGGTCTTGTACGTGACACCTTTATGAAATCTCTGAGCCTTGGTCTGAACCATTCCAAGCAAGGTCAATTTCAGTCAGAAGACCATAGTTTGCAAATCATTCCAGAAGGGCCGAATGAGCACTTTTGCGCAAGGCAACTCCGACCTTGTCTCCGCACCTATAAATTTACTGAGGGCCTTATCCAACCCGCTCGGAAAGCTACGATAAAATATCACAAAAACCTGACGTGACAATTGCTCTGCCCTTGATATCAAACCGCTGCTTAATGAGGAGCTGATAGTCTCAATATAATATACAGTGTGATGTGAGTGGGGTCGACAGCAAGTGAAGACGCATCTCGTCGAGGATGAATACGAGGCGTCTTGAGTAACCTTGATTATTGGTACTTCCATAGTTCCACTCGCCTACAATACACAAGTGTAATGTATTTTGGTTGAGCCCGGAGAGGATGCTGTCTTGCTTATACCCGAGATCTAGGAGGAGAGGGAGATTGGTCAAATATTCATCATCATCTCGTCTAATGGCGAAATTGAAGATTCTACTCAACCTTAAGATAGGATATTAATATGTCGATATCGGGTACAGAGCGGTCCTGAAGCAAATATATTGATTCCCGTCACAGAGGTGGGTCATTGGAATCAGGGAGAGAGCAGTTGGCTGACACCTCGCGCCCAGTGAACTGATGGCTCTTGAGTGATATACTCAGTTTAAGGTCAACCATCCCTTATCCCCGCCTGGAGCGTTGGTACGGCTAGTAGGTTGGCATTATCCAGTGCGAGGGACCTCCCATAACTTTGAGTACATGGGCTTTATCAGTGGCCTCACTATTGGCTCTAATAAAGACTAGAGTCGACGATGGCCTTCACTGGCTCATCATGGGCTTCACCACAAACCACTGCGGCCCCATCCTACTCAACAGGCCAGATTTTGCTCTACGAAGTTAATGATTCCTCGCAGAACTCTACTCCCGACAAGGAACGGCTCCGATTTTGGTATTCAATGGCGTATTATTTTCCAGACAATTACCACGACATTATGTGAGTGATGTGAGCGATTATGGAGCCCTGTACAGCTTGTTATTTCGAAGCGCCAGTGTGGTTGCACAAAGAGTTCCAATTTGGAAAGCGGCGTCAAGGCGGAAGGGTTTTCATACAGCGAGGACTCCCTAGGTTTCACTGTCCCTATCCCTGGTTCGTTGTCAGTATGGGTTTTTCGATCACCTCAACTGTCGAGCGTGTGCTCGCTATCACCGAGCTGGTCGACCTAATATGCGAACTGTCCCCACGTTACGGAACCACGGACTGGAGCATATATTCTTCCTATGACAATTCCAGCCCGGGACTGTCAAGTTATGGGGCGCTCCCGGTCCTGGCAAGAACCACCAGGTTCCTTTCGAAGCGCGCCCTGCGCGTTCTATGGAGGCGGCTGGATTCATTTTGGCCGTTGTTGTGCCTCCTTCCCCGTGACCTCCTCGATGTTGGTGAAAGCCCGTCCTACCTTGGAGAACAGGCGCGGGACGACTATGTGGTACGTGCCTTTCGTGATGCCCTCGCTGCCCACTACTCACGCAAACTCGGGCAGGCACTTCGTACGCCACAACCTGAGGACTTCGTTCGTTATATATATTACGCCAAATTCGTGCAATACATATCATGTGCGCAAGAGGAAGTGCTTCCTTGGCATACTTTTGACATACTTGTAACTCGTGCGGTCCCCGTATTTCCTCGATTGCGAAGGCTTCAGTTCTTCGTCCGCCATGGAACTCCCCGTCGGTCTCAATACCGCCATTTTCTTCACCCATCACTACAAGAGCTCATTTTACACAACAATGGCCACGTAGATGCCACGATAGGCAGATTTCTCCGTATGGTGGAGCAGGAGTGTACCAAACTACGCGCTCTACAAGTGGTGCCATATGGATTCCGACGAGGTGATTTTGAGATTAATGCAGCATTGGGCCAATGCTTAATCTCCTTGGCTAATATCACCATTCTATCAATATCAGTCACTTGTGGAAGTATGGGGAGAGCACTTATGCTGCTCGAGTCCCACCTCCAGCGCCTAGTGCATTTAACCCTCTTCCTGGTTGATGGGACACCATCCGATGCAATTCATTTCCCCGCCCATCGTGTATTACTACCCAATATCACAAGCCTGAGCTTTGTAGCTCCATTCCCTGATATCATTCTCATCCCTTTCCTCCCGCCGCCGAATCTGGAGGTTCTCCATATTCGATCACAAACCCCGATGCCCGAAGACGTATGGGCCGCTACTTCCGAAGCCATAGCTGATTTTGCGAAAGATTTAGCCAGCCTGAAGGAGGTCTTGGTTTTCGACTACCACCCATTCACCGACGATCCGAGTCAGGGCATTACTTTCACTCCGGAGGTGTCCGAGATCGGACTTGGTTCACTACTCAAACGCAATCTCCTCAAAAGCGTCTGTATTACTACGACTATTTATATTTCCCCCACCCCGGAACTCCTTCAGTCAGTCCTTGATGCTTGGAAGGACCAGCTCGAGTTATTCGTCCTCAGTCCCATCGCGTACCTCCTTAGTGACCCAACGCCATCCGCCACTCTCCAGGATGTAATCAAATTCGCCTTCAAATGCCCGAAGCTGGTTCGGGTGGGAATGCTTTTCAATGCCGAAAAGCCCGCGCTCGCCTCAACGGCGGAAAGGGAGGCGGATGAAGATGAGTTTTATGATGTGCCAATCGCCCCTCATGTACGTGAGCTGATGGCTGGCGCGGCCTGGATCGACGATATCGATTACGTAGTCCGCCTTCTCAAACACGGATTCCCATGTTTGAAGAGAATCGACTGGGCAGATAGCGAGACGTACCTGGCAATGCCAGAAGATCGAGCGAAGAAATGGGAGAAGGTGGAGAGTAAACTCGGATTGGGACCTTGAACTGGAGCTGGACAGTTTGTGTATACATGATTTCTCATAACATTTATGCTCTGTTCACGAATTCTGACTTGTTATAGACACTGTCTAGGACTAATAGGATAGTCCTACGCGAGGAATAATCTACAGTGATATGGCCCCATAGTAGGGTAAACAGACAAGAATAAAGGGCCCAAGAAGCTAAGAGAACGACACAGAAACTCTAGAGAGACTCCAAGATAAACGCGACTGTGGGCACTGGACGAAAGGCAAAAATAATTGAGGGAGTGTGGGGAAAACGTAAGTAGGACTGTGGACTATGAACGACGAGACAGACAGACAATAAACGGTATAAGACAATAAATGGACGCGACCAGTGCTATAATGCCCCCTTGTGCAGATTAGGGGGCGTGATCAAGGATATGATAATGGCCGCTGGTTATGTTCTACATTTTGCGGTATAAAGTCAATTCGAGCCGTAGTGCGAATCGTCGTGGATGACGCTGGTGAGGTCCGCGAGATGGTGATCGTCTTCGTCCCGAAGGACAAGACTTCCAGGCGAGGCAGGCATGACGGAGTATTCCATGCTGGATGTGGGTGACTGGTCGAATGCTGAGGCCCTCAGTCCGCCTTGCTTTTTGGGAATGGGTCGGGCAGCAGTCTGGAATGTAGGTGATGTACTTGAGGTGGGATCCCGACGTGTGATCGTCCGGGTGAATGAGTCGGTAGAGGCGATGGACTTTCCAACAGCCAGAGTGGGACTGGGTGGAGGGGAATCCATTGACCTGAAGCTGCGGTTGTCGAAAGAGGAATGGTTGACCCGGATACCCGCCATCCCTGGGGTCTCTTCCATGAGCAGCGTCATACTGTCGGACATGACAGGCAGAGCAATAGACGATGCAAAACTGCCACTGCGGTGTCGCTGCTGTTTCTCATTCCGCTCTGGTGTAGGGGCGGTGGTACAGAAGGCCGGTGTGTAGTTCTGGGTTGGCTCGTCTTCGTCTGAGGAGATGGACACACGAGGGCCTCCTCGAGATCGTTCTGGAGGCGGAGTATGTCGGGATTTCTTTGGAAGGCCCTCTCTCAGAAGCGAACCCGGTCGTTCCTCTCTTTCCTTCCGACGCCAGAGTGGGCTTTCTGACCTTGGAATAGGCGGAATGTCACCGGCCTACGAGGATATGATCAGTACGAATGTACGACTGAATAGACGGCCCACATACCCGCCTCTCTTTGTATCTTTTCTGTTCCTCGAGCTGCCGTTCCACTGTCTTCCGTTTCGCAACCTCATCCGCGAGCCGCTCCTCAAGCCCCTCGAGGAACTTGGTCAAACCCTCAACCTCACCTTTAAGCTCCTCATTCATCTCTCGGAGTGCTTTGCTCTCCTTCTTCGTCTGAGAAAGGGCATTTAGCAATGCCTCCGTCTCAAGCTCGTGCCTCTCCTTGAGCGTTGTGATGATGGCTTGGTGGTTGCTCGCTGGTACGTTGGTCGTTGAGGGACCTGAATTGCTGGAGGAAACAGTCGAAAAAGAAGCCACAGCTGCACGAGGAGCCCCAGAAGAAGTCGGAGATGATGCAGTGGTACTATCTGAGAATGCAACGCCGGTCATAGCCCCAGAAGGTGGGGAGCGATGTCCATGGGCGACATCTGACCGCGCACGATTGAACCCCAGACGACTCCACGTCCCCAGTCGATCCGAACCAGACCCAGCCGGATCACGCCTCGCACTCATACTGCTTGTCGCGCGTTCCTTCTCCAGCGTCCGGAAATCTTTCTCGCTCGCAGGACTCTTGTAATTGCCAGGTAAGATGCCGGCAGCCGCGAACGCCCGTGCAGTCCTCGGTCCCAGCCCAGTCGAAATGTCAGAGAGCCTTTGCCCAGGCACACTCGTTGGATTCACTATGCCTCTACCGGCGCCTTTGGACGAGCCCCACTCCCTCGATTCATCAAAGCTCCCCACAGAGCGCAAATTCCGTGAGTGATTGAGCGGCGACCGTGCGTTCTCGGTGGTAGTCGGTCGGGCAAGAGTGGACGACGCTCGGCGGTGGTAGAACTGCGAGCCACCCAGCGCAGGGGCCGACCCAGGCGAAGGAGAATTGGCTCCGGACCCTCGCCTATCCGCGCCCGTGCCGGTCCCAGAGGACAAGTTCTTCCTCATTCCTTCCCAAGCAGGCATAGGCGGCCGGTCCCGCGCATTCGAAGTAGAAGAGATCGTGTTCCGTCCTAGGAGCCTGGATGCCGCAGAGCCAGGTCTAGAAGGTGACTGACGATCGTCATACGATGAAGGGCCTGGAGAAGCAGATCCTCGAGTGAGTGGTCTCCGCCCCAGCGCCTTTCCGCCGTGCACGTCTTCTTCATCATGTGGAAAGTCGATAGACGTTCTCCCTGTTCGGCGAGTGTTGGTACTGGTACGAATGCCCGACCCCGTAGAGTATTTGAATGTGTTCGGCCGGCTGAGCGCTGGGCTTGATTCCGCACCCGGTTGGAAGTCTTCATATGGGCCGTCATCGTGCTCATCGTGCATCTCGACCTTGGAAGTTGCGCTTTTCTTGGTAATAGTGGGCGGTCCTTCCACTACTGTGGATGATATAGTTGGTGCATTGGCTAAGAAATGAACCCTTGGCGGTGTCGAAGGGGTGGAGAGAGACTGCTTGGATATCGGTTCTGGGTCTGGAACCTTTGGCGTTTCCGCATGTCCCAGTTTGGGGGTGAGGATGGCCACCAAGTCAGAATCCGAGCGATCAAGGACGGCCGTCTCCTTCTCCTTGAGCTTCCCCTCAGGTTTCTTCTCCCCAGCCAGGATCTCAAACGCCACAGGACTAGTTACCCCTCTCTCCAATTCCTCGACCATCGCCCGCATGCGCTCAACGGCACCCTTTAACTCCATTAGTCCCAACTGCGCATTGACGCCCTGCCCGTCAGGGTTCACAGACGATACTGGTCTGCTTAATTCTACCGCACTTGCCCGAGCCCTCAGCAACTGCCTAGTAGACGGGCTCTCAGCAACGTTCTTCAGTTCCCTCGCCAGCTCCCCGAGAACACCCTTGGGGAGCAACGGTGAGCCATTCATAATCGGCGTGAGGGAAAAACTGGATGTGCTGGGCGAAACAGCGAGGTGAGACATCGATGTTCCCATTGGAGTCGAGCCAGGTAGAGATGACGTTTTTCCGTCTGGTGTAAGCTTAATAGCCGGTTTTAGAGTCATGGGCTCCTGCAGGGGAGGCGTAGGCAACGGTTTGTCGATAGTCGAGTTGGACCGCGACCGCGACTGTGGCCTTGGGGGTCCACGAATGGTGAGACTGTTTGTCAAGTCGATCACCAGCCCCCCATTCCCTCCCGCGCCTCCACCTCCTGCAACTTCCCCAATCTCACTGATGTTCATCACCTGCGACTCGCCTTCCTCCTCAATCCGTTCCCTACTCACTCGTCCAAGAGACGGCGCGATCCACGAGTTGCTCCGACTTAACGAGCCGAGGGGTGCGCGCAGGAGGCTGCCGCTGCCCCCAGGGGAGCTGTCCCGCCGTGTTGGGAGGTTGAGTGAGGACCGCGAGTGGGAGTCGGCCAGGGAGGACGTTCGGCTTCGCGCCGGGACAGCGTCGACTGAGTGACGGGTCGACTGCACCTCAGACATGGCAGACGGAGCGAGGCGAGGCGAGATGGGCATGGAAGCTGGTTCGAGCGGGGGACGGGAGAATGAACCCAGTCCTGCTCGCAAGGGTGATCGTGATTTTTGGCCTGGGGGCGCAGGGGTGGACGGGGCCTGTGGTGGTTGCTGCGCTGCCAAATCTGCGTCGTGGGAGTTTACGGTTGCTCCCCCGAATGGTAGCGACTTCTTTCCGCTACTTGGGCTTTTCCCGAAGCCGAATCGTGCACCGAGAGAGCGTATCGAGGAAAGGCTTGATCCTCCCTTGCCGCTGCTCCCATACGAGTCTCCAGAATGGGCAGTCGATGCGGTGCTGGGCGAGAGTGATTTTTTCCTGCCCACTGGACCCGCGGCAGGCGAATCTAAAGGGTGGGAAGATAGACCACGAGCGGAGGCAGAGTTTGAGAAGCCGAAACGGGAGGTGGGAGACAGGGGCTGTGGTTGCGGCATGGCTGGAACGGAGCGGGAGGTGGAGATAGAGGTTGGCTGGGGTTTATCAATGGACTTGCGGGAGAAGGATTTTCGGCCGGTGAAGGACATTGTGGACTATCGGTGCACTGGGGGGGGGCCAGAACAATTAGGGCTGGCGAGAGTCAAGGACAGTTAAAGATAGTATTGCTTGAAAAATAGTAAGTAACAGTTCGTGGATGGAAAATCAGGGAATTATGAGAAATGAAACAATTGAGCCCGATTCAAACCCCCATTACTGGACTAGGCCTTAATACGGAGATATCAAGGAGGTCCTATGGACACAAAACGCCAAGTATACAACTAAACGGAGAGTGCGATCTTGCAATCAGATAGCCTTCGACTCGTCCTCGGACGGGATGGAGTAAAGAGCAACGCCACCGAAGCAGTGGTAACCACCGATGGGACGATGGGCAGCACAGCTCCGAAGGTTCAGCGAAATGCAGGGACGAGTTGGGTATTGGGAGAATTCGATCAAATCGTGCTACTCACAGGCAAGGAAATGCAAGCGATACGACGAGAGAATGAGAGTATTAAAGACTGTTAGAGTGTTATGAAGCGTGTTGCACGTGTTCTAGGCACTATTTGCGTCGGGTACTCCAGTGTGAGCGGTCTCGTCGAGGAAACCGCGAGGCTCCCAATGCGAGCTGGACACCGCCCTACTTGACACCCGCGAGGAATGGGGAGATGAACACGGAGTACGGCGGCTTGAGCGAACGAGGGACACCGGGGAAGACCGAAGGCGGCGAGTTGCCCCCGCTGCACGAAACGGCTGCAGGGATAAGCCGATAGAGAAGTGAGGCGGAACGAGTGAACGTGCACTACTGCACTGGTGACGCGTCTCTCGACTCCGAGCGGTCCAACGGTCCAACGGTCCAACGGTCGAAATCAGTCCGTGCTCCTTTGTCACCCAAAATAAGTAAGCGGAAGCAGGCAGGTACGTACTGATAGCTCGGGGTATAAGAATGTCATCAAGGGAGCAATCTCCCGAGCAACTTAGGATACTTGAACCTTTCAAGAAGGAATTCTGTCTGTGGCCCAGCGGCAAGGGGTGCATCTCGGAAGTAAGAGTTATGGAAGGAGACCTCTTTCAAGGACGATAAGGCGAATAGGAACCGTCTGGAGGTAGAGAAGGACCGTATGCAGACTTAAAGGTCTGAGAGAGGGAGACCTGCCAGACCCCTATGTCAGTGAGGGGCAAAGGGAGTGTGAGTAATCCCTTCAGGACATCTGAGCGTTGATTGTTTCCCGTTCTTACGTTAACTCTTTTCTGAGGCCGGGTTCCCGGGACGTGGAACGTGAAGTGCTCCGTAATAGCAGTTTCCCCATCGATCGGTATTCTTAGCGGAATCAAATCACAACTTCGGGACTTGGATTATGCAGCAAACACGTAGTATCCTCATCTAATGGGGCAACTAGTATCGTGGCGAGCGATTGGCTTCCCACCATCCACTAGGTGCACAAGCCCGAGGATATCGTGTAGGGGTTAACATCGTGTATCAACCATAGTACGTAATGAACTGAGTAGTTCCGTTGGTTTTGTGCACTCTTTTTACCTCATGTGTGTTCGTTCCAGATTTACGCGTCTGATTGTCGCACGACCAGTACTTGGTTGATAACCTGTCCCTCAAGCACTGTGGCCCTGGTTCAATTTATAACCGACGGCATGAGTGATGCTCGCCAAGGTGCACTGTTCCTCCACCAAACACAAGATGGCGACCTTATCACGCATGAAATCTCTGTACGCTCTTCAAGAAACACAACCTGCTGCCAATGATATCGCGTGGTTCTAACTAATCCTACGTCACCTGCGCCCTCGTACGTCTTAGCGTAGTAATGAGATCTAGTTGCTAACGAATACTTCGATTATATTCTATCCTTCACCGTTAATAGAATGTCCTGACAGAGCACATAGTATTGGAATAGCAGAGGTACCAGTCGTGTGTAATGACCACACGCACACACAAAAATATAAATGTGTGTGTGTGTGTGTGTGAACTGGCTAGAGGAGAACTAGAAGGTCGTAAATCTGGGACTGTGGGTTCATGAAAGCTCGTGTGTGTGCACATCGCCCACAAATGTCTCCCCATATCGCTGTCCACTGATCAACTGAGGATCGAACGTGGAGTGTCTGTTCGCGGTGAATCTTGAGTTGTCGGGCTGCACGGCGACAGACGCGAGCAAGAGCACGAGGACTGTCTAGAGTGTAAGGTTGTTACCTTCTCTTTCGTCTTGAATGTATATAGTCCGATTGCACAATTCCTCGTAACCCTTCGTATATTTGAAGGACAAGAAAGATAGTGCCTTTGGGAGAGTATACAGGTATAAGAGTAAGAAAAGGATTGAACAAACAAAGTGCCAACTACGAGCCTTATAAGGAAGGATGACTCATTACATAAGCAATTGGCATAAATGAAGTACGAGTCCTTACATAGAGACTCCTAGTATCATAATCGCGAAGTTGTACGTAGCGGTTCACTTACTCAAATCTGAATTTAGGCTGTCGTTGAGATGCAAGTTGTTGGCATGCGCGCATGCTTGACACTCTGGAGCGCTGGCCTCAGCATGGCCGAGGCAATAATGACCAAGAGAGGCACGACAGTTGACGATGCCGGACAGCAACGAGGAGAAGATGCCGAAGAGCTGTCCATATAATAGAAACGGAGAGAGTGCTGCGTGGTAGTGCGAGAGCACTCAAAGCCGGATGATGGAAGGCGTCAGCCAAAGTTCGAACGTTGCTATGCGTTGAAATGAAAAGGAGGAAGGAGATGTTCATGCAGGTACGCCATTGGATTGCCATTGCAGCATGCTGCATTGGCCTTAAAGGCGAGGTGGTGAGAAGGCGACGAGATGGAGCGTCGGCAATGTCAAGGTTACGAGCAGTGTGACTGTAATTAGAAATAGCTCAGCGGTTAGAATTGTTTGAAACCACTGAGACTGGGATTCCACGTACAGGAGGGTTTTTATAAGGTTTATACCACCGAGTCACTATACAAACAGTGAGACAGGGGGTCAAACGGAATTTTTTTTGGCGAGATCAGGTATTTGGAGAAGTACGTCGGTTACTTTGAGAAGCCTAATTTGCCGATTTCCGGATGTAACGCCGATCTAGGCGCCAGGGTGTACCCGAGTCCTCGCGTCGTGTTTGGTGAACGATTGCTGGAAACTTCAGTAGGGTCGCCTGAGATTTTTGATCTCCGGTAGAACTCGTTCTTTTAGATTCTGAGTTGTTATTCATTGGCTGGTTTTCGATAACGTAGAACGAGACTCTGTAGATAGTCACACCAGTAAATAAACATGGTTCAAAACCTGGCTAT
>Ga0307513_10011370_pt1 | contig 11069 bp, 8 predicted proteins | sample 15_EM_MG_FD_202174 | JGI IMG/M metagenome (GOLD analysis project Ga0307513, IMG submission 202174) | Populus trichocarpa ectomycorrhiza microbial communities from riparian zone in the Pacific Northwest, United States - 15_EM | ecosystem: Host-associated > Plants > Roots > Unclassified | place... | reverse complement strand
CTGAGAGAACTGGTAACCAGTTCCCTGACCAGGGGGCAAAAATAGTTAGTCTAGGAGCTGGTGGACCACCAGCTCAGGGACCATGTCACCAGCTCAGGGACCATGTCACCAGCTCAGGGACCATGTCACCAGCTCAGGGACCAGGTATTAGCTGGGTCCTTGAGCTGGTAAAACCAGCTCTCTGAGCCAGTTTCCCACCAGGTCTGTGCACCGGTCCAAGTATCCACAGAGTGTCCCAAGTCCATATCAGGGCTCTGTTTGATATGCTGTCCTCTCCTGGCAGTGTGAAGTGTAGTCATCATGAACACACACAAGCACTCTGTTTGAGCAATGTCTGTCCTTTCAATTTCATCTCTGTGTTGTGTTGATAAGTCAGGGGTCTCAGCTGGCAGCCCTGCTGTGTAATGGAATGACCCCCCTACATTTTTCCTTCATTTTTTCCAGTCATTTGGACATAATATGTATTTCCTTTGTTCTCATGTGATCTTTTGTCCATAACAAAGTCACATGTTTCCAGCCTCAGAAGAGTCCATCACCAGCCTCTCAATTGGCCATCACTCCAGCCTCATTCTAGACCATTCTCATCCCTTTATTAGTCACCATTCTATCACCTGACTGACACACTCTAGCACTCCTGTCAAGAAGCATGTCTCTCTCTTGTGCTCCTGTCATTAGTCAGCCTTCTTCATTTTAGTAGTTTAGTCATTATTTCCACTCCACAACTTACTCTCAGGTTTAGTCAGCCTCCCTCATACATTCACTTGTTAGCATTCTCACACTATGACATACTCTCATTCATATGCTTACACATCTTTCCCACTCCACACCTTCACTCAGTAGTCACTCTCTCACCTTCCTTTGTTACTCAGTGTATCACTCATCATGACATCATGATTATCAATGTACCTTCTCTCAGTAGACAGATATAAATACCTCTCTGTGCAGATCTGTGATCCTTACTTTGTGTTTGCATCCTGAATCTGGTGTGAACTCTCAGTTACTTACTTGTTTGTGCCCCCTTTCACCACATGCTGGGGCCAGGAAGTGTGTCTGTAGGAATACCTGGGCATTTTTCTTCTGGTGAACTGCCTTTTGCCCATTCTGTTTGTTGTAGGTTCACTTGGGTACTTTCAGGCTCCCATAGACCAGCTCCAGAACTGGTATGTGTCTGCCAGGGGACTGTCTTCCAGGGCCTTTCTCAAGAACTGCTTTGCTTTATCCTACACTTGAGTGTGCTGTTAGCACTATGATATCCCCTCTCCACATATTGGCCACTGGCACCATCTTCTTCACCACATCATAGTGTGCTTCCCTTGTTGTGTTTGCTGTATCCTCTATTGCTTCCCTTGTGGGTTGCTCCTGACTCCTCACACTGGACATCTTGTCTTTTCTCTTGTCTGGTGCCACCCCAAAGGCTTTGTTGTATCTCTCTTCCATCACCTTCTTCCAATTTAAGCATTCTCTGACCCACTTGCCCATTGCAACTCTTCTGTTTGTGATTGTGTAACATATTACTGTGTGGCCAGAGCTGGGTTGTGTGCCCTCATCAACTATCCAGTATTAGATTGACTTTCAGCCTATAGCTGTTGCATTTGCCACTGTCAGATCACACACCAAATGGTGTAGGTAATTGTGGTGGTGAAATGTTGGGTAGTTATACATTGAGTAGCAAATATGATTTACCTTGTGGCCATTGTGCCACTGTGTTTGCTGCTGCTGCTGGTTCTGTTGTCATTTCTTCTTCCCAGTCTGAGTGGTGTAGGTTGATGTCTCCTGCTATTATAATGGGGTGCATCTCTGGTATGTTCAGGAGCTTGTAGTTGTTGGCCTGTTGAGTGTGCTCCAATGCTCCCTAATGGCAGATTATATATGTTCACAATGAACACTGGCTGGTGCAGTCATTCTTGTATCTCAATAACCATAATGTCATATTCCAGGCATATGTCAAATCTCAGTACAATGGTCATGTCATTTCATTCATGAGTATAGGCCATCACATTGAGGTACTGGTTTTGTCAGAATACATCATTGAAGGTAGAACCCAAATTGGAGTAACATTGAAGGACATCGGGATTCAAGTGATGGAGTAAGAGGCTTGAGGGTAGGTGTATACAGCAACTTAATGGTTGTTGATGTCTTGAGGCAACAATGTCTGATTGAGGGTCAAACTCCAAGGAAGCAGAATATCAGGCAAGTTGGGTGAGTAAGTGGAGGCAAAGTACCTTCTAGTTGACCTACAAACTGGCAAAAGTAGATAGCAATGACAGGAGCTTAAATAGAAGAGTTGGGGAAGAACTAATAATAGAATGGGAAAGGGATCAGAGAACAATCCATATGAACAGAGCACCACATCAAATAACAGAATGTACAAGTCTCTGAAAGAAATTTGGGAAGTACAGAAGAGTCAGGTAACTAGGCTGTTCAGTTGGAGATGGCTAATTGGGGCTATAAGATATTCCTAGTGTCAGGTAACTAAGTTGCTCTGTCAGTGAACACCAATCAGGGCTGTAAATAATTCCTTGAGTTGGGGTCTAGACTAGTCATGGCCAAAAGGTAACTATGCAATTGGGGTCTAGGCTTGTGGATATGTGACAAAAGAGGTCTGAGTCAGGATTGGGATACATGATTCAGAACTGAACACCCAAAAGACATGGAATGTGACAGTAAGAGGTCTAAGTTGGAACTGGGATACATGATTCAGAACTGAACATCCAAAAGGTGCAGAATGTGACAGGATTGCTGGTGGTGTCCTCAGCTGGTTGATTGGGAAGGGGAGGATTGTGGTGAATCCTGGTATCTTTGGGTTCATGAATAGATGTTGTGGTAGTTTGGATCTTGAGAATGCTGGCTCTTGGTGTAATAGTATGATGGTATTGTGTAGGTATTATTATTGCATGACAGTCATGACTTCTGGGCTACAGTTTATGTTCAGCTGGGTGAAAAGTGTGGGTTCTGTGAGTAACTTTTTCATCTTTCAGGTACCAGATTCCATTACTGTGTCATTGTTCCTGTTGTTTGTACCATTGTCCTGTGGTGTGGGTACTGTTGTCTTTGTCTTATGCTGCTTCTGTGGCCCCTTGGCAAGGCCTGCAAGGTCAGTTGCAGGCCTATTGCATCCTCCTATTCATTGTCTCTGTAGTGTGGGTCCCACATCTTTGAATAGTCCCCTTCAATTTATCCACACTGGGCATCCTGGGTTGTTTGCTGCATGGTTACCATTACATTTAATACACCTTAGGTTGTTGTGTGGGTATTCTGTGTCCTTTCCACACTCTTTGCACTTGTGCTTGGGGTGTTCTGCTAAATGTGCTCAGTGGATGCACTTTGGTTTATGGCTATGGCTACATGTTGGGTGTGTGAGCTCATGGCAGTTGAGGCATCTGTTTATCCTCCTTGTTTCAATATAGTCTCTGACATAGCAGTGGTTACCCCTGAAGAATAACCCATAAGTCTTGTAATGGGCTGCATCTGCTTTGTTGGAAAGGTAATCATTATTGGTCCATGGTCAACCTTGTTCAGGGTGTTTCATGTGACCAGTATGCATGGTGATAATATGCCAGCATGCCTTTTTCAGCACCATTGACTTCATAGGGCTCCATTTTGATTTCTGTTTGGGACATAGGTTTGTCCTGGTCATTGAATATGTAGGTGTGTTGGGCCACCTATTGGCATGTTTTTGTGTCAAGCTGTGCATGGGGTACTTTTGTAGCTAAGCTCCAACTCTTGAACTTTGTTACCATGTTAGATGCATCTTCAGGGTTTGGGACTATCAGGACTAGGGGGATCTTGGACCCAGCCACACCCAGGTCTGAGCTCTCCTTACTTGACTGCTGGGTTACTACTCAGGCTACTACACAGGTGGGCAAGTAGGAGGTGCAGGAGACCAGTCAGAGAACACATGCTTAGCAATTCCCTCTCTAGTGTGAGAAAACCGCAAATATAGGCCTAGGGAACCTTACAGACATACCACATGCAAGACACAGACACAAACTACAAATGTAGTACCTGTACAGACCCCCAAACATAAGAATAAAAGGACCATGCAGAACAATAGGAGGCAGCCCCCCCCTGTACAAAACAGCATAACATTTTCACAACCCCCATATGGGGTCAGTTAGTATCCCTGAGACAACCCCACAATCTAAGATCAGCCATGCCCCATCAGCCAAATTCAGGCTCAAAAGTGCACAAACACATGACCCAAAGGCCTGTGGGCTGAACACAGATACAACATAAGCAAAGAAAGAGTATGAAAGAAGGCACAAAAAATGCTTTAAGGTAATAGAAACAAAGCAAACAATTAGGCAAAGGAGGGTTTTAGTGGGTATGTCAGGTGGCATGTTGTCCAATGGGTAATTGACCCACTGGAGTTCCACACACAGCACCAATTGATTGGCACTGTGGTGCATGAAGCATTTCCCTCTCCCCCAACAAAAAATAAAATAAAATAAAATCAGGACTAGGTCCCAGCACCTCTCCAGCACACACCTTGTACCCTGAACAAGGCTCCTAGTTCTTGTAATTGTATATTCATTTTAGTGGCAATCCTGTTTGCTGGTGCTTGGGTGTGTCTGGTAGTTTCTCTTCCATTCAATAATTACTATTACTAGCCTTGGGTGGTGCCTTAGGCTTGGCAGTTCCTGTGCAGCTGATACTGCCCCCAACTCAGGAACCTTCTGGACCTGAATGTCACCTAGACTGTCAGGAATAGCTTAAGAAAGACAGGCATCAAGTTTGCTGCAAAGCAGAAAAAGCCCATTCTTCCAAGAGCTTGTAGGTGGAGGTTGGAGTTGCTCTGGGCTATGGGTGACTGGAGCAGGGTGGTTTGGTCAGATGAGACCAAGATTAATAGGTTGGGATCAGATGGGAGGGCTTGGGTATGGAAAATGCCAGGACAGCCCTTGAGTGACCACCCAACAACTGGAGTTTTATGGTTTGGACAAGGCAGACCTCATCTTCTAACAGGATAATGACCCTAACTAGACTTCTCAGAAGGCCTCAAATGGTTCAAACAGAACAACATCAATGTCTTGAAGTGACCTGCACAGTCATCTGACCTTGACCCTATCGAACATCTATGGCAACACCTCAAGTGGTAACTAAATGAATATGAGGGCCCTCCTGCTGGTGTGCATGAATTTTAGGACTGGGTGCAGGTGAAATGGGAGAAAATACCAAAGGAGGTTTGAAGAAATCTAATTGAGGGCATGCCCAGAAGGGTAGGGGGCAGTGATAAAGGCTAGAGGGGGCCAAACCAGGTACTAGCCAAAAAACTGGTTCTTTGAGGGTGCCCATTTGTAACATATATATTAAACTAATAGCAAGGACTAAAGTTCCTCCTGTTTTTGTCCAAAGAATGTTGCTAGCTGGTGATCTGGGGCTCCTTTGGTGACCATAGTCCAGTGTTCCTCATGTGTTTGGCATTCTAAGACTATGTGCTTGTGTGTTTTGAGTCTTGGCTGCATTGGCAGGTGATAGGTTCTTGTTTGTTATGTGCATGGTCATGCTGTCCAAGTATGCATGCCTGGTTGGTTTGTGTTTGTGTTTACCACCTTTGGTGTGTGTCAATTAAGTGTGTGGAATACATGTGATACTGTTAACAGAGAGAGAGAGAGAAATCTATATTTTTCCATGGTAACAGGTACACATTACAGGACCAAGATACCACCTGGCCAGCAGCCTACATATCCTTGTGCAGGGGACAGACATGACAAGAGTATCTACAGCATGTTTACAGGTATTGTCTCTAGGGTGCACTGCCCAGTTGTGTGTTTGATGTGGACACTTTGGGTAGTATTTTGCTCTGATGTATAGCTAGGATCACCATGGGTCCACTTGGGTCTTTTGTTTTTGGAATGCCTTGCTTTTCTTGACAAACTCAGCTAGGGCATCTATTCCTGCCTTTTACCAAAGAGTGTTGCCAGCTGGTGGTCTTGGGGCTCCCTTGGTGATTATAGCCCAGTGTTCGTCATATGCTTGGAATTCAAATACATGTGCTCACATGCCTGGAGTTCTTCATTACATGGGCAGGTGGTGGGTTCTTGTATATTGTGTGTTCCCCAAAGTATCCATGCCCAGTATGTGCTTGTGTTACCACTCCTAATGTGTGTCGATTGAGCATGCAGAATGCATGGGATTCTGTTAAGATGTAGTTGGCATCCTGCGAAAGCTGTTTGATTCTTGTCTGGTGTTCATCAGCTGCTTCCCCTTTTGTGGTACCTCTGTGGGCGGGGTTTGTTGTCAGCCTTGGTGTGTACTGCTTGTCTTGTGCACAGGCTCGCCATGGTGGGATTGTGTGTGTTGGGGTGATTTTCTCTACATTTGTTGTTATTCCATTGGTGATTGTGTGTATTGTGGATTCCTTGAACTTGTTGGGCATCCCAGGTTTCCTCGCTGGGTTTATGGGAAGTGGCAGGTGTGTATCACTTTGTCCGTGGTGTTCCCGTTGCAGCTGCTCTGGCAGCCTTCCATGAATGGGGTTTGATGCATCGATTTTGGCAACCAGTCTTGCTGCTGCTTGCTGCTTCATGTGATTCAAGCGTATGTGAAGGGGCAGGACTCCCGATTCCACTTGCATGGCATGTATAGGTGTTGCGTTGAAGACTGGCATTATTGTTCTGAGGTATCTGTTCTGTATGCCCTCAATCTTCCTCATTTGACCTGTATTCCCAGTCCACCACACTGGCGAAGCATAGGATAGCACTGGTAGGATGCAAGCATTGTAGAGGGTCTTCATGTTCTGGTGGCTTAGCCTGCTGGTCATGTTTGCAAGCATCTGCAGGCATCCGGCTGCAGCCACTCCTCTGCTTGCTAGGTGCTGTACATGTTGCCTGAATGAAAGCTTTGAGTCGAATATGATCCCTAACCATTTGATATGTGATTGGGGCTTGTAGGTTCGGAGTGGTTGACTCTGGTAGGATTACTGGACGGATTGGGAGGATCTTCTTGTGTGGGCATATGAAACATATGTAGTCCACCTTGTTCATGTTGATCTTCAGTCTGTTCTGATCTGCCCATGCTGTCTGTGTACCCATCTACTCTTATCCTTGTCGCTCTGCTGATTACAAATGATTGAACCCATCTGCAGATTGGGAGTGGTATGCCTTTATCCCGTAGCACTGCTAGTAATCTGTTGTGATTGACATTATTGAAGTACCCTGTTGTGTCGAAGGTGATCAGGCTGGTGTAGAGGTTGTGGTTGTTTGCTGCATGGATGTCATGGGCTAGGTATAGCACTGCGTCTGTGGTTGACTTCGCTGGCATGGCCCCAAACTGTTATGAGTAGTTACATAATAGGTTACATTTAATTTTCATTTTTCAGTATCATACGTGTCTGATATGTGGATGATTTGCCACCAATCGCGCTCAGACCAATAGGGGCCTGACACATAAGTGCGACGTGTCAAATGACTCAGATCGCTACCAATCCTTTGTGATAGACATGTGTATGACTCTACTATTTGTACGGACAAACAATAGTCCGATAGGTATATAAGGAGTCCAAGCTGAGGCGTCTCCCTCTCAGCTTTGACCTCCTTGTCAATTGAGACATTGAAGCTACACAAGCCTATCCAGCCTTAAGTACCAAGATATCTTTCGAAATCAGTAAGTCAAGCTCCCATACCCTTCCGGCTATGGTCCCTCTCCCCCATATATCTTTGCCACCCTACCGATCTAGTGTTAGCCTTCGGGCTTGAGGCTCAAAGCCTAGTACACTACGTCCGTAGCATGGTAAGGGTATTTATTATTTTATATACATTGTCTTGGGTTATTGATGGGCGACAACCCGTGACATTAGGTCAAAGCTAATCGATGTATGCCGATTGTCTATAGGACAATCCCCATACAACATGTCAAGCACCACCCCCCTCAGCAACATCACCAACAACTCCTCCGACGCCCCACGTGCCCCCAGAATGAACACTGTAGACCTTCCGACAGTGGATGCCGCCTCGTTCATGCAAGGAGCCCCCTCTCCCCACGTCAGCCCTCGCGACATCGCCTCCTGGTTCAAGGGTATCCCAGAGACGACCTGGGGTACTCTGGTCTTCCAACCCACCAGCAACTCCCTCAGCCTCAAGCTGCTCTCGAACACAGCTGTACAGATGCAGGAAGACAATAGTCCTCCAAGCCCTACGGTCACTCACCAGGAACGGCGCGCAAACCTGCAACAGTTTGGTGAACCGCCACTCCGATGGAGACCCGAGTATGGCCGTAACTGGGAGCACCCCATCGACCCCGAGTGGACCCTAGAAGACCTCACGGCGTGGCCACAGGAAGCCCCCGCCTACCAGGAACACCCCCGATCCAGCGAGCGCACCATCATGTGCGCCAGCTGGGACCCCTACCCAACATCCCGAAGCAAACGATTCGCCTTCAACAACCTCTGATCCGAGGTTCGACCCTGCTGAGGCCACGCTAACGACCCAACCAGGCCCATGGCAAGAAGGTCAGACAACAATCCGCCTAGACGACACATCAACATACGGTCGGTCACGCACAAGAGGAGGGCTATGGAGTATATTTCACTCGCACCACTACCCCACACATACGACAAATACTACTCACTTCACTACGGTCAGAAACTCAAGGTAGCTTACCTATTCTCAGTCGAGAATAGTATCATTCCCTATGGCAAGACATTGCCTAGTATACAGTACTGGAAAAGGACAGTACTGCAGGAATGGGACGAAGAGCTATCACAAGATTTTAGAGACCGATGTGAAGATTGTAGTCTAGCTAGAGGGCCTTGGTGCTTCTGAAACGACGTGTACTAATAAAGTTCGATTACGCTCACACCTTTTCTTACGGTAGTACACTAAGACAACATCCCAAACAAAAAAGAAACATAAGTAAGAATGGCCAGACATACAACTATCGCGCATGCAAGAAGAGCTCAACATTACATGTGGATGGGCCCTTACTTAGAGAAATGTGTATTCCCTACCATCAACTGGTGTGGAATATGGACACATTCGGACACAAGATGGGAAGTTGTCAAGGTCGCATTTGCCATCTTACAACTCGAAGAACACTACCCCTTCTTCATGAAACCTTACATTCCAGGGTTCATTCAAAGAGAAGTCAGATGCAGAAAAGCGTGGACAGACCAGCTCTTTAGATGCCCGGACTGCGGGATAATTTATGACATCTGTTCGGAATATAATCATTGACAATTATAAACAGATACCTGCAATCGCATGAGCTCTAGTGAAACTGGAGAAACAATACTTGTAACAAGAACCAATATCACCTACCGGATTATCAACAAGGAACTTACAGGAAAAGTTCATTGCGTCAGGGCCAGAGACTTCGCCAGACAGTGCCCGGCACAAGACTACATCACACCAGTTTACCTTGAAACAGCATCCCCCACTGCTAAAGAATACATAGCGAGACTCGCCTATATCAGGCTCCTCACAGACTACGATTGGGAACCAACCGAGCGCGTCTTGCTCTTTATCAGATCCAACTCAGGACACATTAGCGCATACAATCGTTGCCCTACTTGCGGACTCCCCATCGGCATCTGGTGCGATGAAAGGTTTAATGTTTGATTGCGAAGTACGGTATCCAATAAACCCCGTATACCACAACCCAGACTACGCAACTACAGGAATCTCTCTCAAAGACAGACACTTCATCAGAGCCAGATATTTCGCCAGACAACACCCGATACCAAAGGACCAGGAAGAATTACTACAGATGTGTCCAGGAATTACAAGTCTACATCTCGCCGCCCTTATTACACTCTGGGAAGACGTATTCCCCGACTGGAACCCCAACAAGGAACAGCGAGCCGTATGAAACCAAGAAAGAGAGGCGATCAACGATCTACAGCGCTGTGACGTGTGTACACTCATCAAAGGCAGCTACTGCAACGCACCAGTTACTAGGAATAGCCCACCTTGTCCCACTCCCACCGCTCCACAGAACTTCAAAGGATCCAAGAACATTCGGAAGAATACCAAGAGGAACTAGTCCCATATTCAGGAAATCAGTTATTAGGCAAATTCAGAAGAGGTCCCGGTCCCCCTTATGCTATCCCACCTCAGCCGCATCCCTTCTCCAATGAAGTTTGGTCAATCAAGTTCGACACAACTTTTGGAAGGTACTTTTGGAAAAACAATTACACCAGAAAACAAAGCCGTGTTCCCCCAGACTCGATCCTACCAAATTTCCTAGAACCAGAACCTAGTCCCCCTCAGACCGAACAAGAAGAAGACAAAGAGTTTGAAGATCTGGAGGAATCCCCAAGACACCAACCACTGTTACATAGGGACCCTGTCCAGGCAACACAAGAGCAAGGAAACCCTTTAACAGTTGCAACAACTCCGGTCGAAGATTTCGTCCCACTCTTATTCACCAATCCAGTATTCAACACCCCAGTGCTCGGAAGAACCTCAGGACGAAGAATCTCTCCCCCCCCTGTTATCAGATCCGATTCTAGTGACGACACACAACCAAACCCAGTAACAACACACCCCTTCCTAGGAATCCCCCTGGCGCTCAGACAGCCACCTCCCGCTCACAACATCCTTCGATTAATAGGAATACTAAGACCAAACATGGCAGGAGCAGCAGCAGCAGCACCACCAAACCCTCCCACAGCAGTAACACTGGACCAGCTTAGGACACAAATCAACAAGCTGAAAGGAACGTCGGTGTCCTTCTCAGGAAGAGAAGACCCACACACATTTAAGAACAAGATGGCCCTGCTCCTCAGGCAGAAGGGAATCACCTTAGATGACGAAAAACTAGCGGAATGGCTATCACACCTCAATGGGGCAGCACTCACCTGGGCCGCCCCTTACTTCGACGACTTCTTCAATGCAACCCCAGGTTATGCTAGGTTGTACAACCTCAACCATTTTATGACATCCTTTGATAGGATGTACGCCTACCAAAATCTACAAGAAAATGCTAGAAGACAGTTGGATAGCCTCCAACAAGGAAAGAAAGGACTAGCACAATACGTTCAGCAATTCCAGTCCCTTTCTCACCACACTGGGTATGGAGATCAGGCTCTCCTCCAGAAGTTCCTTACTGGGCTCGACTCAAAGCTCAGG
>Ga0307513_10011368_pt1 | contig 11069 bp, 6 predicted proteins | sample 15_EM_MG_FD_202174 | JGI IMG/M metagenome (GOLD analysis project Ga0307513, IMG submission 202174) | Populus trichocarpa ectomycorrhiza microbial communities from riparian zone in the Pacific Northwest, United States - 15_EM | ecosystem: Host-associated > Plants > Roots > Unclassified | place... | reverse complement strand
GATCACCGCGAACATCACCAAGAAATTCTCGCGCGGCAAATTCAACATCTTCGCCCGCTACACCGACGATCATGGCGAATGGTTCCTGCCGTTCGCGGCGGATGTGCCCGGGCTTAATCTCGGCACCTACAATCAGCTCAACCAATATACCCGCTATGCGACGATCATCACGCCGGGCGCCGCCGGCAGCGGTGCCACGGAGCGGGTCGACCTGGCCGATGGTCGCGGGTGGAAGGGCGTCGTCACCGGCGCCAGCCTTGACTATGATCTGGGCGGCGGCCTGAGCTTCACCGACCGCTTCGGCTTCACCAGCGGCACGCTGCAGACCACAGGCCTCGTGCCCCAAAACGCGGGCGCGATCACCGTGGCAACGGCGTTGGCCTCGCAAACCGATTCCGACCCCGCGAAACGCGATGCCTTCGTCGGCCAGACGCAAGTCCATACCATCAACACCGGACTGACGCTGGCGCCGACCGATTACGTCCAGTCGTTCGGCTCATGGGTAGTGGAAAAGCGCCTGCGCAACGTCTCGAACGAAGCAGTGCTCAACTTCAAGACCGGCCCCAACACGCTCAACCTCGGCTATTATTTCTCGCACTTCACCTCGGACGACGCCTGGAGCCTGGGCGGCAACCGCTGGATGCAGGTGGGCGGCACCGGTGACCTGGTCGATCTGGACAATAAGACGCTATCGGCCTTCGATATTTCCGATCGCGGCAGTGCGACGGTGAACGCGATCTATCTGTCGGATTCGTTCAACATCACCGACGCGCTGCGCCTCGATGCCGGCATCCGCCACCAATGGACCGACATCGATTTCAGCATCCTCGGGGACGTAGCCCCCAAATCGTCGAAGATCAGTCGCGAGGCCACGCCGTGGACGATCGGGCTCAATTATCGCGCGACGCCCAATTTCGACGTCTATGCGCGCGTCTCGCAGGGCTATCATTCGCCGTCGTTCGACGACGTGCGGTCGCAGATCGACAATACGACCCCGACGCGGCTCGACCTGAACTGGAGCGTGCGTTCGTACGAAGGCGGCGTCAAATACCGCGGCGGCGGTTTTGAAGCCTCGCTCACCGGCTTCTACGACAAGGTCGTTGGAGCGGTGTACAACGACGTCGGCACGATACCGCACATTGCGGGCTCGAAGACCAAGGGCATCGAGCTCGACGCGTCGTGGCACAATGCCAACGGCTTCGGATTCATCGGCAACGCCGTACTCGAGGACGCGAAGACCGACACGCCGCTCAACCCGCTCTTCGACGGCAAGGATGCCCAGCGCATCCCGTCCTATCAGGTGCGCTTCACGCCGACCTATACCGCGCGCATCTCGGACAAGTCCGACATCACCTTGTACGGCACCTACGAAGCGATCGGGAAACGGTACAGCGATCTGGAAAATACCCAGTTGCTGCCGGCCTACGCCACGCTGAGCGCCGGGCTGCGCGCCAAGGTGGGCGGCTATATGCTCCAGGTCTCCGGCGACAATCTCACCGACTCGCACGGCCTGACCGAAGGCAACCCGCGATTCACGAGCAGCGACCCGACCGCCGCGCTGCCCGACGTGCGCCCGATCTTCGGCCGGTCGTACAGGGTGTCAGTCAGCTACGCTTTCTGAGCTGATCCGGTAATAACGGAAGAGGGGGTCGGTGTCCGAGGACGCCGGCCCCCGTTTGGCGTTTTCAGGCAGCCGGAAAGCTTCGCGCGTCGGGTCATATCGATGGCGAGGGAGCCTGTCGCGCAATGCGGCGTTTGAGGGGACGCCGATCATTTCGATTTGGCCTATCACCCATCCCGGCGACCGCCCGTCGTCCCCGCACGGAGACCGACCGCATGAGCGACGATCTGTTCACTTTCTCCGGCCTCCATCTGCGTCCCGACCCGTCGCGTACGGTGATCAAGCCATTCAGCGTCGATTATCCCGAACCGTTCCGCGATGCCGCCCACCCGCGCATGCGCAAGGTGATCGAGCGCGTGCTTTCGCTTGGCGACGCCGTCTGCCGTTCGGAAAGCGAGGCGATCGTCGCCTCGCTGTCCGAACGACATCGCAATGTCGAGACGATGTTGATCCGCCGTTTCGAGGAAGTGCGCGACAGCCTGCCCGAGGGAGTGACCGCCGACCCCGGGCAGCAATTGCTGATCGGTGCCTATCTGAGCGCCGAATATTCGTTCGAGGCGGCCGCGCTGTTCAATCCCAGTATCGTCTTGCGAATGAAGCAGGATGACGCGCCGGCCGACGGGCTCAACTTCATCCTGTCGCTGCGTGGCATCGGCGAAGGACATATCTCCTCCGTTACCTTCCGCAGCGGCAGCTGGAGCGCGAGCAACGGGTTCCAGGTCGACGATCCGAGCCCCTGGGTGACCTCGCCGCGCATCGAGGGGCCGGACGAAAGCGGCGAAGCGGGCACGACGCGAGTGATCTGCGAGGGGAGTCAGGAGCCGTCCGAGAGCGTGTTGTTTCCGATCACCGCCAGCCAGCGGCAGGGGATCGAGGATTTGCGCATGGTGCGGTTCACCGAGGAGGACGGGTCGCCGAGCTTTCTCGGCACCTATACCGCATTCGACGGCCGCAATGCGCGGTGCGAGCTGTTCCACGGCACCGGCATCAACACGTTCGAGATGACCGCGCTCAAGGGATCGGTCCCGACCAGCAAGGGGATGGCGCTGTTCCCGCGCCGGTTGGACGGCCGGTTCACCATGATCGGTCGCCAGGACAATGAGAATCTGTGGCTGATCGCGTCGGACGATATCACCCTGTGGGACGGCGGCGCCAAGCTCGTCGGTCCGCGCTATCCGTGGGAGTTCATCCAGATGGGGAATTGCGGTTCGCCGATCGAGCTCGACGAGGGCTGGCTGGTCATCACCCACGGCGTCGGCATGATGCGCAATTACTGCATGGGCGCTTGCCTGCTCGACAAGGCCGATCCCGGCAAATTGCTGGCGCGCACGCCCGAACCGATCCTGCGACCCAGCCCCGAAGAACGCAGCGGCTATGTCCCTAATGTCGTCTATAGCTGCGGCGCGATCGTCCATGATCGCACCTTGCTGCTGCCCTTCGGCGTCGCCGACAATTTCGCGAGCTTCGCCTGCTGCGGCGTGGACGATTTGCTCAGGAAGATGAGTTGAGGGCTAAAGGGCCATAATCGTTGCGACACCGGATCTGGGGATAAGCCCTAAGGGCGCGGTTTGATCCACAGCATCCAAGGCGATCAGCAGGCTATTGCTCGCGTTTAAGCGGGCGCGTTCCGCTCGCAGTGGAGAAATGGCTGAGCAGGCCGAAATCGTGTCGAATGCGCGATAGGAAACGCGTCCAAATTAGACGCAATTTAGTCGCGATTTAGGAGCTCGGCTGCTGTTCGGTCCGGAGGAGATGTGTAAACTGTAAAATGGGTGGGGGCGTTTTAATGGGATACATTCATCCTGTCTTGGGGGCGGTCGCCATTGTCGGCTTCGCTGGGCTGTCCGCTGTTCAAGCGCAACAATGCGCCACTTGCGATCATGTCGTTGTCTTCGAAAGGTCGGACGTGGCATGTCTGGCCCGCCGACTGACGGAGCAGCTGGCCGGCGCGCGCGATCCTATCCTAATTTCGATCCAAAGCTGCAAAGGCAGCAATGATCCTACCCGACAGGAAATGGTGCCGGTGCCGCGGCCACGCCAGCAAAAATCGGCATTGAACAGGGTGTTCATACTAACTCGCGCAGATGCGATCTGTCTCTCGAGGAGGCTGGAGACGCTGCCGAAATCCCAACGCGAATTCCGCATCGAACTGAACGCATGTCGCGCATAGCCAAAGGGTTCTGGCCATCTACCTTTCGCGATTGGGTAGAGATACTGGGCGCGGTCGGGCTGGTCGGGAGTGCAGTTTTTTCGGCGTATCAATATTATAACAGCCGAGCCGACAGACATGTCGAGCAAACGCTCAAGCTTCTCGAACGTTTCGGGGACGAAAGACTGGAAACGGCGCAACGAACGGTCGATCAACTCGCGATCGACGCCGGGCAGAGCGCTGATCACGCAGTTTCGGAAAGCGCAACCGCGGACACGAATGCGGCGGAGCGTGAGGGCATGCGGGACCGCATGTTCGTGGAAGCGGTCATGGCTTCAAACCGGGCGAGGAACGGTGACGTCCCCAGCGCTATCCTGGATATCACGTCGTTCTTCAACGGGCTGGAAGTCTGCATCGAACAGCAGCTGTGCGACGGCAATGTCGCTCACGCCTCGCTGGATACTTATGCCAGGTCGTTCTGGAAGGCGTATCGGCCGGTGATCCGCTACGCCCGTGGCGCACAGCGCCCGCAGTTTGCGGCTGAGATGGAACGTTTCGTGAGCGGATTGGCAGGAGCAAGCCGGTGAACCGCCGCATGCTTCTGGAACAGATCTGTGCGCTTGGGGCGGTATTCGGAGCGGAAGTCTTGTTGCCGACGCCCGCCCATGCCCAGTTGGCGCCCGGCCAGAGCATGCGGCTTGAGATCACACGGCTGTGGTTACTGATCCAGATCGACCTCGTGATGAAGAACTATGCCGCGGCCAGGCAACACGCACTTCAACTTGCGCCTTTGAGCCAGCTCGATCCGCAATGGTATACATATGCGGACTCTTTCAATATCGCGCGGACGTTGTTCAAGCTTACGCCGTTGGCCGAGCGGGATGCCTATATATTCGCTGCTCGCGGAGTCCTTGAGAGCTTCGCCGGAATGAGTGACGGCGATACGGTCGATAATTTCCGGACCGTTGCGAGCGCGGCATTTGGGTTGATCGAGGCAGATGCGATCAGGCCGACCGGACTACCCAGGGATCAGCTGGCGACCGCGGCCGCGCTTTTGCTGGTGATGTGCGGTGCCGCGCCAGGAACGGAGCGGCCAGTTTGGGCGAAATCCGCCCGCAGAAATATGCTGCGATACGGCGGGTCGGCGCTGGCCGACTGGTCGAGCGATGGGATCACGCCGCGCTTTGCCGCCGCCGGGATCGCAATGTCAGGCGACTGGAAAGCCGCCGCTGCCGAGTATGAGAGATTCCTCGCCCAATCGATCGGGAACATGAACGGGCTGCTGAAACCCCGCAGCAGCAAGGTCGGCGGGCTTGCTGCGCTGATCGCCGGTGCAAACGCCATGCACTATGAAGCGGCAACAGCGATCGCGATGGCCGGGCGCGCTGATCGCGCCATCGAACTCCTCGAACAGGCAAGGCAGTCCACCTTGACTGCGAGACGTGGGGTGGCGGCTAACGGCAGGGTCAAAATAACCAGTTCTCGAGACCTGGAAGCGCAACTCGTTACGGGCAGTACGGTGATCGTCCAGCCGACGGCGAGCATTCTGGGTGCCTTCGCGTTGGTCAGCGTGCGCCGCGGAAAGATCGTGCAGCGATTTCAGGCGTTCAACTCCGAGCATGGCGGGGTTGAACTTTTTGGGCGGTTGCTGAACTCAGGGGCGCTGCATTTCACCAAGGACGGTCTGCTGCCCGCCTATATCAGGGTCAGCAAGGACCGGGGGAAGGATCGCCACGCCAAACTTCTCGGTTATTGCGCTCGCGCCGCTGGGGATGCCGAAGAGTTGATTGGGGCGACGATCCGGAGTGCGTTGCGACAGGCGAAGGTGGGGCCGACCGCCGACGTGCTCATTATTCTACCGGCGGGCCTCGCGATCCTGCCCATTGCCATGGCAGCTGCGCGCGACAGCAAGCCGCTCGGACGCGAATTCCAGATTCGTTTTGCCGATAGTCTTGCCTCTGCCGCGAATGCTGCAGCTCAGGTTAAAATGGCTGCGTCGTTGCCGTCGACGGTCGATGTCATGAGTGTCGACGACGAGCGATCGGGGCTTCCCTATATTGGTTTTGAGCGCGACTGCGTCGTTGCCAGCTTCGGTGCTGAAAAAGCGATCTCATCGGTCTCGACCGCCAAAGGCAGTGCGATTTCCTGGCCCCAGCGCGGCGGTTATTGGCATGTCGCCAGTCATGCATCGTGGGATTTTAGCAAGCCGGCGCGCTCGGGTTTGATTTTGGGCAAGAAACAAGTCGCGACGGTTGATGACATCTTGAAGCTCGCGCCGCTCCATCCACCCCGGCTCGTATTCCTTTCCGCCTGCGAAACCGCGCTGATCAATATCAAGCAGGATCTCGATGAGTTCGTGGGTTTGGCGACTGCATTTCTGGCGGCAGGCGCGGGAGGCGTTATCGCCAGCCAGTGGCCAGTGAGCGATGCAGCCAGCGCACTGCTGGCGGCAAGGTTCTATCAGGAGCATATTGGGAAGAAGCAGCCGCCGGCGGCGGCCTTGGCGACAGCGCAGCGTTGGCTGGCGGGCGCAACCGCGTCCGAACTTGCAATCTTCGTAACGGATAAGGTGATGGCGGGGAGCGCGACGCGCGAGGACGCCGCGCCAATTGCCACTTTCCTGGGGGGCATTAGTCCAGCGGAAAGGCCGTTCGAAAATCCGTATTTTTGGGGCGGGTTTCAGCTTTATGGCGCTTGATCGGGTAGCTCGCCCCTCCTGACCGCCAGGGCGCATCAGCCCCTAACGATGGATATATTTACTGTGATAGCGTTGGCGTGAGAGACTCGGGGAAGAGTTTCGACATGGCGTCGACGAGGGGATGGGCATGGCACGTCTTGCTGCTTTGGTCGCGGCGTTCGCACTTCTGACCGGGAGTCCGATGAGCCTTCTTCAGGCGCAATCCGCCCAAGGCTTGTTGAAGTCCGGCAACGTCTACCACGCCGCGGTTTGCCCCGGACCCGCCGGTCCCGGAACGGCAAAGTGCCACGCGCGGATCGTCACCGATGACAAGGGCAATCCGATCGAGCGCAACGCGCCGCCCAGTGCCGGCCCCTCGGGCCTCACCCCGGCCGACCTGCGCGCCGCGTACAAGATCACCGCGACGGGCAGCAGCACGACCATTGTCGCGATCGTCGATGCTTATGGCTATACCAACGCGGAGAGCGACCTGGCGACCTATCGCTCAACCTTCGGCCTTCCCGCGTGCACGACAGCGAACGGCTGTTTCGCCAAATACAATCAGGCCGGTGTGAAGGGCAATTACCCGCGGCAGGACAATGGCTGGGCCCAGGAAAGCGCGCTCGACCTCGATATGGCCAGCGCGATGTGCCCGGGGTGCAAGATCATCCTGGTCCAGGCGAACTCGGCGAGTTTCAGCGATCTGGCCGCAGCGGTGAACACCGCCGCGTCGCTCGGCGCGCGGGTCATCAGCAACAGCTATGGCGGTGGCGAAAATGGCTCGCAGGCCTATGAATCGGCCTATGACCATATTGGCGTGGCAGTCACCGTCAGTTCCGGCGACAGTGGCTATGGCGTCCAGTTTCCGGCGTCCTCGCCGCACGTCATCGCGGTCGGTGGCACCACGCTCAAACGCAATACCAGCGCGCGCGGCTGGGGCGAGACGGTATGGGCCGGCGCCGGCAGCGGGTGCAGCACCATCTATGCCAAGCCGAGCTGGCAGCTCGATGGCGGCTGTGCGATGCGGATGGAAGCCGATGTCGCGGCAGTGGCCGATCCGGCAACCGGCGTCGCCGTTTACGGACCAGGCAAAGGCGGCAAGCCGGCGTGGCTGGTGTTCGGCGGCACCAGCGTCGCGGCACCGCTGATCGGCGGCGTCTATGGCGCGAATGGTGCTGCAGTGAACTATGGCAGCAACCCTTATGCCAATACCGGCGCGCTGTACGACGTGACATCGGGCAGCAACGGCAGTTGCGGGGGGACGTATTTCTGCACCGCCCGCGCCGGCTATGACGGGCCTACCGGCCTGGGCACGCCCAACGGTATCACCGCGTTCTGAAGCAGTATTGGGAGGGCGTATTGTCGCACGCAATGCGGTCGGCGCGCCCTTTCAAATGTTCTTGCTCCGCCCGCCATTGTCGGTGGTTCTCCACAATGTAGAGTCGGCTGACGGCACCGTCAGTCCAAAGCGAATTCGTCTCAGACCGATGCCGCCCGCTCTTTGAGGTGCTGGGCTAGCTCGCGAGCGATCGCCACTCCGATCAAAAGCCGGTCGCCAGCGTTCCGCAACAGCGCGTCGCGACCGCCATGGGCAAGCCATTTCAGCCATCCGGCATAGGTTCGAACCGACGCCCTGCTTGACCGGCTTGATTAATACTTCAAAAAGATAAATGAATAGAGTGAGCGGCTCGGACGCGGTTGGAGAGGAGCTTGATGGGCACGCCAAAGAAACGCGTCAATTGGAACGCGGTGGTCACCGCCAGCCTGGGCGGATTGCTGTTCGGTTTCGATACGGCGGTTATCTCGGGCGTCACAGAGGCTCTGCGGAGCGTGTTCGGGCTTAGCGCAATTGGGCTCGGGGCGGCGGTTTCGGCGGCATTGATCGGGACATTGATCGGTGCGCTCGGGGCGGGAAAGCCGGGGGATAAATTCGGCAGCCGTGCGATCCTGATCTGGATCGCGATCGCCTATGTCGTCTCGGCGCTGGGCTCGGCGATGAGCTGGAATCTCGCGGCGTTCGTCGCGTTCCGGTTCCTCGGCGGTCTGGCGATCGGCGGATCGTCGGTGCTCGCGCCGGTCTATATTGCCGAAGTGAGCCCGGCGGCGCGGCGCGGATTCCTGGTCGCGCTGTTTCAACTGAATATCGTGATCGGCATCCTGGTCGCCTATGTCAGCAATTTCGTCGTCGGGCGGTTGGTGACGGGGGATCTGGCCTGGCAACTGAAGCTCGGAATCGCGGCACTTCCGGCCGTTCTGTTCCTGATCATGCTGTTGCGTATCCCGCCATCGCCGCGCTGGTTGGTCCAGCGCGGACGCGAGGAGGAAGCTCAGGCGGCCATCGTGCTGCTCGGGATGGGCGACCCGCAGACCGTCATCGCGGAATTTCGCGGCGATGACGGCAATGTCGGCGACACCCGGCTCAGTTGGGCCGCCTATCGCAAGCCGATCCTGCTCGCGGTCGGGATTGCGATGTTCAATCAGCTCTCCGGGATCAACGCGATCCTCTATTATCTCGGCGATATCTTCGCCGCCGCCGGGTTCGACCGGCTGTCGGCCGACCTGCAATCGGTCGCGATCGGCGTGGCCAATTTGCTCGCGACTTTTGTCGGCATGACGGTGATCGATCGCGCCGGGCGCAAGCCGCTGTTGCTGATCGGCGCCGCGGGTACCGGGGTCGCGCTGGCGGCGGTGGCGACGATCTATTCGACGGGGCAGGGACAGGTGCTGCTGCTTCCCGCCCTGATCGGCTTCATCCTGTTCTTCGCGATTTCGCAGGGTGCGGTGATCTGGGTCTATCTGTCGGAGATTTTCCCGACCGCGGTGCGCGCGCGCGGCCAGGCGCTGGGCAGCGCGACGCATTGGGGAATGAATGCGTTGATTGCGTTCGGTTTCCCGGTGGTCGCGCGATATACCCAGGCCGCACCGTTCTGGTTCTTCGCTGCGGCCATGGTGGTGCAATTTGTCATTGTCTGGCGCTTCTTCCCCGAGACGCGCGGGGTCACGCTCGAGGCAATGGAAGATGCAATTCACGATTCCCGGCGAAGGGTTGCGTGATGGGACGCGTAGAACCCGCCAGCCCGATATTGCGCGTTGGCGTTCTCGATCGCGGTCGCTATTTCATAACGCTATGTGAACGGCTTGGTGTCGCCGCGTCGTTCGAAATGGGGGGTGGGGCATGCAATACCGGACCGAGGAGCGCGCCCCAGCGCCGTTTTCAGGCGCTTGTGCAATAAGGACGCGCGGATGACCCAGCCAACGACTCGCCTCAGGCTCTCCGGTACCAATCTGGAACGCGCCGCCGACCACAACCAGCGCGTCACGCTTCATGCGATCCGCATCAACGGCTTGCTGACCCGAGTGGAACTCGCCGAGATTACCGGGCTCACCGCGCCGGCCATCGCCAACATCACCAAGCGGCTGCTAGCGGATGGGTTGATCGTGGAGGCGGGTCAGCGCCGCGGCGGGCGCGGCCAGCCGCCGACCAAGCTCGTCATCAATCGCGATGCCTGCCATTCGATCGGGGTCAATATCGACCGCGATCACATCACCATCGTACTGGTAAACTTTGCCGGCGAAACGTTGGCCCGCGTGTCGGAGGAAGTGAATTTCGCGCTGCCCGATCATGTCCGCTCGCTCTACCGGCGATCGATCAAGGAGATGATGCGGTCGGCGGGGATCAAGGAGGCAAGCCTGGTCGGCCTGGGCGTCGCCGTGCCCGACGATCTCGGACTGGTCGATCTGCCGGGGCGTCCCGCCGCTTATGCCAAGTGGGACAAGATCGACATGGGCGATCTGTTCGACAAACCCTACTCGCTGCCGATCTTCGTCGAGAACGACGCCGCGGCCGCCGCGATGGGAGAGATGCAGCTCGGTCTTGGGCAGAAGCACAGCACGTTCTTTTACATCCTGATCTCGTCGGGCCTGGGCGGCGGCCTTGTCATCGACGGCGCCTATTTCCGCGGCGTCAATGGCCGCAGCGGAGAGCTGGGCTTCATGCACGCGCCCGGCAGCGGCGCGCGCGATCAGATCCAGAACCTAGTGTCGCTGTCGGGCCTGGCCGGGCACCTTGAGCGCGACGGTTTGAGCCTCACCGATGTGATGGGAGTGGCGGACCTGTCGCCGGCAGCCGAGAAATGCGTCGATCGATGGATCGGCCAGGCAGCCGAACAGCTTTATGTCCCACTCGAAGCGGTGAATTGCCTGATCAATCCCAGTGTCGTTCTGGTCGGCGGGCGCTTGCCGAGCGCGATCGTCGAGCGGCTGGCGGCACGCGCGCACGACCTGTTGCGCGACCAGGCAACCAACGTGCCGGTGATTGCCCCGGTGGCGCGCGCCGCGCTGTCCGACGACGCGCCCGCGGTCGGGGCGGCGATCCTGCCGTTCAGCCATTTCCTGCTGCCCAAGCCCGGCGCATTGTGGAAGTCGCCGGCGACCGGCAACGCCAACGGCCGGGCGATCCAGCCTAACCACTGAGCCCGTCGACGCTCAAATCAGCGCCGACACATCCCCCGACTTGACCGGCCGATTCCGCCTGTCGAGCGTGACGGATTTTTGCCGGGCTAATTCAATTGACAAAATGATTAATTTAATCGACGTATTGCTCGACCCCAGTTGCAACGGGC
>Ga0307513_10011366_pt1 | contig 11070 bp, 13 predicted proteins | sample 15_EM_MG_FD_202174 | JGI IMG/M metagenome (GOLD analysis project Ga0307513, IMG submission 202174) | Populus trichocarpa ectomycorrhiza microbial communities from riparian zone in the Pacific Northwest, United States - 15_EM | ecosystem: Host-associated > Plants > Roots > Unclassified | place... | reverse complement strand
ACGCTTCCCGCGTCGGTCATCACACTGTTAGTACGGTATCCTGGTGTTTCGTCCCACCGGTCCTGTTGGTTCCCGGACCTCAATTACTCACGAGTCTATCGCGTATTGATCAGGTTCCTTCGCTATGAGAAGGGTCGGTACTGACGAAAGATTTTTTTCCACCACAAAAATTTAGGCGCTAAATCGGCGCTGGTAGTAGTGACGACAGTGCGTACTGAAAACGACCCAACAGCGACCGACACTCTATACTGATTCATCGGCATTAACGTTTTCCACAGCTTCTATGTATTTCCGTGGACGATCTACCTACGCGGAAGTTTGTTTTCTGATGCCCATTGGATATAGTACCAACGATCGGTTCTACCAGTTGCCTCACGTAGTGCACGCGACGTATGCTTCAGTGCGTCCACCGCATATACATTTTCGCGCAGCTTCTTGCAGTTCGTTCTGCGGTGTAGTCACGCCGATACCGACACCTCACACTATCTCTTCTCTAGGCTCTGGCGCCTAGCGTTCCACCCCTCGCGTTAAGCCTAGCCAGTAGCCTCGTGGCGCTGCGGATCAACCGGCGGGTCACTCAGCACTTGAGAGAAAAAACGGTGATACCCGTTCTCATCGTTCATCTATAACACCTTCTGCTCCACGGCCATGGGGTTTCTGTGCTCTCGACTCGCCATTTCATGGCTCTCCTTTTTTAATGTGGCCTTGTGGAACTCCTCGCGACGCGGTGTTGAACGTTGCGAATAATCCCCTCCAATAGCGAGGCACTTGCCAGACAAGGGTCATGCAGCCCCACTTCGCCGCCGCTGGATTAGAGTTTTTCCGTCATCTGGAACATACCCGCATGTCCTCTCCCACATTCAGGGCTTGTCCTCACGACCCATGCCCTGTTTTGTCCTTTGATGGTGCTGATACTTATCGTTCATCCGACGCGGTGTGGGGTATCTGGTGAGGATGTAGCGATGACAACCCCCCACGCTAACAGGTAGGAATTTGAACGATAGTGTATTTAACAGAGGGCTTTGGAGCGATAACCTCTCCTTCGTCGACTTCCCTCAGTCGTCCCTCATCTCGTTCCTTCTGACTCCTCTCTTCTCTGTTCGCCGCAGAAGATACCCTCCGTTCTTTACCCTCCTCGAGCACCCCAAGCACCAGATAAGATGCGTTTTATTCTCGCCGCCTTGGTTCCCTTGGCTCTGGCCACCACGGGATACGCTGGCACCTGGACCAAGTCTCACGACATCGTGGGAAGCCAGTTCTACGAGTACTTCAGATTCGACAACATTCCGGATCCCACAAATGGTCGAGTGTGAGTTGGTTTCTTCATTGGCACTCTTGGCATCATGGTGGAGAGGTCAATCGCTAACTATGAACCTCTTATATGCGTAGTAACTACGTTGATCGTGAAACGGCCGTCGCCAATAACCTGACCTATACCAGTGATGACACCTTTGTCCTTCGGGCCGACTTCGAAAACACGGTCGCTGCCAACGAGCCTGGAAGGAAATCTGTCCGCTTGGTCTCTACCCAAACATTCAACCACCACGTCGCTATGTACGGGGCTTTAAATCCGAGTCCCGAAAGGTCGATTGCTGATTCTACCGCCTACAGCTTCGATGTCAGGCACATGCCCGAGGGATGTAGCACGTGGCCCGCGATCTGGGAGGCGGGTCTAGAAACATGGCCCGACGCTGGGGAAATCGACATCCTCGAGGGCGCGAACGGTCTCAGCCCGAACGCTATGACGGTCCATACCAGTGATGGGTGCACCATGCCCGCCACCCGCGATCAGACCGGCGAAACCATACTGACGGAATGTGGAACTCCCCAGCCCGACTCTCCCGGGTGTGGTGTTTATGATGCCACCAAAGACTCTTTCGGTTCTCCCTTTAACCAAGTTGGAGGCGGTTGGTTCGCTATCGAACGCACGGATACCTTCATCAAGGTCTGGTTTTGGCCCAGGAGTGGTGGCCCACCTGGTGATGTCCAGAGTGGCAACACTCAGATCAACACCGATAATTGGGTGAGCCAATGATTCTCCAGGGAGGCACCCATTCAGAGTTGGATTCTCACCTCCATTCTTCTCCGTAGGGCACCCCGTCTGCGTTCTTCCCCAACACGCAGTGTGATATTGGAAGCAAGTTCGGGCCCCACAATATTATCATCAACTTGACTCTTTGCGGTGATTGGGCGGCAACTACCTTCAATAATGACGGGTGCTCTGGCTCTTGCACAGACCTCGTGGATAACAACCCTGGCGCATTCGTCGACGCATATTTTGACATTGCCTCTATTCGTATCTACGAGGGAACCCAAACCGGTTCCGCATAGCCGCTACGAGTAAGCGGGACCCGGTCTCCTTCCTCCCGTGCTCGCCTCACCCGTTGTTTTGTTTTTTATTTAACCTCCCAGGGAGGGATTGTGTACCTGGCGCATGATTGTGTTGTTCAACCTCTTGGTCCTTTGTTCCGGTGCTTCCAAAGAGCACCGAGTCCATACGCCTCTTTGTAAAGTACCTCAGCAATTCAGCCGATCGCCTACTCGCCCGGTCACGGGGGGGGGACGCCTTGCCGAGGATCAGTGGATACCTGCGAAACGAGGGTGTGGAGGTTCAGGAATCCCGTGGCATCACTGCAAGAAATCTCACCGGCAGGCTGAATGGAGAAGCGTAGATTAAGTTACCATTCCGAGCAACAAAGCCGCGCGCGCATGAATCCGTCGAGCGCCCGGAGCTTCCAGATGATGCGTCAACGGATGCGCTCGAATTCGCTGGCAGGTTCTTTGTCCTAACTGGGCCTTATAAGCGAGCACGGAAGGGCGGGGCGTGTGTCGAGACACCGACGCGTGTGTGCCGTACGAAAACTGTGCAGGATGACGGTTCCACTTGGCACCGGCGTCTCCCCTCACCCGTAGATTTACATCGGTAGCCCATCGTGGGGGACCGGGTACGCCAGGTGGCAGTTTGCTCGTGTTCTCGTGCGGACGGTCGCTTCCATTGCGGAAGTGCGCTTCCCCGATGTGCACTAGTGTGTGTGCCATCAATTGATGGGGGTTCGAATGAAAGTCGTTCGACTCTCGTTCTGATTTCTGCCGAGCGTTCTGTGAGAGCTTACCACCGTCCTGCACCTGTCAGTCATGTGGGCAAACACTCTATCGGCGATCCTACCCCTCGGTTGCTCGACGACGGATTTCGGTCGGAGGGTTGGGGGGATCCGGTAGGCAGGTTACTGGTGCGCAGGCACGGCTTGGCGTCCGGTTAGGGGTGCATAGGGGGAGGGAAGATTTGAACGGAGGTGTGGCTATTTTGAGTGAAGAATACACGAGCACCGACTAGCACCGACAGCTGTCCGACGCGTGGAGCGAACCTCACGTGGGCTGGGGTTCGTATAAATACAGTCTCGCTCCTCCCCAACCCCCTCTCTCCAGGTCTCACCTCTTCACCCATCATCCCTTTCCATCCCCGCTAATTTCACGATGATGTTCGCCAAGAAGATCGCTTTCACCGGCCTCCTCGCTGCCTCGGTTTACGCTCAGGGCACTGACACCGCGACAGGCCCAATCCCGTCCCCGAGCTTGACCCCGTGTCTCCTTAGCTGTGTCACCACTGCTACCCAGTGCTCATTGTGGGTTTCTCCTCTTGACTTGACCCTCACATACCGTACATGATTCTGATGGCGCCCATCATTCGCTTACAGCACCGATGCTTCGTGTGTCTGCGTCAACACGGAATATCAGGAAACGGTCCTGACATGTCTCACGACAAACTGTACCCCTGATGACATTACGCAAGCCCAGTCTCTCCAGGCGTCTCTCTGTGGCGGTATGCTACCTTGTCCTTCTTATATCCTACTCTTGTTGATTTTGCCCCCCTTTAGATGTTTCCAGCGTTCCGTCCTCCACCGACGTCGAGAGTTCCACTCAACTGTCCTCCGCCAGTTCCCGTCCCCCCTCTGTTACTCCCTCTCTCACCCGGACCCCGACCGGTACAACCCCGTCCGGCACAAGCCCCGCCGTTTCTCCCAGCAATACCACTGGTGCTGGTAACGGTGCTACCGGTCTCACTGGCAGTCTCCTCGCTACTGGCGGCGCTGTCCTCTTGGGTGTTATTGGTGGTGGATTGCTCGCTTTCTGAGCGAGCTTGGACGATGGTCTTCTAGAATACGAAAAGTCTAGTGTTTCCCCCCACCGTGGACGATAGTTTCTTTAAACGTAGTACCCTCATAGTGACGTACCAAAATGCATCATACAGCTTGGTTTATTCAGACCTGGCGCGTTGGTTCAGCCTGCTAGACGCGACTCCAAGGCGCGGTCACCCTAGACGTCACGATTCTGATCACCGCCACAGGGTTGATCGGATGATTTCGCGCAGCCATCACTCCCTCGAGTTTTATTTTTGGCTTTGACTAAATGCGGGGACCGTCGAGCGCAAATCTCAATGATGCGGTTGGCGGTGGATCTGTTTCACTGTATACTCCTTTTTTGAATCTACGGTGGGTGAACAGTGACAGCCACTCAATATCTGCGTTATAGTTCATGATACGGGATAGTCCGGTGATAACTTCAATTATTTGTGGAGCAGGACGCGGTCAGCGGCGCCAAACGGACGCGACGGGCGGCCGGAGTTTCTGTCATACATCTCGTCACCACCCTTCCCCCGAGCGGGATTGACCGCATCCTGTTTTTCAGGGCGAGCGTACTCCGAGCCTCGATTTACGCACCGTCATGTCATGACAGGCACTGTGGTTATAAGCGACGGTCTAGCCCAGTGTCCACTCACGCGGTGTTCTATGGAATTCCGCCCAACTGTTGTGATCCCGAGGGTGGGTCATTGGTATTCGCCTTCCTGCGGCCGCTGCTGGGTAGTATCCGTTCGTAATTTCATCTGCCAAACGACCCAAGCCGTTTCCTGCGAGGTCCCGTCGGTCTTAGATCGACTCGTAATCCCAAAGTCGCGGAGCGCGGGACGTGGACGTGAACGGCGGGATTTGGCAGCGGAGATCACACTTTACGGAATATCCTATACATACTTCATGCGACCGACCCACCAACGTGCAGGGTTCCTGCCGCCCAATGTCGGCGCTTCCCTAGCCACACCTCGTTGAGTTATCAGGAACCATGAACCACTACCGCGAAATGGCTTCAACGTTCCTGACCAAGCTCCCATGGAAGCAGGATCCGACCGTTACCCAGCTATCAAGGTCCTTAAGATCCCCCGCACCCCAAACCAGTCCCAGTGCGAACTCTTGCATCGATTCCTTGGATGCAAAATTGACATCTCTCGTAGTTTTCGAACTCCCATACGAGCTTATCCTGTCGATTCTCTCCCACATCTCTCCAGAACCTCAGTTCACCGGTCTCTATGCACGGTTCCGCATTCAGTACGACCTGATAGTCGACGACCGCCACCGACTGCGGATGGGGTTTCTGCGACCGTTAAGCATGACGTGCAAGGCGATGCGGCTGCTATTGATTCCGTTCATTTGGGAACACCTCCGGCTCTTTCCGCGGCGATGGGTTGGGGGGAGAGATGCCGTGTTGCGGTTCGAGACCCTGTTGAGTGCTTTACGCGCGGATACGAGTCTCGCGATCGCCGTGAAGTAAGCACTTCTCTCCCCCTTTTCTTTTCTCGGTCCTGGACTGACTTGTGTTCTCTGAAGGGTTGTATCTGTGGATGCCTCCTTCGAGTCCGCCTTTCCTTTGTTTGTCGAATGCTTACAGTCCCTCCCGAATCTCCATACGCTGGAGATCAGATGGTCATATAATGACGACTACTTTGAGGAACCGCTCGGGACCGCGCTTAAGTGGGTCAAGCTCCCTCAGATCAAGACTCTGATCATCCCTCCCTCCGCTCATCCTCTTCTTGAACATTGTCCCGAACTTGAAGATGTCAACTTTGTGGTTGTGAAGGGGAGGAGAATACGTTCCGATGTGATTCTCGAATCCCTTACGTCCAACTGGAACTCAAAAATCCGGCGGTTGGCAATCCCCCTCTTTTTATGGGGTAATCCGTCCCGTAAGTGATTCAGCACTCTGCGACGTCACGAGGTAGAAACGTTGACTCGATATCTCTAACCTCAGGATTCGTGGTTGCTTGTCCGAAGCTCACTGAGCTCACTATCATTTACCCACACCCGGCCCAGACCCACCGTTCGGAAATGGCAACCCTCACCGAGCCGATCAGAATGACGCGCTCCGCGATGCTAGAATTGGTAAACGCATGCAGAGAGCTCCCAGACTTCGATACCTTCCAGATCGTGTATTTTCCCAATGCCGGACCTCTTCCAGAGACTTCGTTCGGGCATTGGTGGGGCAGGGGGTTAGTCATGGGCGGCCAACCCTTGATCCAGCAACCGGGGGTGAGGAAGGGAGCGAGGGATGTGAAGGATTTGTTGATGGACTGTTTGAAGCTAACGGGGATGAAGGCCACGTTGAGGTTCATCGAGTTGGAATCAGAGTTCTCCGAACCGATACATTTGGATTCTGTGAAGGTTGAAGAGTGTGAGGTGTAGTGATCTGAATAGCGAGGATCTGTAACATGTAGTATCATACAGTAAGTATGATAGAAGGTTCAAGGGAAGCGGACTGCGGAATTCCACTGTTCTATGACAGCTTCAGGTGCGGCGGTCGCTACGATCGCGAATTCCCTCAGTATTCAACCGTGAAAATTACACCCCAAGGCGTTGGCATGTACCAGGAGACAGGTGGCTCATCACTCTGGACATCAATTGTTTATCGGTGGGGAATGTGACTGATCGAGACCGAGCCCGGGGCTAATGTGCACTCGAAGGTTGGCGGTTCCTGCCGCCCATTATCGGCGCTCCTCTGGCCGCGCCTCCACCTCGCCGAGTCGCAGGAACCATGGATCGCTACCGCGAAAAGGCTTCAACGCTCCTTACCAAGCTCCCATGGAAACGGAATCCGGTTATCCCAGTCTCGAAGACCTTGAGATCCCCCGTACCTCAAACCAGCCTCAGTGCGAACTCTTGCATCGATTCCTTGGGTCCAAAGTTGATATCTTTCATAGTTTTCGAACTTCCAGACGAACTCATCCTGTCGATTCTCTCTCACATCTCTCCAGAACAGCAGTTCACCGGTCACTACGCACGGTTCCGCATTCAGTATAATCTGATGGCCGGCGACCGCCATCGACAGCGAGTGAGATTTCTGCAACCGTTAAGTATGACATGCAGGGCAATGAGGTTGCGATTGATCCCGTTCATTTGGGAACACCTCCGACTCTTCCTGTTGGATTCGACTGTGGAGAGAGATCATAAGGGAGGTGCTGTGTTGCAGTTAGAGACCCTGTTGAGTGCTTTACGCGCGGATATGAATCTCGCGATCACAGTGAAGTACTTACCTCTCTGCCCTTTTCTTTTCCTGGCTCTGAACTGACTTGTATCCTCCGAAGAGTTGTATCTTTGAATATCTCCTTTAAGTCCGGCTTTCCTGTGTTCATCAGATTCCTACAGTCCCTCCCAAACCTCCACACGCTGGAGGTCAGATGGTGGGATCCTTATGACTTCTTTGAGGAACCGCTCGGGAACGCGCTCAAGCGTGTCAAGCTCCCCCAGATCAGGACTCTGATTATCCCTCCAACCGCTCATCCTCTCCTCCGACACTGCCATGAGGTTGAAGATATCAACCTCGTGATTGGAGAAGCGTGGGTGGGACATTCCGATTCGGTTCGCAGATCCCTTGCGTCCAACCAGAACTCAAAAATCCGGCGATTGGCAATCCCCCTCTTCTCCTGGGACAGTTCGTCCCGTAAGTGGTCCAGCGCTCCGCGACGTCACAAGGCCGAAATGTTAACTCGACACCTCTGACCTCAGCATTTGTGGCCGCGTGTCCGAAGCTCACTGAGCTCACTATCGTTTGCCCAGACCTGGTTCGGAACAATTTCTCAGAAACGGGGTTTCTCACAGAACAGATCAGAACGACGCATCCCGAAATGTTGGAACTGGTGAACGCATGCAGGGTGCTCCCGAATTTCGATACTTTCCAGATCGTATATTTTCCCACCGCCGGACAAGAAGTGTATTTATACGGGCGTGAGAGCGACGAGCGCGTTGAGCTCTTGAGGCGGCAACGGAGAATGAGAAAGGAAGCAAAAGATGTGGGGGATTTGTTGCTGGACTGTTTGAAGCTAACAGGGATGAAGGCCACGTATAGGTTCATCGAGTTGGAACTGGAGTCCTCCGAGCCGATACATTTGGATTCTGTAGAGGTTGGGGTGTGTGGGGTGTAGTTATCTGAATAGTGAGGATCTGTAACACGCATAATAGTATGATAGAAGGATCAAGTGAAACAAACCAGTGCGGAATTCCACACGACGCTGTCGAGGCCATCAGAGAACCCGGCGACATACCCAAGTAGTTTGGCGATTCCAACTACGCTTCAGCGTACGTGTTATGCTATCAACGAGCTGCCGACCTTAGTTTGATCCCCCATCTCTCAGGCCTGCATTCCCCCACTCCTTCGCCAGTTACGGAACTTGCTCCTGTTCCTGTTTCTGCTTCCGTTGCGTCGGACGACGGCCAGGCTCCAACACACCCTTCTGGTCTCACTACAGGGTCCGGTTCCTCCGGCCCAACCACACCCCCGTGATCATCAAACCCCACATGCTCCCGAAGATCAACAGTTCCCCGGTTCACTCGAAGCTTAAGCGCTTGAAGCTTGATCTCCCACCTCGTGATTTCCCTCCACCACCACAAACACAGGTACAAGGTGAGGGGTATTCCATTCGTTACGAGACGTTCCTCCTGTCGGGATCAAGAGTCACGCTGGCGAAATAAGCCTCTATAGGTGGAGTTGGCACGCATGCAGAACGCATATATCCTCTGGAATCCCGTTCCAAACCAGAAGGTCGCTTAGTTAGCGTCCGCAGCTGTCGCCGGTGCTGTAGTCACTGTAACTATGAATAGCCCTAGTATTTTGGTAGCGGAAATTACACTTGAATGCGTTGGTATATACCAGAAGATAGGTGGCTCATTGTGTGGGCAGCTCGGAGTCGATGATCGGTGTGGAACTGTGTGACCGCCCGCCGTCGGCGATCCCCTAGCTACGCCTTCGCCCCGTCGAGTCACAAGATCCGTGAATCACTACCGCGAAAAGGCTTCGATGTTCCTTACCAAGCTCCCACGGAAACTGTATTCATCCATTACAGCACTATCCAAGCCCCCAAGATCCCCTGCACCCCAAACCAGCCTCAGTACAAGTTCTTGCATCGATCCCCTTGGCCGGATACTGACATATTTCGCAGTTTTCGAACTCCCAAACGAGCTTATCCTTTTGATTCTCTCGCACGTCTCTCCAGAAGTGCAGTTCATCGGTTACTACACACGGTTCAACGTTCAGTATGACCTGTTCGTCGTGAGTTGCCATCGAGATCGGGTTGGATTTCTACGACCGTTAAGCATGACATGCAAAGCGATGCGGTTGCGACTGATCCCGTTCATTTGGGAGCATCTCCACTTCTTCCTCCATTGTGGGATCTGGGGGCGGCAAGCCACAGCGCGGCTCAAGACCCTCATGAGTGCTTTACACGCGGATATGAGTCTGGCGATCACCGTGAAGTGCTTCCCCGCCCATTTTTCCTTCGTGGGTTTGGACTGACTTGTATCCTTCGAAGGGTGGTATCTTTGAATGTCTACTTTGAGTCCGGCTTTTCTTTGTTCGTCAAATTCCTGCGGTCCCTCCCGAATCTCCACACGCTGGAGATCAGATGGTCAGTTCGCGACGATTTCCATGAGGAACCGCTCTGGAATGCGCTCAAGCATGTCAAGCTCCCCCAGATCAAGACTCTGATTATCCCCCTCACCGCTCATCCTCTTCTTTGGCACTGCCACGAGCTTGAAGATATCGACTTCGTGATTGTGAAAGGGGAGATAGTACGCCCCGACGTGATTCTCAGATCTCTTGCATCCAACCAGAAATCGAAAATCCGGCGATTGGCAATCCCCCTCCTCTTCTGGGGTCATCTGTCCCGTAAGTGGTCCAGCACTCCGCGACGTCACAAGGTGGAAATATCAATTCAACGCCTTACCTCAGGATTTGCGATCGCGTGTCCGAAGCTCACCGAGCTCACTATCATTTGCCTACACCCGGCCTGGAGCAATCGCTCAAAATGTGGGTTCCTCGCAAAACCAATCAAAGCAGCGCACCCCGCAATGTTAGGGCTGGTGGGAGCATGCAGGGTGCTCCCAAACTTCAATACTTTCCAGATCGTATATTTTCCCAGCGCCGGGCCTCTTCAAGTGACTTCATGGGGGCGCACGGAGGTGCACTTCCCCATGAACGTTGAACTCCCGAAGCAGCAACGGAGGGTGAGAAAGGAAGCAAAATATCTGAGGGATTTGTTGATGGACTGTTTGAAACAAACGGGGATGAAGGCCACGTTGAGGTTCGTCGAGTTGGGATCGGGGTTCTTCGGACCATTTCCTTTGGATTCTGCGAAGGTTGAGGTCTATGAGGTGTAGTGAACTAAACGGTAAACATCTGTAATATATACGGTGATATGATAAACGGACCAAGCGAAACAAACTACGGAATTCCACTGTCCTACGTCACCCTTAGGTGCGGTTGGTGCGCGTGCAGAATATATACACCTTCTGGCATTCTATTCTAAACCAGGAGATCCCCTAGCCAGTGTGTGCAGCAACCAGAGATGCGGCAGTCGCTGCGACCACGAATGCTCCTGGTATTTTGTTGTATACCAGAAAGCAGGTGGCTCATATGTAGACATCGATTGCTTCAAATTGGTGAGGAATGTGACTGAGCCCGGACTAACGGTGAAAAGTTCCTGCCGCCCATCGTCGGCGCTCCTCTGGCAGCGCCTTCACCTCGTCGAGTCGCAGGAACCATGAATCACTACCGCGAAAAGGCTTCAACACTCCTTACCAAGCTTCCATGGAAATGGAATCCGGCCATTACGGCCATCCCACTCCCAAAGACCTTGGGGTCCCCCGCACCTCAAACCAGCCTCAGTGCGAACTCTTGCATCGATTCCTTGGATCCGAAGTTGATATCTTTCATAGTTTTCGAACTCCCAAACGAACTCATCCTCTTGATTCT
>Ga0307513_10011365_pt1 | contig 11071 bp, 8 predicted proteins | sample 15_EM_MG_FD_202174 | JGI IMG/M metagenome (GOLD analysis project Ga0307513, IMG submission 202174) | Populus trichocarpa ectomycorrhiza microbial communities from riparian zone in the Pacific Northwest, United States - 15_EM | ecosystem: Host-associated > Plants > Roots > Unclassified | place... | reverse complement strand
CGTTGGAGTACTACTTCTCCGACAAGGGTTACGTGTCCGTCGCGGGCTTCATGAAGAACGTGGAGAACTTCATCGGTAACTCCGTACAGAACATCAATCTGTTCGGCATTCGCGATGAAACGGGCGGTCCGCGTGCGCAGGCCGCGCGAGCTGAACTCATCGCTGGTGGCTACGGCACCGACGACTCGCGTCTGTTCACGATGGTCGCCATGACGGAGCATCCGGAAGGAACGACGTATCACGATGCGGCGACGAATACCGACACCTTCTTCGCGGGTGGAGCGGGAGCCTACGACGACTCGAACGCGCAGCACGTGGCGTTTGCGACGGCGTTCGACATCCTGCCGACGGCGGCCGATCCGCTGTGGAATTTCGCCGTGAACACGCCGGTCAACAACAAGAAAGCCAAGATCCATGGCTTCGAGTTCGGCGGTCAGTACTTCTTCGGTGACACCGGCTTCGGTGTGCTGGCGAACTACACGATCGTGCGTGGTGACATTGGCTACGACGTGACGAGCGATCCGAACGTGAACCAGTTTGCCTTGTTGGGTCTCTCCGACTCGGCCAACGCGGTGCTCATGTACGAGAAGTTCGGTCTGTCGGCTCGTCTCGCCTACAACTGGCGCGATGAGTTCCTGTCGAACATCAACCAGGGCGCCTGGAGAAATCCGATCTACGTGGAAGCGTACGATCAGATCGACCTCTCGGTGGGCTATGACATCAACGACAACTTTGCGGTGTCGTTCGAAGCCATCAACCTGACGGGCGAAGACGTGCGCTGGCACGGTCGCTCGGACAACCAGCTCTGGCGTCTGGAAGACCAGGGCGCGCGTTACGGCCTTGGAGCCCGCTACAAGTTCTAAGCAGAACTCGTAAAGGGTGTTGATAATGGAAGGCCGCTGGATCGTCAGCGGCCTTCTTCTATTTCAGGCTCGGGAAATTTCGAGGTTGCGATGACCAGACACGTGATGCTCAACAACATCGCGCACAAGGACCTGCGTGTGATCACGCGGCGTGGCGCGGAATTCGGCGACAACGTCGCCACGGTGATGACCGTACCCACCGAGTTCGCCGACGTGCAGCGCGAATACCCGATCTTTTTCCGCAAGGACGCCGCCACCGGCGAGTTCATGTCGGTCGCGCTGCTGGGTTTCGCCAAGAACGAAAACCTGTTTCTCGACGAACACGGCTGGAACGCGGCCTACGTGCCGGGGGTCATCGCGCGGGGGCCGTTTCTCATCGGATTCCAGGAGCGTGAATCGGTTGGCGAGCAGAAGAGGGAACCGGTGATTCACGTGGATCTCGACGATCCACGCATAAGCAATACCGAAGGCGAGCCCGTTTTCCTGCCGCAGGGCGGAAACAGCCGCTATCTGGACCGGGTCGCGTCGATTCTCGACGGCATCAACATCGGTCTGGGCATTAGCAAGGCGATGTTCGCGGCATTCACCGCCGCCGATCTCATCGAGCCCGTGAAGCTCGAGATCAAGTTCAATTCAGAAGAGCAGTACGACCTGCTGGGGCTGCACACCATCAACCAGCAGAAGCTGGCCAATCTCGACGCGGAGACCCTACACCGGCTGCACCGCGCGGGATTCCTGCAGGGCGCGTTCCTGGTCGCGTCGTCCCTGAATAACGTGCAACGGCTCATCGACCTCAAGGGCCGCCGCAAGATCGCTCAGGCCGCGATGGCGTCGTAGACGACCACGCGTTCCCACAGGTGCGAGCAGTCGGCGACGAACTGCTTGTGGATTGCATGATCCTGGTAAATCTTCTGCCCGGCGAGATCGTCGAAGAACAGCACTTCTGACGTGCTGAAACTGTTGTCCACGACATCGCGCTTTTCGGTGCTGGCCGGGACGCCGAAATGCGCGCCGCGCACGGTCTCGATTTTCGTGAGCGTGCGCAGGCCTTCGAGCAGCCGTGCGAGGTCTTCCTTTGACTGCGGGTTCTTCAGCCAGAAGAACACGTGATGCACCAGTTTCGGATAGTTGTTCACGGCGGTTGCTCCGGCCTTGGTAGCGGCCTCGGTAGCGACAATAGTAGCCGCGACGGTGGCGGCGGCGGCAATGAAGGTTCTGCGCGAGGTGCTCATGAGGATAACTCCAGAGTAAGCGCTGCATGAGGGGCGCCGAGTCGTTGATACGCGGTCTCGAGCGACTGACGGAAACGCTCGTCGCTCAGGAGGGCCGGTGGCAGCACGGCTTCGCAAACAGCGAACCTGGCGATATCCGCGCGAGTGTCGCCGGTGCACGCCGCGCCAAGGCTCGCGAGCCGCGCCGCGTCCGGATCGACGATGGCGACTCCCGCTTTGGCCTGCCGCACGATGAAGCGCATCCACGCCGCGACGGGCATCACCAGCCGATGGATGGGTCGCCCGGCGCGCAGTGATTCGGCGATCGTGACGATGATGCGCACCGGCAATTTCTTGGAGCCGTCCCAGGCGATCTGGCTCAGCAAGTGGCGGATTCCCGGATTGCGAAAACGCGCGAGCACCGCCGATATGTAGTGTTCGACATCGAGGCCGGGCGTCGCGCCCAGGCTCGGCGTCAGATCTTCCGTCATCAACAGTTCGACGAATTGCGCCAGTTGCTCGTCGCGCATCGCGTCCGCGACCGACTCATGCCCGCGCAGCAGGCCGAGATAGGCCAGCGTCGAATGCGGGCCATTCAGCAAACGCAGCTTGGCGCGATCGTAGACGCCCACATCCTTCGCGAGAGTGACACCGACTGACCTCCAGTCCGCGTCGTGCATGACGGGCACGTCTTCGACCACCCATTGCGTGAACGGCTCGCGCTGGATGGGCCATTCGTCCTGCACACCGGTAAGCGCCTGGGCGCGCGTGCGCAGCGCATCGTCGGTCGCTGGCGTGATGCTGTCGACCATGGTGCGCGGACAGGCGACCTCGGCGTCGATCCAGCGTGCGAGTTCGGCGTCCGCGTTTTGCGCAAAGGCGACGAGCGCACGATGAAGCACCGAGCCATTGTCCGGCAGGTTGTCGCAGCTCAATACCGCAAACGGGGGTACGCCCTGGGCGCGCCGACGCCGCAGGCTTTCGACGAGCCAGCCGATCGTGCTGCGCGGCAATCCGGGATTCGCGAGGTCGTGCACGATGTCGACATTGGTGAGGTCGAGCTGATTCTTCGCGTCGAGGCAGTAACCTTTCTCGGTGACCGTCAGCGAGACGATGCGCGTGTCGCGCGCGGCGAGGCGCGCGAAGGCGGCTTCGGTATCGGTCGAACCGACCAGCAGCTCGCGGATCGCGCCGATGATGCGTGCGCGCGGCGCCGCGCCGAGCTCCACGAGTGTGTACAAACCCTGCTGGGCGCCGAGCGCGTCGCGCAGGCCGGTGCTCTTGAGCGACAGCGCCGAAATCGCCCAGCGCTTGTCGGAATGCAGCAGCGTGTCGACGTAGAACGCCTGGTGCGCACGGTGGAAGGCGCCCGGCCCGATGTGCACGATGCCGAAGCGCGTCGCGCCGCGGTCGTAGGTGGGGAGGATCGTACCGGAACGGACGGAATGCAGGCTCGCCTCGGTGAGGCGCGGCGGACTCATCAGGACCTCGCTTCTAACTAGTGATTGTGGCGTGGCGTCTTGCGTGCGACGCCGCGATATTTGACCGCCAGTTCCATGACGGCGCCGCTGTCGAGTTGCCCGACGGTCGAGCGGTACAGTTCCTGCCAGGGCGTGGCACTCTCGGGCACCGGCGGCAGACCCGCCTGCTTGCGTCGCGCAATCTCCTCGTCGCTGACCAGCATGTCACAGCTGCCCGCGGCGAGGTCGACGCGGATCTTGTCCCCGGTCCGCAGCCACGCGAGTCCGCCACCCGCGGCGCTTTCCGGAGAACAATTGAGAATCGATGGGCTGTCCGAAGTTCCCGACTGCCGGCCGTCGCCCAGAGTCGGCAGGCTCATGATGCCGCGCTTCAGCAGCGCATCGGGAGGCTGCATGTTCACCACTTCCGCGGATCCCGGCCAGCCGAGCGGGCCCGAACCGCGAATGACGAGAATGGTGTTCTCGTCGATGCCCAGTGCCGGATCGTTGATGCGGTCGTGATAATCCGTGGAGCCGTCGAATACCACGGCGCGGCACTCGAACACATCGCCGGCACCGAGATAACGTTTGCGGAATTCACTGGAAATGACGCTCGTCTTCATGATGGCGAAATCGAAGAGATTACCTTTCAAAACGAGGAACCCGGCTTTTTCCTGGATCGGCTTGGCGTAGGAAGTGATCACTTCGGCGTCGAGCGAGTTGCGGCCCGCGATGTTCTCGGCGAGCGAACGGCCCGTGACGGTGAGTGCTTTGCCGTCGATTTTGCCCGCACGCAGCAGCTCGGTGAGCACCGCGGGCACGCCGCCCGCGCGATGGAAACGCTCGCCCAGGTATTTGCCCGCGGGCTGCATGTTCACGAGCAGCGGGATTTCGCGGCCGTAGTCCATCCAGTCGCGCGGCGTGATCTCGATGCCGGCATGGCGGGCCATTGCGACCAGATGAGGCTGGGCGTTCGTGGACCCGCCGATCGCGGCGATGGCCGTGATGGCGTTGAGAAACGACTGGCGCGAGAGAATCTTCGACGGGCGCAGATCTTCGTATGCGAGCTCGACGATGCGGCGCCCGGTCTCATAGGAAATCTGGCCGCGTTCCCGATAGGGCGCGGGAATGGCCGCGCAACCCGGCAGCGAAAGCCCCAGTACTTCCGCGACCGCGTTCATCGTCGACGCCGTACCCATCGTGTTGCAGTGGCCGAGCGAGGGTGCCGAAGCCGCGGCCGCGTCGAGAAACTGCTTCTCGTTGATCTGCCCGGCGGCGAGCTTGCGCCGCGATCTCCAGATCACCGTGCCGGAACCGACGAGTTCGCCGTCGTGCCAGCCATCGAGCATCGGGCCGCCGGAAAGCACGATGGCGGGAATGTCGACCGTCGAGGCCGCCATGATCTGCGCCGGCGTGGTCTTGTCGCAGCCGGTCGTCAGGACCACCGCGTCGATCGGATAGCCGTGCAGGATTTCCACGAGCCCGAGATAGGCGAGATTGCGATCGAGTGCAGCCGTCGGCCGACGGCAGTTCTCGAAGATCGGATGCAGCGGGAACTCCATGGGCACGCCGCCGCCATCACGGATGCCTTCGCGAACGCGCTTCACGGTGTCGAGATGGACGCGATTGCAGGGCGTGAGGTCGCCCCCTGTCTGTGCGATACCAATGATCGGCCTGCCCGAGAGCAACTCGTTGGCGGTGAGGCCATAGTTCATGAAGCGCTCGAGGTACAGCGCCACCATGTCGAGGTGTTTCGGATCGTCGAACCAGTCGCGCGAACGGAAGCGGCGGCGCGGCTGGAGCTGGGTGGTCTGATCAGATGCCATGCGAAACGATTCCCTGTGGCAGTCCCGGAACGTCGATGCGCGCGCGGAACAAGCCGCCGGCGAGCGGCTGCTGCTTGCGCTGTTCCGCATCGAGCGCGACGTGCGCGGTGGTGATGTAAAGCGTACGAAGATCGTCGCCTGCGAAGGCTGCCTTGGTGACGGCGGAGCAGGGCAGCCGCAGTGTCTCGAGCCGCTCGCCTTGCGGCGAGTAACGCTGCAGACCCCAGCCGCCGAACACGCCGGTCCACACGCAGCCTTCCGCGTCGACGATCGGCCCGTCCGGATAGCCCTCGCCAGGTCCCAGGCGCGCGAACACGCGCTTGCTCGACAACGAGCCGCTACGCGTGCGATCGAAGGAATAGATGATCCCGGCGAGCGTATCCGTGTGATACAGCACCCGGCCGTCGGGACTTTCGGCCGGACCGTTGGAGACCACGTAGCCCGGATCGCGCCGCACACAACCATTGTCATGGAGCTGGTAGAGCGCGCCGCTCGGTTCTTCCTCGTTGTCATCCATCGAGCCAAACCACAGGAATCCTTCGGAATCGACGAAGCCATCGTTGAGCCGGTTGTTAGGTGCGTGCGGCTCGACCACGTGGAGCAGCGCAAAGTTGCCGGTTTCCGGGTTGAACTTGTGAAGGCCGGTCTTGAGGCCGGCAATCATCCAGCCGGCGCTCGTCGGGAGGACGAACCCCACTCTCGCCGGAGCGAGCCAGGTGCGTCGATCACCGCTCGCGGGGTGAAAGCGATGAATGGCAGGGGCCTTGATGTCGACGAACCATACGGCCTGCTCGGGCGCGGACCAGACCGGTCCTTCACCGAGAATTGAGCCTATCGGCCAGACACACTCGATGTCCGTCATTTCCTTTACCGGTAACCGCCATCTACCCAGTAGTTGTGCGCGGTACACATGCGGGCGTCGTCGGATGCGAGAAACAGCACCATCGCGGCGACGTGCACGGGATCGACGCGCGCCTTGATGCATTGCTGCGCGAGGATCTTGGCTTCTTCCTCGGGCGTATGCCAGAGCTTCATCTGGCGCGGTGTGCGGATCGCGCCCGGCACCACGCAGTTGACGCGAATATTCGATTCCCCGAGATCGCGCGCCAATGCACGCGTCAGGCCTTCGATGCCTGCCTTGGCGGTCTCATAGATCGAAAGGTCGGCGATGGCCGAATGCCACGACACCGAACCCAGGTTGATGATCGACCCGCCGCCGGCCTTTTTCATGCCCGCGGTGACGAATTGCGCGCCGAAAAAAATGTGCCGCAGGTTCACTGCAAGGCGCTGCTCCCAGTACACCGGTGTCACTTCTTCAAACTTGTGCCGATCGTCGTTCGCCGCGTTGTTCACCAGCACCGATACCGGCCCGCCCTTGGCTTCCACCTCGGCGATCGCGGCGCGTAGCGCCTCGATGTCCGTGACGTCGGTCTTGATGAACTGAACGCCATTGCCCAGGCGCGCAACCAGCGCCTTTGATTCGCTGTCGGCGACGTCGAGGAAGAAGACCCGCGACTTCTGGCGCGAGAAGCCTTCCACCATCACCTCGCCGATGCCGGAGCCACCGCCCGTGATCACGACGGTCTTGTTGGCGAGCGAGGGATAAACAGCATGCGTCATTTTGTTCCTCGGTCCCTAGGCCCAGGTGTAGCTAGTCTTGATCTGCGTGTAGAACTCGACCGCCGCGAAACCCTGTTCGCGCGGGCCATAGCTCGACTTGCGCGTGCCGCCGAACGGCACGTGATAGTCGACACCCGCGGTCGGGAGGTTGGTCATGACCATGCCGGCGCGCACATTGCGCACGAAGTGGCGCGCGTACTTGAGCGAACTGGTCATGATGCCGGCGGAGAGTCCGAATTCGCCGGCGTTGGCTACGGCGAGCGCTTCGTCGTAGTCCTTCACACGCACGGTCGAGGCGACCGGGCCGAAGACTTCTTCCATGTTGATGCGCATGTCCTGGCGCGTGTCCGCGATGAGCGCGGGCGCCACGTAGTAGCCCGGCGTACCCAGCGTCAGGACTTCGCCGCCGACTACCTTGCGGCCGCCCTGCTGGGTGGCGACGTCCACATAAGAAAGAGTGGTCTCGAGCTGAGCCTGGCTCGCGAGCGGACCCATCTGCGTGTCCGCCTGGAGCGCATCGCCCACCTTCAAAGCCTTGACGCGCGCGGCGAGTGCCTCGACGAACCTGTCGTGAATGTTCTGCGTCACGATGATCCGGCTCGAGGCGGTGCAGCGCTGGCCGGTGCCGAAGAACGCGCCGTCGAGCGCGCATTGCACGGCGCGATCGAGGTCGCAGTCGTCGAGAACCACCAGCGGATTCTTGCCGCCCATCTCGAGCTGCACGCGCGCGTTGTGCGACATCGCGCCCTTGGCGACGCCGGCTCCGGTGCTCTGGCCGCCCGTGAATGACACGCCCGCGACGTCGGGATGTTCGACGAGCGCGCCGCCCATCGAGCCGCCACCCAGGATCAGGTTGAAGACGCCTTTCGGGAAACCCGCTTCGTGAATGATCTCGGTAAGCGCGTGCGCCGTCGCTGGCGTCAGCGATGCGGGCTTGATGACGACGGTGTTGCCGAAGGCGAGTGCCGGCGCGCTCTTCCATGCGGGAATTGCAATAGGAAAATTCCACGGCGTTATCAATCCGAAGACGCCGAGCGGCTCGCGGTAGGTTTCGACCGCGACTCCAGGACGCGTCGAATCGAGCGTGAGGCCGTGGCGACGCAAAGCCTCGCCGGCGAAATATTTGAAAATGCGCGCGGCGCGCATGACCTCGCCCTTGCCTTCGGGCAGCGTCTTGCCTTCCTCGCGCGAGAGCAGGCGGCCGAGGTCGTCGGCGCGCGCCATGATGGTCGAGCCGACCTTGTCGAGCAGATCGGAACGCACTTCGGGGCTCGCATTCGCCCAGGCCGGAAACGCGGCTTTGGCGGCGGCAACCGCCGCATTTACCGTGGATTTGTCGCCCCCGGGCACCTTCGCGACGATGTCGCGGGTATCCGAAGGGTTGAGGCTGTCGGACGCGGCCGGGCCCGCTACCCAGGCTCCGTCGATGTAGTGAGAAAGCTGTTTCGTATTGCTCACGGTCTGTATTCCATTCAAGAGTTCAGCAGGCCGCGTCGCACAAGGTTGCGCATCAGATCCGCGATTCCAAAGGACCACGGTGGGGCCTGGTCACAGGTGGTCACCTTGTTTTCTAACACACCGAGCTTCTCGGTGGACACCCTGACGATATCGCCGCTCTTGTGCGTGAATCCCTGGCCCGCGACACCGCGATCGACGATGGGTGCGAACATCGTGCCGAGGAACAGCGCGAACCCGTCCGGGTAGCAGTGGTGCTTGCAGATCGTCTGGCCGACCAGCTCGGTCGGGTCACGGCTGATCTGCGACATCGAGCTCTGGCCTTCGAGGCGGAAGCCTTCGTCACCGGTGATTTCGAGCCGCACGATGCAGTTGCGGATGTCATCCAGCGCGAATCTTTCCTCGAACATGCGGATGAACGGACCGATGGCGCACGAAGCATTGTTGTCCTTGGCCTTGCCCAGGAGCAGCGCGCTGCGTCCCTCGATGTCGCGCAGGTTGACGTCGTTGCCGAGCGTGGCGCCGAGAATTCGGCCGGCACTATCTACCGCGAGCACGATCTCGGGCTCCGGATTGTTCCAGGCCGAATCGGAGCGCACGCCGATCCAGTCGCCCCAGCCGACCGTTGAGAGCGTCGGCGCCTTGGTGAAGATCTCCGCGTCGGGGCCGATCGCCACTTCGAGGTACTGCGACCAAAGCCCGCCTTCAATCAGCGCCGCCTTCAGTTTCTGCGCGGCTTCCGAGCCTGGCTTCACCGAACGGATGTCGGTGCCGATGCGTTCACGGAGACTGGCGCGCAGGGAATCCGCTTTGCTCGCGTCCCCGCGGCAGCGTTCTTCGATGACACGCTCCATCGCCGAGATGGCGAATGTCACGCCGCTCGCCTTGATGCACTGAAGATCGAAAGGCGACAGCAGCCGCACCTCTTTTTTGTCGGCAAATGCTCGCGTGAAGCCGAATGATTCGAGCGGGCCCAGGTCCTTGCCCGCGGGCACTTCGCCGTTCCACGCGTTGAGGAGTTGCGAGACGGTCGCGGAATGTTGCGACACATCGCGAACGCGACCGCCGGCGATGACGACGGGCGTGGGCCCCTCGCGCGTCAGGATTCGGCCGACGAGTACGGCTTGCCGCCAGTCGGAAGGAAGATGTTCGATCATATGTTCTGAAAGGAATCCCGCGACCCCAAGCATGGGTCGCGGGATTCATCGAGCGCAAGCTATGCGGCTTTCTTGGGCGATACGTGCCACAGGTCGTGCATGGCCTCGAGCGTCCGGCCCTTGGTTTCCGGCACGAATTTCCAGACGAACGCCGCGGCGAGCAGGCTGCAGAATCCGTAGATCCAATATGGCAGACCATGATTGAACATGGCGTTGAGTACCGAGCTGCCAATGAGGATTTTGAACGTCCAGGAGACGAACAGGTTTGCAATCCACTGAGCCGCGACAGCGATTGCCATCGCCCGGTTCTTGATGGAGTTCGGGAAGATCTCCGCCAGCATGACCCACACCACCGGGCCCCAGGAGAGGGCAAAGCCGGCGATATAAACCAGAGCGAAGACCAATGCAGTCGTGCCGCCCGCGTTGGTATAGAACGCAAAGCCCAGCGCCATCATCGAAACGGCCATCATCAACGCGCCGAGGATCAGCAGCGGCTTGCGGCCCCACTTGTCCACGGTGAATGTGGCAACCAGCGTGAAGGCCACATTGGCAACACCAACGATGGCGGTCTGCAACAGTGCCGTGTCGGTGCCGGAGCCAACGTTGCTGAACATGAGCGGCGCGTAATACAGCACTGCGTTGATGCCGACGAACTGCTGGAACAACGACAACATGATGCCGACGAAAATCACCAGGCCGCCGTAGGCGAGCAGCTTGCCGCTGGTCTCTTTCAGCGAAGCGTCGATCTCGCCCAGAACGATCTTTGCTTCTTCGTCAGTCGCGAGTCTCTTGAGGACTGCGTGCGCTTTCTCGGTCTTGCCTTTCAGCATCAGGCCGCGCGGTGTCTCAGGTACGAAGAACAACAACAAAAGGAACAGGCCCGCCGGAATCGAGCAGGAGGCCAGCATGTAGCGCCAGCCGGTGTTGAGGATCCACTGGTCGTCGCCCTGACTGGCGATGTAAAGGTTCACGAAGTACACCAACGACATGCCGCCGACGATGGCGATCTGCTGGAAGGTGATCAACGCGCCACGCTTGGACGGCGGCGCTATCTCGGCGATGTACAGCGGCGAAAGCATGGAAGCCATGCCGATGCCGATGCCGCCCATGATGCGATGGCCGGTGAAGTTGGTCAGGACATCGCCAAAGGAGTAGTGCGGCAGTTCCGCGCCGAATATGTGGTTGACCAGCCACGCCACGATGTTGATGACGGGCGTGAGGATCGAACCGATATGGCCGAGACTCGACTCCGGCCACGCGGAGCCGAGTGACGAGACGAAGAACAAGGCGCCGGCGACCATCAGGCCGCCACGACGGCCTAACCACCCGGCCACGATGCCGGCGATTGAGCCCCCAATGATGCAGCCGAATAGCGCGCAGGAGACGGTCCAACCCGAAAGTGTTGACGCCGCAGTTTCGGCGAGGCCGAGCGGAGTGACGAACTGGTGATCGATCGCGGAGACGGCGCCGGAGATCACG
>Ga0307513_10011364_pt1 | contig 11071 bp, 7 predicted proteins | sample 15_EM_MG_FD_202174 | JGI IMG/M metagenome (GOLD analysis project Ga0307513, IMG submission 202174) | Populus trichocarpa ectomycorrhiza microbial communities from riparian zone in the Pacific Northwest, United States - 15_EM | ecosystem: Host-associated > Plants > Roots > Unclassified | place... | reverse complement strand
GCGGCCGTTGGCGTCCTGCTGGAGGTCGCCCGGGGACTCGTACGTCCCCGCGAACCAGGAGCCGACCATGACGTTGGACGCACCGGCGGCCAGCGCCATCGCGACGTCACGGGGGTGGCGTACACCGCCGTCCGCCCAGACGTGCTTGCCGTACTTCTTGGCCTCGGCCGCGCACTCCAGGACCGCCGAGAACTGCGGCCGGCCCACGCCCGTCATCATGCGGGTGGTGCACATGGCGCCCGGTCCGACACCGACCTTGATGATGTCGGCGCCCGCCTCGATCAGGTCCTTGACGCCCTCGGCGGCGACGATGTTGCCGGCCGCGATCGGGACGTGCGGGTCGAGGTCGCGGACCAGCTTGATGGCGCTGAGCATCGACTCCTGGTGGCCGTGCGCGGTGTCGATGACGAGCGTGTCGACGCCCGCGTCGAGCAGTTGCTGCGCCTTGCCGGCCACATCGCCGTTGATACCGACGGCCGCGGCGATCCGCAGCCTGCCGTTCACATCCGTGGCCGGCGTGTAGAGGGTGGCACGCAGGGCGCCCTTGCGGGTGAGGATGCCCGCGAGCCTGCCGTCGGCGTCGACGGCGGGCGCGTACCGGCGGTTGGCGGCGTCGAGGCGGTTGAAGGCCTCGCGCGGGTCGATGCCGGCGTCGAGGAGGAGCAGGTCCTTCGACATGACCTCGGAGAGCTGGGTGAAGCGGTCCACACCGGACAGGTCGGTGTCGGTGACCACACCGACCGGCCGCTGCTCGGCGTCGACGACCACACCCGCGTTGTGCGCCCGCTTGGGGAGCAGGGCGAGGGCGTCGGCGACGGTCTGGTGGGGGGCCAGCACGATCGGCGTGTCCAGGACGAGGTGACGGCTCTTCACCCAGGAGACGACGTCGGTGACGACCTCGATCGGGATGTCCTGCGGGATGACGACGAGCCCGCCGCGCCGTGCGACCGTCTCGGCCATCCGGCGGCCCGCGATGGCGGTCATGTTGGCGACGACCAGCGGGATCGTCGTGCCCGTGCCGTCCGGGGAGCTGAGGTCCACGGCCTGCCGGGAGCCGACGGAGGAGCGGCTCGGGACCATGAAGACGTCGTCGTACGTCAGGTCGTACGGGGGCTGGATGTCGTTGAGGAAACGCACGTGCTGCACATCCCGGTCGATCAGAGGTGGCCCCCGGACAGGACAGCCAGGGGGAAGAGCACGTACCTCATTGTCCCATGCCGGTGACCTGAAACCGCCTGGTCGGATCGTCCAGACGGTTCGTGGAACCGCTCGTGCCATCCTCCGACGGCCCGTGCCACAGGTGGGTTCACGCGAGCACCATCACCACCGCAAGCCCCGTCTCCGTCTCCCGCCAGGTCGCGGCGGCGTCGGCGAAGATCTCCTGGAGCGTCTTCCACTCCTCGGGCCGGGCCGCCGCGTACGCCTGCCAGTTCCGGACGAGGAGGAGCCGGCCGCGGGTCGCCGGCCACCACTCCAGGTCGCCGAGGCAGTCCGCGAGGGCGTCCCAGTTCGCGCCGAAGTAGTCCGGGAACCGCAGCGCGGTGGCGCAGGCCGTCATCAGCCCGGCCTTGTCCGTGACGTCGGCGAGGTCGAGGTCGGCGGTCTCCCAGCCGGCCTCGCGGGCGGCTTCGAGCGCGCCCTCGGCCGGCAGGGCGGCGGGCCAGGACAGGACACCGGCGGGCGTGCTGCCGGCGAGTACCGGAACCAGCGGGTGGTCGGTCATCTCAGCACCGCCATGAGGAGTCGCGAAGGATCGGAGTGATCATCGCTGTAGTAGATCGCACGCCCCGCCACATGACAACGACAAGCCGGGCGGCAGTCTCCCAACAGGACACCTTGATCGGCTGGTCGTTCAATGAAAGTGACCAGCCTGTCTCCGGCGGGAGCCGCGCATGTCATCGCCGACAGAAATGCCAGCAGCATCGGGGAACCGTAAGGACACCCATGGACGGCTGCGCCGGCTGGGCGAGTGGTGTGCCCGGCACTTCGTGATCGTCATCGTGGCGTGGCTGGTCGTGCTCGCCGCGCTCCAGGTGCTCAACCGTTCCTTCGGCGGCGACTACTCCGACAACTTCTCCCTGTCCGGGGTCCAGTCGCAGGAGGGCCTGGACGTACTGAAGAAGCACGATCCGGCGGCCGGCGGCTACAGCAGCCAGATCGTCCTGCGGGACACGTCCAAACCGCTGACCTCCTACTCCTCACAGATGTCCCAGACGGTCACCGACCTGCAGAAACTCCCGCACGTCCTGTCCGTCCAGAACCCGCTGCCCCCGCCGGGCTCACCACCCCAGTCCAGCGGCAAGCAGAACGTCGGCCCGCTCTCCAGCGACGCGAAGACCGGTTACGTCACCATCCGCTTCGACGTCCAGCCGTCCACCCTCCAGGACGACTACCTCGACGGAGTCGACACATCGGTTCAGCCGCTGCGGTCGGCCGGAGTCAAGGTCGAGTACGGCGGTCCGCTGGGCGAGCTGGCCCGGCCCGCCGCCGACGACCGGGTCAGCGAGCTGATCGGGTTCGCGGTGGCGATCGTCGTCCTGCTGGTCGGCTTCGGCAGCGTGCTCGCCGCCGGCCTGCCCCTGCTGACCGCGCTGATCAGCGTGATCGGGGGCCTCGCCTGCCTCGGGCTGCTCGCGTCAGCGTTCACCTTCGCCACGGTCTCCCCCACGCTGGCCACGATGATCGGCCTCGGCGTGGGCATCGACTACGCGCTGTTCCTGATCACCCGGCACCGGCAGAACCTGATGAACGGCGACGATCCGGTACGGGCGGCAGGGCGGGCCAACGCCACCAGCGGGCGGGCCGTCCTGGTCTCCGGGTGCACGGTGATCGTCGCGCTGGCCGGACTGTCCGTCTCCGGGGTGTCCTTCATCGGCCTGCTGGGCGTGGCCGCAGCCGTGACGGTCGTCTCCGCGGTCGCGGGCGCCCTGACCCTGGTCCCTGCGCTGCTGGGGCTCATCGGCCACCGTATCGACCGCTACCGGGTGCGCCGCCCGGTAGCCGAGGCCGCCACTGACGATGCCGAGGGACACGGCGCCTGGCACCGCTACGCGCAGCGCGTCGAGCGGCGCCCCTGGTGGTTCCTGGCCGGCGGAGTCGTGACAGTCCTCGTGCTGGCGATCCCGGTGCTGTCGATCCAGCTCGGCCACATCGGGGACGGCGCCGATCCGAAGTCGTTCACGGACCGGCGGGCGTACGACATCATGGCCCAGTCGTTCGGGCCCGGCTCCAACGGCCCGCTGACCGTCGTCATCGACCAGACGAAGGTCCCCTCCGACCAGCGCTCCGACCTCGCCTCGAAGGCGTCCAAGGCGCTGACGGACGTACCGGGCGCCGCGACCGCCACCCCGCTCACCGCCACGAAGGACGGGGACGTCCTGGTCAGCACGGTCTACTCCAAGTCGTCGCCGCAGAGCGAGACCACCACCGACCTCACGAACCGCCTCGTCGACACGACCCTGCCCGAGGCGGTCTCCGGAACGGCGGCGCACGGCTACGTCACCGGCACGACCGCCGCCCAGGTCGACTTCCGCGACATCGTCGCGAGCCGCCTGCCACTGATCATCGGCGTGGTCGTCGCCCTCGCCTTCCTGATCATCCTGATCGTCTTCCGGGGCCTGCTGGTGGCGTTGAAGGCGGCGGCGCTCAACGTCCTGTCGATCGCGGCCTCGTACGGCGTCGTCGTGGCCGTCTTCCAGTGGGGCTGGGGCGGGCCCGCGCTGGGGGTGAACGGCAAGGTGCCCATCGAGAGCTACGTGCCGATGATGATGTTCGCGATCATCTTCGGGCTCAGCATGGACTACGAGATCTTCCTGCTCTCCCGCGTCCACGAGGCCTGGCTGCGCACCGGCGACGCGAAGGCCTCCGTGGCCCACGCCCTGGAGATCACCGCCCGGGTGATCACCTGCGCGGCCCTGATCATGGTGAGCGTCTTCGCCGCGTTCGTCGTGAGCGACAACGTCGTGGTGAAGATGCTCGGCTTGGGGCTCGCCGTGAGTGTGCTCATCGACGCGACGGTCGTACGTCTGCTGCTGGTGCCAGCGGTCATGACGCTGCTGGGCAGACACGCCTGGTGGACGCCGGGCTGGCTCGACCGGGTGCTGCCGCACGTGGATGCGGAGGGCGAGGAACGCGACTGAGAGCGCCCCCCTGGACTGAACAGAGCGGTGCCCGGGCTTCGAAAGGAAGCCCGGGCACAGCCCACACCTTCACATCACGTCAGATCCCGTCCGGGTCCGCCCTGTTGAGCGACGGCTTCGGAGTCGGGCCCGCCGTCAGCAGGTAGTCCGCGGCCGAGGTGTCCGTCACCAGGCTGGTGACCAGCCCGGAACGCAGCACCGCGTCGATCGCCGGCGCCTTGCGCTGCCCGCCCGCGATGGCGACGACCTCGGGGACCCGGCGGAGCTGGTCGGTCTTGACCGTGATGCACCGCTCCCCCAAGTCCCGGCCGACCCGGCGCCCGTCGGCGTCGAAGAGGTGCGCGGACATCTCGGCGGCCACGCCGAGGGACGCGTAGTGGCCGCGCTCCTCGTCGCTGAGCATGTCGTGCACCGTCGAGATACCGGCCTCCCAGGAGCCGATGGAGACACAGGCGACCGTGACCTTGTCGAAGTACTCGAAGGCCCGGGCGATCCCGGTCTGACTGCGCAGCGCGGCGGCGGTGGCCGCGTCGGGCAGCAGCATCGGAGCGTAGATGGGGTGGGCGTCGCCGCCGGACACCTGCGCGGCGCGCCGGACCGCCTCGACGGAGCCGCGCTCGGCGGTTCCGGCGTCGTACACACCCGTCAACTGGACCACCGTGCAGGGCGGCAGCCGGTCGAGGGCCGCCGCCATGTGGATGGTGGACCGGCCCCAGGCGAGGCCGAGCACATCGCCTTCGTTCACCAGTTCGCCCAGCAGATCGGCGGCCACTTCACCGAGGTTCTCAGGATCGGGCGACTCCTCGGCATCGGCCGGGGACTCGACGACGACCGCGTGCCTGAGGCCGTACCGGGCACGCAACGCGTCCGAGCGCTCCGCGTCCAGTTCGGCGGGGACACGGATCTCGATCCGCACCAGATCCCGTTCGAGAGCGGTCTCCAGGACCCGGGCCACCTTGAAGCGGCTGACGCCGAACTCCTCGGCGATCTGGATCTTGGACTTGCCCTCTAGGTAGAAGCGGCGGGCCATGGCCGCCGCCTGCACCAGCTCAGCGGGTCCCATCCGCATGGCTGACCGGCCCGCCGACATACCCGACACGGCGATCTCCTCACTGCTCTTCACATCGCTGCTGTTCACATTCTCGATTCGCCGTTCATCCTGTCAGATCCCGCGTGCTTGATCTGCCCAGAAGTACGTCGTTCACGTTCCCGTGGCTCAGTGGTCGCACGCCCAGCTCGCACCGGCGGTGGCCGTCTGCGCCTGGGTGCGTAGTGCACGTACCGCCTCGGCCGGGTCCGTGGCGCCGTAGACGGCCGATCCGGCGACGAAGACGTCCGCGCCGGCCTCGGCGCAGCGCTCGATGGTGGAAGCGGAGACTCCGCCGTCGACCTGAAGCCACAGCTCAAGACCGTGCTTGCTGATCAACTCGCGGGTGCGGCGAATCTTGGGGAGCATGATGTCGAGGAACGCCTGGCCGCCGAAACCCGGCTCGACCGTCATGATCAGCAGCATGTCGAGTTCGGGGAGCAGGTCCTCGTACGGCTCGATCGGGGTCGCGGGCTTGAGGGCCATGGAGGCCCGGGCACCCTTGGCCCGGATCTCACGGGCGAGCCGAACCGGAGCGGCGGCGGCCTCGACATGGAAGGTGACGGAACCGGCCCCCGCTTCCACGTACTGCGGCGCCCATCGATCGGGGTCCTCGATCATCAGGTGGCAGTCCAGCGGAGTGTCCGTCGCCCGCGCCAGGGACTCTACGACCGGCACACCGAGCGTGAGGTTCGGTACGAAATGGTTGTCCATCACATCGACATGAAGCCAGTCGGCGCCTGCTACCGCCCTCGCCTCGTCGGCGAGTCGGGCGAAATCGGCGGACAGGATACTGGGGTTGATCTGCGCGGCCATGCCCCAAGCCTGCCATGCCCGCCGGGGGTTGTGCGGTTGGGTCCGTTCTGGCAAGGGTTGAGTGGAGTCCGCGGGTGGTCTGTGGCTTGTCGCGCAGTTCCTCGAGCCCCTAGGCAAACACAGCTGAGGTTGCGATGAATCGGAACCGTGGGATCGCTTATCTCGTTTGTGGGCGGCGGGCCAAGTGGCTCGTGTTGGTGTTGTGGCTCGTGGTGCTGTTCTTGACCGCGCCCTTTGCGCAGAAGCTCACCGATGCGCAGGACAATGACGCTGCCTCCTGGCTGCCGGGGTCGGCGGAGTCGACCCAGGTTCTGCATCTGTCCGAGGATTTCAGGCCGGAGCAGATTCCCGCGGTTGTCGTCTACGCGCGGGAGAGTGGGCTTACGGCGGCGGATCGGGTGCGGATCGTCGAGGCGAAGGCGGAGATCTCGCAGCTGCGGGACCACGGGATCCGGGGTGCGGAGACGCGGGGGCCGGTGTACGACCGGGCTGTCGATCCGCGGGCCGCGCAGATCTTCGTACCCATCACGATGGACGAGAAGGGCTGGGAGCGGATCGCGCCCGCCGTCGACTCCATCCGGGACGCCGCCGGTACCGGTGCGGCGGGACTGGCCGTGCACATCACGGGTCCCGGCGGTACGTCGGCGGACTTCTCGGAGGCCTTCGAGGGCATCGACTCGACGCTGCTGCTCGCGGCGATGGGCGTGGTCGTCGTCATGCTCCTGCTCACCTACCGCAGCCCCACCCTGTTGCTGGTGCCGCTGCTCAGCGTGGTCGTCGCCCTGTTCACCGCGCAGGCACTGATCTACTTCCTCGCCGAACACGCGGGCCTGACGGTGAACGGCCAGAGCGCCGGCATTCTCACCGTGCTGGTGTTCGGCGCGGGGACGGACTACGCCCTGCTCCTGGTCGCCCGTTACCGGGAGGAGCTGCGCCGGCACGAGGACCGCCACGAGGCGATGGCGCTTGCCCTGCACCGCGCGGGCCCCGCCGTCATCGCGTCCGGTGCGACGGTCGTCCTCAGCATGCTGGTGCTGCTGGCCGCCGAGATGAACTCGACGCGCGGCCTCGGACCGGTGGCGGCGATCGGGGTGGCGGTGGCCCTGCTGGTCATGATCACGCTCTTCCCCGCCCTGCTGGTGATCTGCGGGCGCTGGATCTTCTGGCCGGTGATCCCCCACAACGGCTCGCCCGACCCGACCGAACGCGGCCTGTGGGCCCGGATGGGCCGGAGCATCGCCGTCCGCCCGCGCATGATCTGGGGCATCACGGCGGCGGCGCTGATCGCCTGCTCGTTCGGCCTGATGCAGCTGCGCGCCGAGGGCCTGAGCAACGCCGACGCGTTCACCGACAAGCCGGACTCGATCGTCGGCCAGGAGGTGTCCGCACGCTACTTCCCGGCGGGCAGCGGCGACCCGCTCGTCATCATCAGCAACCAGGACCAGGCCCGTCAGGTGGGCCAGGCGGTCGCCGAGACACGCGGGGTCGTGCCCACCTCTCTCGGCCTGCCCGAGGGCACGAAACCCGCCTTCGAGGGCAAGGTGCTGTTCGAGGCCACGATGACCGCCCCCGCGGACAGCGAGGCCGCGAAACAGACCGTCGAGCGGGTCCGGGACGCCGTGCACGCGGTGCCGGACGCGGACGCCCAGGTGGGCGGCGGTACGGCGGCCCTGCTGGACATGGACAAGGCGACCACGCACGACAACATCCTGATCATCCCGCTGGTCCTGCTGGTGGTCCTGCTGATCCTGTGCGCGCTGCTCCGCGCCCTGGTCGCGCCCCTCCTGCTCATCGGCACGGTGGTGCTGTCCTTCGCGGCGGCGCTGGGCATCAGCGCGCTCGCCTTCCGTCACCTGTTCGACTACGCGGGCGAGTCGACGGACTTCCCGCTCTTCGTCTTCGTGTTCCTGGTGGCGCTGGGCATCGACTACAACATCTTCCTGACCACCCGGATCCGCGAGGAGGCGGCCCGCCAGGGCACCCGCAAGGGCGTGGTGACGGGCCTGTCGACGACGGGCGCGGTCATCACCTCGGCGGGCCTGGTCCTGGCCGGCACCTTCGCGGCCCTGGGCACGCTGCCCATGGTGGCGTTCGCGGAGATCGGCTTCGCGGTGGCCCTGGGCGTGGTCCTGGACACGCTCGTGGTCCGGTCGGTGCTGGTCCCGGCCCTGTTCCTGGACGTGGGCCCGAAGGTGTGGTGGCCGCACCGGCTGGCGAAGGAGGACGGCGGGGGCACGCCCCCCGAGCCCGCCCCGCAGGTCACCCCGTCCGGCGGATGAGCGCCAGGTACATGGCGTCGGTCCCGTGCAGATGCGGCCACAGCTGTACGTCGGGACCGTCGCCGAGGTCGGTCACGCCCTCCAACAGGGGCCTCGCGTCGAGGAGTTCGGCGTGCGGATGCTGCTTGAGCACGTCGTCGACGACGGCCCGGGTCTCGGCGAGGTGCGGCGAGCAGGTGGCGTAGCCGACGACCCCGCCGACGCGGACCGACTCCAGCGCGGTGGTGAGCAGCGCGCGCTGCAGCGGCGCGAAGCCCTCCAGGTCCTCGGGTCGTCGGCGCCAGCGCGCCTCGGGCCGCCTGCGCAGCGCCCCGAGTCCGGTGCACGGCACATCCATCAGCACCCGGTCGAAGCTGCCGGCCCGCCACGGCGGCCGGGTCCCGTCCCCGACGACGACCTGGTACGGCCCAGGATTGCCGGCCAGCGCCTTCGCGACCAGCCCGGCCCGGTGCGGCTGCTTCTCGGAGGCGAGCAGCAGCGCGCCCCGCTCGGCGGCGAGGGCGGCGAGCAGCGCGGCCTTGCCGCCGGGCCCCGCACACCCGTCGAGCCAGGCCTTGTCGGGCCCGTCGAGCGGAGCGTTGGCCAAGGCAAGTGCGACAAGCTGACTGCCCTCGTCCTGCACACCCGCACGTCCGTCCCGTACGGCGTCGATGGCCCCGGGTTCCCCGCCCTCGGCGAGCCGCACGGCGTACGGCGACCAGGTCCCCGGCACCGCGGCCTCCTCGCGGAGCAGCTCCTCGGTGGTGGACCGTCCGGGCCGGGCGACGAGGGTGACCTCGGGCCGCTCGTTGTCGGCGGCGAGCAGCTCCTCGATCCCGGCGCGGCCACCGCCCAGGGAGTCCCACAGGGCGGAGACGACCCACCGGGGATGCGAGTGCACGACGGCCAGGTGATCCTCGGGATCCTCGTCGTAGGGCGGCGCGACCCGCTCGATCCAGCCGTCGAGATCGTGCTGGGCGACCTTGCGCAGCACGGCGTTCACGAACTTGGCCCGCCCGTCGCCGAGCACGACCCGGGCCAGCTCGACGGAGGCGGACACGGCGGCGTGCGTCGGGATCCGCGTCCCGAGCAGCTGATGCACCCCGAGGCTCAGTACGTCGAGCACCGGCGGATCAACTTCACGCAGGGGCCGGTCGACGCACTCGCTGATGACGGCGTCGTAGGTCCCCTGCCGGCGCAGCGTCCCGTACACCAGCTCGGTCGCGAGAGCCGCGTCCCGCCCGTCGAAGTCCCCCTTCGCCCGAGCCGCCCGCAACAGCGGCGGCAGCACCAGGTTGGCGTACGCGTCCCGCTCGTCCACGGCCCTGAGCGCCTCGAAGGCGAGGATGCGGACGGGGTCCTTCTGGGGCCGACGGTAGGGCTTGCCGGGCTTGCCGGACTTCTGAGGCCGACGGGGCTGCTCGCTCACGAAAAAGGTGCTCCGGATATGGGAAAAGGGTGCGGTTTCCAGCGTACGTCGTGCGGGGCGGGCCCGGATCTCGCACGCGATGCGTGGGAACGGGCCGCGGGGGCCGGCTCAGGCGCCGCCGAGCACCTCGCCGTCGGCGATCCGCACGCCGCGGGCCCAGTCGGCGGCGCGCATCGGCTTCTTCCCCTGGGCCTGCACCCACAGCAGCTCGACGGCGTACGACCCGGTACCGACGTACACGTTGTTCTTGCCGACGGAGAGCACGCCGGGCGCGAGATCGGTGCGCTCGGGGACGGGCGTGACGTGGATGAGCTTGAGCCGCTCACCCCGGAACACCGTCCAGGCGCCGGGCGCGGGAGTGCATCCGCGCACGACCCGGTCGACTCGCAGCGCGGGCGCGTGCCAGTCGACGTGGGCGTCCTCGACGGTGATCTTCGGCGCGAGGGTGATGCCGTCGGCGGGCTGCGGTACGGCCTTCAGGGTGCCGTCCTCGATACCGTCCATGGTCGCGGCCAGCAGCCCGGAGCCGGCGAAGGCGAGCCGGGTCAGCAGGTCGCCGCTGGTGTCGGTGGGCCGGATCGTCTCGGTCACCGTGCCGTAGACGGGCCCGGAGTCGAGGCCCTCCTCGATGAGGAAGGTGGAGGCACCGGTGATCTCGTCCCCGGCCATGATCGAGTGCTGCACGGGCGCGGCGCCACGCCAGGCGGGCAGCAGCGAGAAGTGCAGGTTGACCCAGCCGTGGGCGGGGATGTCGAGGGCGACGCGGGGCAGCAGGGCGCCGTAGGCGACGACGGGACAGCAGTCGGGCTCGATCTCCCGGAGCCTCGCGAGGAACGCCTCGTCCCTGGGCCTGGCGGGCTTCAGCACCTCGATCCCGGCCTCCTCGGCCCGCTGGGCCACGGGACTGGCGACCAGCCTCCGCCCCCGCCCGGCAGGAGCGTCGGGCCGGGTGACGACGGCGACCACTTCATGCCGTTCCGACCCGATCAGGGCATCCAGAGCGGGAACGGCGACCTCGGGGGTACCAGCGAAGACAAGCTTCATGGGTGGGCGTGGGCCTCTCGGACGGGTTTCTGCGGCAGCGCACCAGTCTATGACCGCACTCCCCAGGGGGCGTACGCATATGCCCCTACGCCCCCGCAGCGTGACCACTCACGCAAAATCGCGTTGGTCAAGAAAGAGTTGACCACAGGGGCCGCGCTTCGGACGGCCCGATCCTTTTCAACGCCGGTTCGAGAGGCTTGTTCATGGCCGACCACGCAACCCACGACGCCCAGGCTCGGGCCAGCCTGCACTTGCTGGTGCGGGACATCGAGCGGGTCCGCCGGCAGGTGGACGCACT
>Ga0307513_10011363_pt1 | contig 11071 bp, 5 predicted proteins | sample 15_EM_MG_FD_202174 | JGI IMG/M metagenome (GOLD analysis project Ga0307513, IMG submission 202174) | Populus trichocarpa ectomycorrhiza microbial communities from riparian zone in the Pacific Northwest, United States - 15_EM | ecosystem: Host-associated > Plants > Roots > Unclassified | place... | reverse complement strand
TTGATTTTCTTGGATGCAGGTCCTCGTGCTGTAAACTTTATTATAGATCACGCGGAGATTGATTTTGTCTTTGTCCAAGACAAAAAAGTGAAAGAAGTAAGAAAAGTTTTTCTGTTTTCTGATGATCATATGTATTCTCTTCCGCATGCCGCTGCTTATAAGAGCTGCAGATTCTCTAATTTGACATGCACTTCTATTTGCAGTTGCTAGATCCTGATTGCGCATCTGCTCAGCGGCTTAAAGGTAAGCATTAGATCACTAAATAAATTGCTTGCAACTAGAATCAAATTTAAGGTTGTAGGAAAGTAACTAGCAAGCATATAAACTTAAATAAGATGAATTAAACAAGTAAATCCTTTTCACTTAAACATGCATGCCCCTTTGCTTTCAAGTATCGTATTTTTCTGTCCTTATTGCTAGTTATTTGGTATAGATGGATTGAGTATAGTCAACATTTTAGGATTCTTACACCACTATTTTTATTAGTTGTGCCATGAACTTGAAAAACAAACTCAAAAATCTCTCAACAGAAAACTTGAAATTAAACTCTAGAACTACTGAAGAAAAAATGGAGTGGAGAAGTTGAGAAAAACAAATGAGAGAAGGCTAAAGACCTACTGCTTTGTGTGCACAAAACATCTTATACTGATTTCTTGATCCAAAACTAAACTAATGCATATTTAATTCTAGTAATTACTAGATTCATCACTTTACTTTAATTACCCCGCCATAAAAAGATAAAAAAAACTAATAATTCTTGTCTAAAAAACATTGTAATTATTGCCTTAAAAACCAGATTTTCTACTTAGAAAATAAAATTATTCAGGATGAGGAAAAGTATTGTTCAGGTTGGTTGTCTATTCATGGATTGACTAAACAAAAATAGGTTGGCATAATAATTTATTATTTACTCATAATTTATTTTAAAAAAGTTAGTGTTTCATGTTAAAGTATTTTTGTTGAAGAATGATTTATTTCCAATAAAGCCCTAACCCTAAAAGTGAGTGGATTTCACTTTTAATTTGACATCAAATATATCTATCAATCATATTTAAAATAAATTTCTAACAATCCCCACGTAAATGAAAATTTTGACAATATATAAGAACTCGAAGATTTATAGAAAGATAATGACTTGGTAGATCATTACATTATAATAGGTAGCTTTTGGCTTTGAATATTTATTAATGAAATACTATTAAATTTACTCGACTAATTAGTGAAGGCAATGTCTAAACTTATTGGTTAACATTTTCTTGGTAAAATTTATAAAAATAATAATAATACCTTGTGCAATCATCTATAAAAATAATATAATATTTTTTCTCACCTCTAGTTTGCATAAATTTTAAATCACCAATACCCGACTTAATTAAAAAAAGGTTTTATGATTTGTTTTTCACTAATTCTTTTTAATTGTTTTAAAAGAACGTTTTATGAATTTGATTATGCACAAACCTAACATTTATGATTTTTCTCAAAAACTATACTTGGTAAATATTCAATATTAATTAAACTTTGTGTAGAATTATAGTTCACATGTAAGTAATGGTTATTATTATTATTCATCTCATCATTTTTTATAATGGTTATTGAATTTATTTTAAAGAGGTCATCGCAAAGATAGGCATCCTTTTCAACAAACATCCCATTTTTAAGGAGTACAAATTTGTTAATCTTAACTATCATTTTAAAATTATTTTTACCTAACAAGAAGACAGACACTAAGTCTTTTCTAATATCAGTAACATGAAGTATATTGTTGAGGGTATGAAGCTTTTTATAAGTCATCTTTAGTATGATCTTTCCAATGCCCAATACCTTAGAGATTAATGAATTTTTCATGTATAAATGTTCACCATCTACTTCTTTATAAGTGGAAAACATTTTCTTATCAGCGCATACATGTCTTGTTGCACTAGTATTAACCCACAGCTCCTCAGGATTTTTTATCGATTTGACTTCGAAAACAACAATAGACACATTCAATTTTGACACATCATTTATCAACCTTAGTGATATTAGTTTAAGCAGTCCTTCCTTTTTAGGGTTTTCTTGTTGATCCTTGTTTATACAATTCTTGACTTGGTGTTCAGTCTTATGCATATGAAGTTGTTTCCATTGAAATTTTGACAATTTGTTTCCCTTTCATAAAAGCCTTTTCTTAGGTTTTTTAGATAACTCGTTCAACAATGTTTGCATTAGGCGCTATAGTGGAAAAGTTAGCTCTTTTTTCAAAGAACTTAGTGTCCTCTCTTATCCTCAATCTTAAAATGAAGTCTTTAACTCTCATCTTTTTACGCTTATGCTTAAGGTAGTTCTTAAATTTTTTAAAAAAAAAGTGCATTTTTTTTTTATAATTATAGCTACTTGAAAGGATTCACTCAAAACCATTCTTTCAGCATAAATATCATGCAATATAAGTTAAAACTCTTGAACTTGTCTTATCATGGTTCTTGAATTGACCATCTTAAAATCTAAAAATTTACCAACTATGAATTTTTTTTATACCAACATCTCTAGCTTTGTACTTTCAATCCAAAGCTTTACATAATGTCTTTATACTCTTGATTGAACTATACACATCATATAGTATGTTATCAAATCCATTCAAGATATAGTTCTTACACGTGAAATTACTATAATTTCATGTGTCCACAACTACCACAATGATAGGATCAGATTCACTATCTAATAGATTTTTCAAGTTCAAAGTGGTTAGATAAAAAAGCATCTTTTACTATCACCTTTTAAAGTTCAATACATTGAAATTTTTAGGTTTTCTTACTATGCATCACAAAAGGTAACCGAAGTAGTATTAACCAAAGCAACATTAATTATAGTAACCAGATTTTAATTTGAAGTCAAGGTAAAATTTCTCAAATAACATCTAGATATATATAATTAAATTTTGGTTTTAAACTTTCAAATGACAAAGAATTACAATAGGTAAAAAAAATTCAACAAAGAAATTAAGGAGATAATTTCTAACTTATAATTTAGTATTTTTATCATTTATAAACTATGTTATCATAAATTAAATTAAACAAAAACAATTACAAAAAATAAAATGATAAGCCTTAAGATTGTTATCAAAATTTAATTGAAGTTTATTAGGTTTAATTTTGTTCACCTAAATATATGAGAGTTGCAATAGATAGTTTAATATTATCATTAAATAAGTTGTATGCAATTTAACCTTGAAAAAAAAAGCAACTAGCAAGTATACAAACTTAAAAACCATGACTTGAACAAATAAATCATTTTTACTTCAACATACATGTAAAGAAAGCAATATATTAAATAGTTTGTTTAGTATGCTTACTTACTTATTGAAGCATATAGGATGATATTGTTTTTAAGAATTGTGTACTTTGTTCTTAAAACTTTATTACTCGTTATTTGGTGCAAATAGGTTGATTGCAATCAGCTTCTCAAGATTCCAATAATATTATCTTTGATTACTTGCACTATTAAACAAAGTCCACAAACAAGGAAACAAACTCAAAAACCTCTATACAAAAATCTTGAACTTAAGCTCTAGAATAACTAATAAAAAAAGAGTTGAAATATTTGGAAAAGCAAAGGAGAGAAGGCCGAAGAGCTACTACTTTGTTTGTACAAACAATTTATCATTCAATCCTTTTTTATACTGATTTTTTAAACTAGAATTAATGTAGAGTTAATTGTGGTAATTAACTGAATTAATTATCACCATTTTACTTTAATTGCCTACCATAAAAAGATAAATCGGGTAGTTTTTGCCTTAAAAACTAGATGTTTTTACTTATAAAACAAAAGTGTTCAAGAAGAGAAAGATTATTGTTTATTCATGTGTTAGCTAAACAAAAATGATTTGAAAAAAAGAAAATTATGAGCAAAAAATTTATTGCAAGTCCAAACCTAGATCCCGGGACTCGAGCCTAAGCCGAGTTGAGAGAGTAAGGGTGTATAGCTAAAGCTTAAATCTCACTTATCCTAGTACCTCTCCGTTTTAAAAACTTTAATGTCATATGAAACTAATTTTGACTATTTAATTTCTCTTTATAAATAAGATTTAAGAAAATCTTATAATATCTCAATCATGGATTAAGGGTTTTATAGTTCAAAAAAAACATGGCAATCATAATTTCTTTGAATTAAATTTTTCATATACCAATAATTTATCTTAAACTAATTAATGTTTATATTAAAATATTTTTATTAGAGAATAATTTTCAGTAAATTATTAACCTTGAACATAAGTTTACTCTGCTTTTAATTTGAACTTCATTGACATGTTTATTTAAAATAAATTTCTAACAATACATCCTACTAAGTTTAATTGTGATTGCAGCAATTGTTTGCTTCACTTCTTTGACGGAGGAAGAGAAGGATCGGGCAGCCCAAATGGGGATAAAATCATACTCTTGGGAAGAGTATCTATGCATGGTTAGATATAACTTCACCTTCATGAAATTTATCAGTTGTCTTGTGTGGAGATATAGTACTTCTTCAGATTGAGAATAGTCCTCGTGTTAATCTGTATCCAGGTCCTCTCTTTCCGAGTGATGATAACTGAAGATAGTTGCAATGTTAATATATAGTTGAGGCTAGAGGGTTTTCATATGCTGTTTAAACTCCTACTATATTTGACATTATTTTGCATCAGAGTGAACTGTATAAAACTAGATAAACTTATTTTCAACCTTGATAAAGTTCTGTAGGGTATGAGACACTTCCTTGCTTACAACTTCTGGGAGTACTGCTCCGATTCCCCATAATTGATAGAATGGAGTTGATACAATATTGCTTTTTTTTTCCTGGTTCCTTTGTGGTTAGTTTTTAAGAGTCTTGTGCATTAGGGAAAAGAGAATCCATCGGAGATATTCCCGCCTCAGCCTCTTAGCATTTGCACAATTATGTACACAAGTGGTACCAGTGGAGATCCCAAAGGTGTTGTGATATTGCATGAAACAGTTGCAGCTTTTGTCAGAGGCATTGATCTATTTATGGAACAATTTGAAGACAAGGTGGGAAAATAAATATGGTATTTTTTTATTTAGTGTTCTCTCATTATGTATGAAGTTGTATGTACAAGCAAAAACTGGTTTGAATAAACAAAATGCATTAATTCTACTGGCTTAAAATTATTCAGTAACCCAAAGTTCACCATGAGAAACCTTTTTTTTTTTCTTTTTGCAAGTCGGAGCCTGTCCTTATTATCTTAGTTGACAACTTTAACTAACGATCGGCATATATAAAAATCAGTTCTCATCTTGATTGCTTGCGTTCTCTGCTTGAATATGTTGCTGTGGTCAAGTATTGTTCTTCTACCTGGATTTATCTTGTTGTTTTGAAACACATTTTGTGACTTAAAACAGATGACAACTGATGATGTGTATCTATCTTTCCTGCCGCTTGCTCATGTCCTTGATCGCATGATCGAGGAATACTTTTTCCGGAAAGGTGCTTCTGTTGGCTATTATCATGGGGTATGCTGCTGGAACACCACTATTTGAACTTCGAACAGGTTATTGGTCAGTGAAAGAGAGGAGGAAATGTTAAACAACTGGACTTTCTGTAGGGTATTATCACGAGGTATCCGCATAAAAATCATGACGACTACTGATAGTTGTAGTTGTAATGGACTATTGAGTGATAGTTAAACATGGAATTCGTGCTGGCATGATACAATGATGCAGTAGGAAAAAGGAAGGAAATGAAAGAGCCATGCACTCTACTGAGTACCAAATTCACCATATGACTTGAGTGTTCACTTTCAATTTTCCACATTCACCGATTTTCCTATAAATTCTCAGATCTTTGATTAGCAATAATTGTTTCTCAAGATTATATGGGTTGATTTGAAGGATTTGAATGCTTTGAGGGATGATTTGATGGAGTTGAAGCCAACATGTTTAGCTGGTGTACCTCGAGTCTTCGAAAAAATACAAGAAGGCATGGAAATCCCTATAGTAATCTATCAAGCGCACATAAATTGATCTTGAAAGATGTTTGGCAGTTCTTATTTAAGACTAGGTTCATCTGTATTTCAGGTATAAAGAAGGCATTACAAGAACTCAGTCCACTACGCAGGAATATATTCGATGTTTTGTATAGATAGTAAGTTGGTCTTCTCTTAAGTAATGAAATTTGTTCTCAATACTAGCAATGATTGGATACAACAATTTCTGTAACGATGCTGAAAGTACCTTTTCTGTTGCTATACAGCAAGCTTGGCTGGATGAATCGGGGTTACAGACAAAAATATGCATCGCCATTGGCAGACCTGTTAGCCTTCAGGAAGGTTGTATCTGGCCTCCCTCAATAAGTCGTATTTTACTCAAAATATAGCACACAGCTTGTAAGAAACTCCCAGAAATGACCGCACCAGTTTCCTGCTTCCAAATTTGTGGAACCCTAAATTCATGGTTCTTAAATACGTTGGCCAATCAATTGACTGATTGAAAACCATTTACCATCATTTATCTCTGCATTACTACTACCGTCTTGCCCATAAAGCTTTTATCATTGATTTCTCTTTGTTAGGTCAAAGCTAAGTTAGGTGGCCGCCTTCGACTAATAATATGTGGAGGTGCATCCTTGAGCACTGAGGTGGAGGAGTTCTTGCGGGTTACGTCCTGTGCCTTTGTAATCCAAGGCTATGGTAACGAGCTGTTTCCTTAACAATGAGGACAAACATTAGTAGTCCATGTAGATTAATTGTATTGGAAAATGATGAAACATTGCTTTAAGCATATAGTTTAGGGCAACTAGGTTAATGCTCATGAAGATCCTATTCATTTCTTTATGCAATGCAATGATTTTAGTGGAGGAATGATCTTGTCTGAGCATTTTGAGTATAATCCTCAGAGATTGCCTTCTCTTGCAAGTAGCTTGATAAATGATAATCCATTCTGATCCTGCCAGCATGGCTACTTAGGTTAATGCTCATCTTGTAGGCAGTCGAATTCTCATCCACTTACATTTCTTTAGGGTTGACCGAAAGCTGTGGACCAGCCACCATGGCCTTTCCAGATGAAATGTGCATGCTGGGTACAGTTGGGGCAGTAGCTGTATACAATGATCTGTGCCTGGAGGAGGTTCCGGAGATGGGATACGATCCGCTTGGTAATCCTCCTTGTGGCGAGATATGCCTCCGAGGGAAGACTCTTTTCTCTGGTTATTACAAGAATCCAGAACTGACAAGAGAGAGCATGAAAGATGGGTGGTTCCATACAGGTTAAACAGCCATCGTTTCTTGTCAAACAGGATGCCTCTACATTTGTGTGTTGACTCTTTCATTCTTTGGCATTTTCAGGAGACATAGGAGAAATTCTTCCAAATGGAGTCGTCAAGATTATTGACAGGAAGAAAAATCTTATAAAACTCTCTCAGGGAGAGTATATTGCTATTGAGTACTTGGAAAATGTATACAATAACACTCCAATTGTTGAGGACGTAAGCATTGTTTCAACTCAACTTCTTAATTGAAAGTTTTATCATGTGATCGCTAGGTGCGTTGAGGTTTTATTGAAATTGCGTTATCATGTTCTTTGTTAAGATTTGGATCTACGGGGACAGCTGCAAGTCAATGCTGGTTGCAGTAGTTGTGCTTCATGAAGAAAACACAAAAAGCTGGGCGTACTTGAATGGCCATATGGGTTCATTCACCGAACTCTGCTCTCTCCATCAGCTACAGAAACTTGTCCTCTCAGAGCTAAAGACTACGGCTGAAAGAAACAAGGTAGTCTCTGCTGAACCTGAATTTCAAACCAATGCGACCTGTCACTAGCTTCCTTTCAGGCTTTCTGCTGTTTGCTATATCTGTAGCTCCAGAGCTTCAGAGAATCGTTTTACCCTTTTCAAAGTTTTCAAGGAAGTTATTTGCATTCCTTCAAGTCAGCTGATAGGTTTTTTTTTTTTTTTTGACACTTCTTCCCCATTTCTTATTATCAGTTGAAAGGTTTTGAACATATCAAGGGAGTGATACTGGAGTCCTGCCCCTTCGACATTGAAAAGGATTTGGTGACTGCAACCTTGAAGAAGAAGAGAAACAAGTTGGTTAGCCACTATCGGGTAAATAAATGGAACAACTCCCTTCTTGTGCTTGCATCCTGTTGAACAATTGCTTATTAATTTCCAACTTATTTAATGATGTACAGGTGGAAATTGATGAACTTTATCAAAAACTGGCTGAAGGACGAGCATGATCAGTTAATCAAGATCCATAGAGTGTGCAATGTTACCTCTTGAACTACCAGTATTGGATTTATCCTCGCTATTTCGCACTTCAAAACCCCCATAAAGCGTGTATGGGAAATTTAATATATGGAACACTGTCGACAAGAATCTTGTGATCTCTCCTGCTCTTTAAATAATTGCAGCACTCTAATCATCTTGGAGCTAGTAATAACCATGCCGGCTTTTCATGTGATAATAATGATTATCGTAGGTTTCGAGAATGGGATAGCTCTTGACATGAAAAGGCTCGCATGAGGCCCGCCCCCTCTGGTTCAATTCACTACAATTTTAGTATCGAATCTTCTGCATACCAGTAGTCAGTAGAGTGAGATCATGACCACAGCATAGCAAATTCATACCCGTTTCAATTTTCTTTAAATGTTTAACGCCTAAACCTTAAAACGGCAACAATCCCACATCCAAAAATAAATGTGGATGCTTGAAGTCCAGAGAAAATGAAAAATGCTAAAGCTACTATTTGAAGAAATGGTACAAGCCAGATTGGCCAGGCAACTGGATCCAGAAAGGTGGTTGTGTTGCACATTAGTACTGGATAGCTTCGGAAGGACAGCCACGCTTTTAGTTTCTGGATAAGAAATACTGGAAGGATCCAGCAACTCATCAGTCAACACATTCATTTTCTGTTCCTGTTCTCCTCCTTCTCCCTCTCCCGCTTCCTGTAAAGCTTTTCAAGAACCCGCTTGGCCTCACATTGCGGGAAATTTTGCAAGTCATAGTAATGTGGTGCTATGTCTACCAACCTGCACATAACATAAATAAATAAAAACATGTATTGAGGGACAACATTGAAAGACAAGGATTGGAGGAAGGATAGACTAACCATTCCCCACGAATGTCTAGCACAGTCCTTATATAATTCCGGCTGGTCAAGACATATTCATTGTAAATCACCCACTCCGGCTTGTGATCCAAACAATTTGAAGGATGCAGGTGCACCACCTGAAAAACAAATTACCACCACAAAACAAAATTGTTATCTAACACATAATCTTTCAATAATTTGCCTTGAATGAAAAGAACATTAGACCATCACTGCAAAAATAACATAACCAATATATATTATCCACATACTTGGTTGTCTTTCACTGTCAAGTAGTGTCCACTTTGTTCCAGGTGAGCAACCTGCATAAAGTATCCGGCTAAAATAGATTTTCTTATGTTGATGTAGTAGTCACGGCTGTTGAAGTCAGTGCTGCATAACTTGAGGTTAAACCTGGCCATGATACGCACAAGTTGTTGTCTTACATTGTCAGCAGCCTTCAGTGCTCTATGATTGACAAAATTTTCATAGCACCAAGATGGATCCTCATCTGCAATCCATTCGCCAATGGTAAGAATCTTACTAAAATGACAACTAATTCAGATGAATCATCATTAAAAAGAGAGAGTAAGACAAGCACTTACTGTTTTGCTTATATGCGTGATACACATTCAACAGCGTGAGGTGATCCCCATCAATGTGCCCAAACCTTGCTTTTGCTTCATCAGCAGCCTTTTGCGCCTCCCTAGGGCGGACAAAGCAATTGGGTACTAAAGAAAGAATTTGGTTACCACAGAAGAGGCCCATGGTAGGTCAGCAGATGCATACAGGCGAGACGATACCATTTGCTTCATGAGATAATACTGAGAAACTGCAACTATCTGCATCAGCACTTACTTAGAATCCGATGGTACATGCCATCCGGGGGCATGGGACCCATACAAGACAGTTGCTGATGACGACCTAATAGGACACATAAATTCTTTAACTGCATACATGCATACTGGCGAACACATGCATGCAGTTAAACAACTAATGTGGTGCACAGAAAACTGGCTGCACACATGCCATATAGAGAGGGATGCATCTGATAATACTGCAACCCAATGGCACCTATTCCCCCTATATCATTTAGACCAGACTCAAGACAACAATAAAGAAAATAAACATGGTAGAAAAACATACCTGAAAGCATGGCTGAAATTGAAAGAATTTCATTCGAACAGTTGAATTCTGGACTCACAACAAGCATCTTTGACAGCTGAGGATCCAAGGGAAATTCACTCATGATCTCCCCAAGCTTTGTCAAATTCCCCTCATCATCCAATGCTCCCAAATAATTCAACACCTCCAATGCTCGCATCAATGTCTCAGGGGCAGGAGGATCCATGAAATCAAAGTGCACCAGATCATCAATACCCAATTTCTTCAACGTTAGAACTGTATTTGCAAGGTTTGACCGCAATATCTCTGGATAGGTCTGAGGCTGAAGATCCTGGTTGAAACTTTTCTCTGTGTAGAGTCTAAAACATTTGCCTGGTTGAGTTCTTCCAGCACGTCCTGATCTCTGGTGGGCACTAGCCTTTGATATGGGGGAAACTAACAAAGATTCAACCCGCACTCGTGGGTTATAAACCTTTTGTTTTGAGAAGCCAGGGTCGATAACATAAACAATACCATCTATAGTCAAAGAAGTTTCTGCAATGTTTGTTGACACCACAATCTTCCTTCCAGAAGGGCCACCCTCCTGCAGTGGAGGTGGAGCAGGTTCGAATATTTTTTGCTGCATGGCTGGTGGAAGCGTAGAATATAGAGGCACCACTTTCACTGGCCCCACTTGGTCCCCCAAATTTCCAATTTCTTTTGTTATTTTTCGGCAAGCATCTTCTATCTCCTCCTCCCCAGTTAGGAAAACAAGTATATCTCCAAGGGGTTCGCACAAGTGTATCTGGACAACTGTTCGAATTGCTGCCTCGAGGTAATCCCTCTCAGGGTCCTGGGTATAGAAAATTTCAACCGGATGAAGCCTGCCAGGAACTTTCATAAGCGGTGCTTCACCAAAAT
>Ga0307513_10011362_pt1 | contig 11072 bp, 6 predicted proteins | sample 15_EM_MG_FD_202174 | JGI IMG/M metagenome (GOLD analysis project Ga0307513, IMG submission 202174) | Populus trichocarpa ectomycorrhiza microbial communities from riparian zone in the Pacific Northwest, United States - 15_EM | ecosystem: Host-associated > Plants > Roots > Unclassified | place... | reverse complement strand
AGTGTAACTATGGTAATGTGGTTTGTGTGAATAAAAAAGCATGGTTTTGGGGCTTGGTATGCACATTTTTGGGTTGGTAGCTTATTCTTCATTTTCTAAGTTTTCTAAACAATGTTCTTAGGAAGAACATTGGCCTGACTCTATAATTTGGACAAGTTTTGGTCCAATTCTTTGCACCAACAATTTTGCATAACTTGATTAATAAATAATCTAGGGTTAGTTTACATCAATAACTGTTTTTTTAGTTTTAATCATAGTTGTTTTTTCACTAGAACTTATTTTGATCAAATCATGATTATTGGTTGATAATCGTTGATGTTTGATTCTTGATTATTGTTCAGTGATTGATTTCTAACATTCATATGTCTTTGGTTTGTTCATATTTGGTCTAGATCTTGATTCATGTTGTAGGGCATGTTCTTGATATTCTTCATTTGTTCATTGTGTTCTTAGTTTTTTCTCGGTTTTGATCTAAACTTTTTGGGTTTTTGTGTTTTTTGTAAGCTTGATTTTTTTAAGTTTTAATTTGTTTTTCAGGTCAAACTAGTGTTTTTGGTTCAATTTATGGTTAAACCAAAGATTTCAGATCAACCCGATCGGGTTAAATTCAAACTATTTAGGTAAGGTCGTTTTCAATTTTTTTGATAAAGGATTTTATAGCTTAAAGATGTGTTTGACAAACATGCCCTTAAGCCTATTTTGACAGTTTTAATTAAAGAGAAAATGAGTTTTTGTGAAACAAAGCCTTAAAAAAATAATAAAAAATATTTTCAAAAAAAATAATTTTTTTTTATGGCCAAGAATCCTAAAAATTACTTGAGCATTGTTTTTAAATTCTAAAATACTTTGACATGTTTTTTTTTTAAGGTGTTGCATGGATTTTACAACAAGTTTGTGAAATTCCAAAGGATTTGACCTACATTTCAAAAATATTAAAAACTTACTATTTGAAACTAATTGGAAACCAAAGAGGGGGGGGGGACCTTTCTTTCTAAACCAAGTAAAAATGCACAATGTTTTACTTTATAGGAAAAAGCCTTGAAATCAGACTCAGATGCGTCAAAGATTGACTAAGAAAGAGTTTTGAGCTGTGAAATCAAGAAGGGGGAAGTTAACCCTGCAATTAGAAAAAGGAACTAGCATTGAAATCAAATTGTTTTAGATTCAGTCAAAACAATTAAAAGTCCTTTGCATAGTACTAGTTGAAGGAAATCGTTGAGATATAGGATTTCAAGTCAATTGAGTTGAAAACAAGAGTCACTAAGATAAAAAAAACTTCATGAAACAGTTGCACAGGAGAAGAGTTGTGAGAATATGGTTCTCATAGTAACTGAAAACCAAGGTTCTAGTTAAAGAGAATCGCTAAGATGCAGGATTTTAAGTCAATAGAGCTAAAAACAAGAGTCGTTGAGATAACAAGACTCTACTATAAAAACATTTGCATAAGGAAAGAGTTGTGAGAATACAGTTCTTCCAATCACTGAAATGCAGGATTTCAAGTCAACTGAGCTGAAAACCAGAGTTGCTAAGATAACAGGACTCTGTTAGAAAAATAATTGTATAAGAGAATAGCAATGAGAATATGGTTTTCCTAGAAACTGCAAAACCAAAGTTCTAGTTGAAGGGAATTGCTGAGATGTAGGATTTCATGTCAACTAAGCTAGAAACAAGAGTCATCGAGATGTCAGGACTCTGCTAGAAAAACAATTGCAAAGAAGAATAACTATAAGAATATGGTTCTCTTGATGGTTGTAACACAATGGTTCTAGTTAAAGGAAATCACTAAGATTTAGGATTTTAGGTCAACTTATTTATAAATAAGGGTTGCTAAGATAACAAAACTTTTTTTAAAATAGGAATAGTTGAAACTAGGGTTCTAGTTAAAAGGAATTGTTGAGCTTCATGATTTTAGGTCAACTGAGCTAAAAACAAAGTTGCCAATATGACATAATTCATTTCCTAACAAAAATAGTTGAATAGTAGTTCTGATTGAAGGGGATCATTACAAAGACATAGTTCATGTCAATCAAACTAAAGCTTTGAGAGTGTCAGATTTTGAGAACAATTTGTTTGTCTTTACAAACTTACTGTGTAGAGCACATGACAAGTGTTAGCTTCGCAAGTATTGTAAAGAGAGAAAATTTGTTGTTACCCATTTTAAGGCCCCATATAAATATACAAAAAATCAGAAAAAAACCAAATAAAATAAAAATACAAAAAAAAATACAAAACAAATTGAAAAAAATTTAAAAAATATATTAGTAGAGAGAACATGAAGAACGCTTAGAAAATTGTTAAAGACTAGTTGGGGAGGATTAAAATATATAAGATTGGAAAAATTAGTAGTCCAAAATGGACTAGTGAAGGCCTCTTGAATTGGAAAATTGAATTTGGGAAGGAAAATTAAAGATTGGATGTTTAAGGACTCAATTCAAATTCTTTACGGTTTAATTGCATTTATTAAGGGCTTAATTGCAAGAAAAATTGATTTTCAAGTTTAATTTGGGCTTTAATTGGGAGAAATTAAAGTCTGAGGGTTAAATTGTAATTTTAAAAAGCTAATTTGGTCAAAACAGGGGTTTAATTGCATAAATTTTAAAGTTTGACAATCAATTGTGGGCTTGATTGAAGAAGTTCAAAACTAAGGACCAAACCGTAAAAGGAGTAAGACTTCAAGGAGTGGCATTGATTTAATCAAGCGTAAAATTAAAGAAAACTGGAAGCTTATTGATCAATTAGGGGTCAAAATGTAAAAATTGATAACAAAGAATCGACTTGGAAAATACACTGAACTTTGGGGCTAATAATTGAATTAATAGGGGTCAAATTGCATGAAATTAAAAGTTGAAAGACAATTATAGATGGAATTAAAAGAAATCAATAGATTAGGGGCTAAATTAAATTTTGGCCAAATCCCAAATTAAAAACCTTAATTTCTCGGTGGTTTAAATTGATGACATGTCGTTTGATTCATGTTTAAAACACATTGTTTAGAATAGAAGGCAGACAACATATCATCTGTCCATTATTCATCTTTTTTTGGGCTTGGTATGCATATTTTTAGGTTGGTAATTTGTTCTTCACGTTGTAAGTTTTCAGGGCAGTGTTCTTAGGAAGAACATTGCATTGACTCTATGATTTGGACCAATTCTTTGCACTAATAATTTTTCATAACTTGATTAATCAATAATCTAGGGTTAATTTTCATTAATAAGCTCTGAGTTTTAATCATATGATTTTGTTTTTGCACTAAAATCTATTTTAATCAAATCATGATTATTGATTGATAATTGTTGATGTTTGATGCTTGATTATTATTGAGTGATTGATTTCTAACATTCCTATGTTTTAGGTTTGTTCATATATGGTATGGATCTTGATTCATATTGTCAGGCATATTCTTGATGTTCTTCATTTGTTCTTCGTATTTTCTTAGTTTTGATATAAAATTTTTGGGTTTTTATGTTTTTGGCAAGCTTGACTTGTTTTAAATTTTGATTTTGGTTTTGGTTTGTTTTTCAAGTCAAACCAGTGTTTTTGGTTCAATTTATGGTCAAATCAAAGATTTTAGGTCAACCCGATCGGGTCAAATTCAAGTTATTTAGGTAAGGTCTTGTTTGGTTTTCAACTTTTTTTTATAAAGAATTTTGTGTCTTAAAGGTATGTTTCGCAAACATGCATTTAGGCCTATTTTGTTAGTTTTATTTAAAAAAAAATGAGTTTTTGCCAAACAAAGCCTTAAAAAAATAATAAAAAATATTTTCAATTTTTTTTTTATGGCCAGGAATCCTAAAAGTTATGTGAGCATTTTCTTAAAAATCTAAAATACGTTGGCATGTTTTCTTAAAAAGGTGTTGTATGAATTTTCAACAAGTTTGTTAAATTCCAAAGATTTTGGCTTACATTTCAAAAAATTTAAAAACTTATTTATGGCAAAAAAATATATTATTCACTTTTAATATAAGGATAAAAAACCTACAAAAGAGTCAATATCCAATATATTATTAGGAGTAATACAACTTATTCACTTCTAATGTAAGGATAAAAACTACAAGGATTTTTATTTGAAATATTATTTGGAATGATGTAGTAGCCAAAAATTTCAAGTTTGACCCGAAAGAAGCTTAAACAATAAGTAGAGATAGTTGTGAATGAGCTTGCTTTCTTCTGATATCTTTTTTACCCGGGACCTTTTAGACTGAGCTCTTGATCTAGTAAACCAAGATTTATTCATCATAGTGAATCCACTATAGTAGGCTAATAGAACGTAGAAACACTATCAAACCATAACAACCATAAACAAAGAAAAACGATGCAGCTTACCTTAGATAAGGCATACTAAGGGTGTTAATACATTCCTTTTACGCAACTAATCCCTTGCCTATAATATCTAAAGACCATTTAGGGTTTCTAGTAATCATAATACTAGGTGTCGACTCCTTATTTGACCTAAGATCTCTCAACACACTCGATAAGGATTGCCGCAATGTTGTGCTCTTGTGAGTGTACAACAACTATCATCAATCATAATGTAAGTTTTCTTTTATAAAGTTTCTTTCACTATGAGTAAGCATGCAAAATTCTGTTTTAAAGAACTATATTTTGAACATAATTTCTTAAATTCATCATAAAGTGATTGAAGTACATCATGCAACTTATCATAAGTAGGGTCAGATTTATCATCCGAAGATTGTACATTGTTTTCACTTTTGAATGCCTAAAACACATGTTTGCCACATGTTCTTCTTCATTGCTTGATCTTGAATCTAAATCATCACTCTAAGTGGCTTTCATTGCCTTGTTGTGATGGTGACTCTTCATCTTGTATTGAAGAAGTGGATAATCTACTTTGATATGCCCTACTTTGTTGCATTTGAAGCATCTTAAAAGTTCATTTCTTGAATCTTCCATGTTCCATCTTTCTTGATGTTTGAAGATCTTTTCTTATCTTGCTTATTGATTAGGAAACTTTGGAATTACTTTGTATTAAAGTAATATCTTTTTCAATGTCGTCGTAGTCGTTATCATCATCATCATCATCATCTTTAATGTGATGAACGATTTTGAAAGCCAAATTCTTCTTTGGTTTTTCTTCTTCTTGTTGTTTCTATATGGTAATCTCATGAGTCATTCAAGAATCAATGAGCTTCTCCAATGAAAGTTTGGTGAGATCCCTAGCTTCTCGAATTTCAATTACCTTTGTTTCCTAAGTTTTTGGTAGAGACTCATAATTTCTACATTAGTATATGTTCTACCAAGTGCATCCAAACTATTAGTTATGGTAGTCGTTCCAGTAAACATGCAAATTATAGATTCACCATGAAACATTTTAAACAATTCATATTGGTGAACTAACATGTCGATTTTAAACTCTTTGACTTGCTTAGTTCCTTCATGAGTTACTTCTAAAGAATGTCATATATCTTTAGCTTTTCAACATGATATAATTCTATTGAATTCACTTATACTTAATGCATAATATAATGTGTTTATGGCTTTAGTATCCATATAAAGTAACTTTTTATCATTGTCTGTATATTCACTTCTAGTTTTAGGAATCTCAATACCATTTTCAATTTTAATTGGTCTATGAGGTCTATTTTCTACATATAACTATAAATCAAAATCAATAGATTGAAGATAAATTATAATTCTAGCTTTTTAATATGCATAATCATTACCATCAATAAAAGATAACTTAGATGTGGATGATCTTTCATTTTGAAGATTATAACTAGTGGTTTTTATTTTACTCAAAATTTAAGCAAACTTTTTATAATTAAGCTTTGATATCAATTGTTGTTTAAGGATTAAGGCAACTTTACATCTAAGAGGGGGGGAATCATGTGTATCACTAAATTCAATAATTAATGTAAATTACTTAAAGCAAATACAATAACCAATAATATAATTAAAGTACTTAAAGTAAAGAGATAAGGGAGAGAATTTGCAAACTTATTCTTAACATGGTTCAACAAGCTTGCATCCACACCTCAAGTACCAAACTGTATTTGAGTATTGTATTTCTTCACTGGTCCAAGTTTGAGAGTACACTAACCAACTTAATGAATTCACACCAAAAATTTTACATCACTTGAAGAAATTCTTTCTTCAAGATTTTGTCCTTGGTGAAATTACCTCACTAATACCAAGAGTTTTTACCTAACTTTCAAAGGTTTACAATGGCTTTTTTTTTCATAACAAATTCTCTCAATATAGTGGATATTACAATTAAAGTTCTAATATCCTTATAACTCATTAGATAACACTTATAGGATTTTAAGGTGTTTAAGTATAATGAGAATGAGACTCTTTGTGCTTGAATATAAATATTTATAGAACAAACTAGAGTTTGACCAAGTATTGATGATTTTGTAGTTTTTTTTTCTTACAATAACTTGTATATGATTCTGTATCTAATTTTACAATTAGACAAGCTATATATATATATATATATATATATATATATATATATATAAGAAAAGCTAGCTTTTTATAGTCATTAATGTTCCTTTAACAAATAAAACAGTTCATCGATTTAGATTGGTCAAGCCAATCGATTGACCGGTTCCTATAGAATTCCCAAATGTTTATCACTAATGAATAAGTGATTGACCGGTTCATATAGAATTCCAGATTTAACAGTTTAACTAGGTGAATTCTTAGAACCATCTATCTTAGATTTTATTTGATTATTATCAATAATTTAATGCATAAAAAGTGAAGTGTATGAGTTCATTTTAATTATCCTATCAAATAATATATAAAAATATACAATGAGACACTAAAATGAACACTTATTTTAAGTTTTCACTTTGCTTTCTTCTTAGACTTTTAGATTGATTTCTTCACGAAATCCATTATGCTTGTTGATGTATTTTTGTATAAAACTTATTCTCAACAAAGTATATTATTAATTCATTTTTTATTTTATTGTTATCATCAAAATATATAAAAATATGAATGCGTGGCACCAAAAGGTCACCAAAATTTGGGTCTTGTAGTTTTTGTTTTGGAAAAAAATATATGAATACATTGTTAGTTATTAAACTTGTTTACCAAGATTAAATGTATTGAAGTTAGTACAATGAATAACCATCCACATCAAAAATATTATGAATATAGAAATGGTATTGTTCATCAGCTTACAATAAGGGAGGAGAGTATATTTCTCATGATTTTGATGATTATTGTAAGGAAAATGGTATTGTTCATCAGCTTATAATGCCACAGACTCCACAACATAATGGAGTATCAGAAAGAAAAAACAGAACTATTATGAACAGGTTAGATGTATGTTAAAAGAAAAAAATTATCCAAAAGAGTTTTAGGGAGATGCAGTTGTATGTGCTGTGTATTTGTTGAATATATTTGCAATAAAAAGACTTTAGAAGATCATGCCAGAAGAAGCATGAAGCCTGAAGAAACTGAGAGTTGATCACTTGAGAATTTTTGGCAGTGTTGCTTATGCCAAAATTCAAGAGGAAAAAAGAACTAAACTTGAAGATAAAAGTTAGAAATGCATAATACTGGGATATGGAGAAAACTCGTATGGTTACAAATTGTACAATCCGATGACAAAGAAGGTGATCATGTTAAAAGATGTGAAGTTTGATGAAGAGCAAGAATGGAACTGGAATTCTTAAGATTAGCCACAGAAACTAATTGTAGATGAAGAACATATTAAAAAAGATGAAGGAGAAATCATGTTAGCTCCATCTCCATCATCTAACAGTCATGCTGGTCCTACAAGCTTAACAACAAGAAAGACAAAGAGCATACAAGAGATTTATGATGTAACAGAAAAAATCAATTTTAATGATGTTAATATATTTTGATTGTTTTCAGGAAATGATCTTATTACATTTGAAGAAGCATATAAAAAAGACAGATGGAAGAAAGCAATGAAAGAGGAGATCAATTCCATCATAAAAAATAATACATGGGAATTAACAACACTTTCCGAAGGACATAATACAATAAAGAGGAATGCATAAGGAGAAATTGAAAAAAATAAAGACAAATTAGTAGCGAAGAGATACAAGCAACAATATGGAGTTGATTATGAAGATGTTTTTGCTCCAATAGTAAGAATGGAAACAGTAAGATTGATGATTTCCCTAGCAGCTCAGAAAATATGTAAGATATTTCAGATGGATGTAAAGTCAGCATTCTTAAACGACAACCTTGAAGATGAAATGTATGTAGAACAATCAGCTGGCTTTATGGTAAAAGGAGAAGAAAAGAAGGTTTGCAGATTGAAAAAAGCTCTTTATAGGCTCAAACAAGCACCAAGAGCATGGAACTCCAGAATTGATGGCTATCTTTCACAGAAAGGATTCACAAGATGTCCTTAAGAACATGCATTATATGTGAAGAAAAGTTTACAAGGCAGAGTAATGTTTGTTTGTTTATATGTTGACGATATACTTTTCACAGGGGATGATCCAACTATGATTCAAGACTTCAAGCAATCCATGGTGAAGGAATTTGAAATGACAGACTTAGGTGTCATGGCCTATTTTCTGGGATTAGAGGTGAAGCAGTGCAGTAATGGAATCTTCATTTCACAAGCTAAGTATGCAACATAAGTTTTGAAGAAATTTGCTATGGAAGATTGTTTACCAGCAAACAATCTAGTTGAATATGAAACCAAGTTAACTAAAGAAAGATAATGAGATTTAGTTAATCCTACATACTACAAAAGTATTTTGGGTTGCTTGCATTATCTAATATGTACCAAACCAGACATTTTGTTTAGAGTTGGCTTGATTAGTAGATATATGGAGAAGCCAAGAAGTTTACATTTGAAGAAAACAAAGAGGATCCTTTGTTTTGTTAAAGGAACTGCAAGCTATATATTGTTTTATTCATCCTTGCAGAATCTTGAAATTACAGGTTATAGTGATAGTGACTGGGCAGAAAACTTGGAAAACAAAAAAAGCACAACTAAATTTATTTTTTTTTATGAGAGAAACAACTTTCATGTGGACATCAAAGAAACAATCTATTTTTGCATTATCCACATGTGAAGCAGAATACATTGCTGCTGCATCGTGTGTGTCATGCAATATGGCTAAGGAAACTAATGGAAGATTTGTAGCAGAAACAAAGTAAAGCTACATGAATCTTTGTTGATAACAAGTCTGCTATAACACTTGCAAAGAATCCAGTTCATCATGAACGTTCAAAACATATTGATACTCGATTTCACTTCATCAAAGAGCACATAAAAGAAGGCGATGTGGAGTTAGTTCATGTCAAAACTCATGAATAAATTGGTGACATTTTTATAAAGCCATTAAAAAATTGATGTTTTCTGTTATTTGCAAAAGAAGCTTGGAATCATGAAGATGGATGAAACTAGTTCAAGATGGGAGAATGTTAGTTATTAAACTTGTTTATCAAGATTTAGTGTATTGAAGTTAGTACAATGAATAACCATCCACATTAGAAATACTGTGAATCTAGAAATATTATGAATCTAAAGTAAATATTAAAGAGTCTATATTAATTAAGTACTTTGAAGATTGTAAAAGATATTTTATAATATCTATATATATTGTATGAATTTGATAGTAAAAGATGTGAGAGTACCATTATTTAGTGTATTATATTCCACCAAAATTGTTGGAGTAGTAACCCTGTCTCTATTGTGTTATTGTTTTTCCAACATACATAGGCTTTTCCATTACTTTCTTTGATAAAAAAATATTTTTTTTTTGTAAAAATTAGTAAGGGGCAACACTTGGTACTGAGGTGATAGGTAGTGGTTGTTTTGTATTTTACCCAAAATAAACAAGAAAATCCTTGATTAAAAAAATTCATATTAGTACAAACACATTAAGGGTGTGTTTAATAACATAAAATATTTTTTTCCTTTTAATTTATCAATAAAAATTAAAAATGTGTTCATTTATTGAAAACAAAGATAAATTGTTTCACTGAAAAATGAAAAATACATAAAATTATTATTATTATTATTTTAAATAAAAACCATAATTTACAATAGTTATCTTAATATTTTATATTTGCAATAATCTAATTATAGAATATTAGTTTTATCTCATTAAATTAAAAATTACCATAAAAAAGTTAATATTATTAATTAAAAAAAATCTTTATATTATATTTATAATAAGAATTAAATTTATGACACTAACTAAATATAAAAATATAATTTTAATCTTTTAAATTACTAAAAAGTGCTTATATATAAATGTAAAATAATTGTAATGTTCATGTTTTTTCTTTATTTGAAAAACATTGAAAACCTTGCATTGAAAAACTATAAAAAAAAATTTAAAATATGTTTTCTAATCTTGGTATAAATTTGAAAAAGTAGAAAACTAGTTTTTTAGTTTATTGGATGGAGAAATATTGCATTTGATGTAAAAAGGAGGTTTAGAGTATAAAAGTAATTTTCATATCTATAAAGTTTTGGTTAGTTTTACAAGATACAAGAGATAAATATATAAAGAATAACCATGTTTTTGGTTGGAATGGAATGATAAAAATATAGATATAAAATAAATAGGTTTTTTAAATTATTTTGAAATAATTTTTTGTATTTTTAAAATATAATATATAATGAGACGTTTTTCATTATCGTGAAAATATCTTCTAATTGCAAATAATCTTTCCATGTTACTTGTAAAAAAACACAGACCTTTTATTTTTACATTTCCATTCATTTTATAGCATCATAATTCTTTTCCTTCTCAATATTATAAAAAAAATTCTGATTATAATGGATTTTTTTGGTTTTGAAGAGTTTCTCTATGCAAGAAAACAAATAAATTAATTATTTTCTCTTAGTCCTCCAGAAGTCATCAACCCATCTGCGAACAAATCATTCTTGCTTGGAAAAAGTATGAGAATAAAAGATTGAGAAATAACATGCACGATCAATTCTATTGTTTATTCAACTATCACAAAGTAACCAGCACAAGCGTGGTTTTACCTATCTGCTGCCCAAGATCTGTACCTCTCTTTAAGGAAAAAAAAAAAAAAAAAACGGAGTTTCCCTTAAAAGTGGAAATTGATGAACCAAATTTATCTTATATAAAAAT
>Ga0307513_10011361_pt1 | contig 11073 bp, 11 predicted proteins | sample 15_EM_MG_FD_202174 | JGI IMG/M metagenome (GOLD analysis project Ga0307513, IMG submission 202174) | Populus trichocarpa ectomycorrhiza microbial communities from riparian zone in the Pacific Northwest, United States - 15_EM | ecosystem: Host-associated > Plants > Roots > Unclassified | place... | reverse complement strand
CGGTTGGCCATTTATCCCAGAAATTTTTTGCTCGCTCTTCATATTTAAAAAGAAAAAGAGCGGCGGCCACTCTGACGTTCACCGAAAGCGTTGGGAGTGCGCGAGGCCGCCGTGGCATAGCTACTTGGAATTGCATGAGCATTAGACATGGGTATTTGCGAAAGAAACCGGGTTGCGAAGCCAGTGATAGGGTAGTCCTTCCATATCCTCGAGCGGAATGTTGACACACATACGCCTCTCATTCACATGTGTTTTGTTTTCACGTGTCTATCATATGCTGACCGACCGTAGCTCTTGTGACTAGAAGGAAATTAGATTAGAGGATTCTGATGCTCGGAGCGGTGGCCCCGGTCCCTACCAGAATGGGCATTCCTTCCTGGATTCTTCGGCCTTTTTATGCTCTTGTAGGAGGTCACTACTGAAGAACCGCGCCTTTCTATGGGTGTGTCAGTCAAGGGCTCAGCAGTTCCGATGAATTACCTACTCATCCCGCTCGTCGCATTTGTAACATCCGTCACAGACAAATGGCCTATGTCCAAGGTGGCTTCTAATATGTGCCAACGCCCTTAGTGGTCGCTTCTCCTTCTTTCCGCACCTGCCCCCCTTTCCTCCATCCATGCTGGGGAACAAACAGCCTCCGGTTCCGTCTTCCAAGAACACACGATATATGCTTTCCTTCTTCTTTAGTCCCAGACCAGATAAGTCGAGCCCATGTGTGACATCGTCCTGTGCCCCGAAAGTCGGCTCCAAGAGGTGCGATTTCAACCACGTGCTCGCTCGTATTCTGGAGAGGATATTACGTCGTACTGGATCATTGTTGAAGGCACGATCCAGGGTCGTGGTGTTCGCTTCGACGCGCTGGCCAGGGAACCGATCGTAGGCGGGTTCCTCCGAGGTCGGGACAGGGGATTCTTCAAACTCCATCTCATCTTCTAAAGGAGGAGGTACCTCTTCTAGTAATACTGTAACCGGTTGTTTGTATGGGATGGCGGGGAGAGCAGGAGGGGATGCCGGATGAGTGTGGTTGTCCATCAATTCGATGAGGGAAGCCAGCGACTGGTTGTAATGTCCCATTCCGGTCGTACTATGCATTGGGGACGACGAGTTCACCGAAGACGTGCTAAATGTAGCAAAGTCGTTTTCATAGAATGCCTGAGAGATTGAGTGACGCTGATAGGGCGACGCCCCACTGAATACAGATGATTCGGACAGAGAAGCTTGAGGGTGGGTGTACAGTGTCGACCTTTCCATGGAGGACATCGTCTGGACCGTGCCTACTGTAGGTTGTTGATTGGGGACCATTTCTCCGAATCCCCCGGAGTGGGTAGCTGTTGGAAGTGTACCGATAGTATTACTTGTGGGTAAGAAAGGCGGGCAGAACGAGATAGGGGACTGTGATGGTGCAGAGAATGACCCATTGGAGATGGATGCCTCGCGTGAATGATAGATGCCGTGCGTAGTCGAATTGAGAGGGATGTGGTCAAATAGGGGTGGTGAGTTGCCTTCTCCAAGTGAGGTATTTGACGAAAACGGCCCGACAGTGGAAATACCGCTAGCGTAGGGTCTCCCCACTGGATGGTCACCATTAAACTGCCATTGCAACTTCAATGAATGCAATTCTGCCTGTGCTGCGCGAGATTCATGAAGAATTTGACGTGTCTCGCGCACAAGTCGAGTGAGCCAGTGATGCAGCTGCATTCAGAATATAAAGCGTAAGCCACAGATTAGCGTGTGACCAATAACGAACCTTCTCTATATCAGGGGTACCAGGCAGTAGTTGGTCGTTGGATTTCAGGTAAGGTAGCAGACGTGTCCAAAGGTTTCGGAGGCCGCTGTCGACGGCGACTATATTTGTAGGCTGTGAAGCGGACATGGACGTGGGTGGAAGATGATATAAAGCGCAGATTGCGAGTATGGACGGTATCTTATAGCAACAATCAGCCCGTTCCGAAGAAACTGGTCGCGAAAATGAAACGGACAGGAAACAGGCGCCGTGCATCAGACTTGGCCCGCAGGCTGGAGTATGATGGAAATCGCTAAATTCATCGGTTGCTGAATGACACAGGCTCGGCTCGGAGACTGGTCGGAGAGACAGACGTCGGAGAGCGGCGCATATGAGCAAAGATCCTTCAGAAAATGGGATGTAGGAATGATGTCTACGCAGAAGGAGAGTCAATGGTAGGTCCTTGGCGAATGGGACCATAATCCCTAGCCGTTTCCTGGTTTGAAAGTTATGAATACCTTCAGTCGTTGCCGTGCATTTGGATGGGAGGCTCCGGAACCAGCCACAGGCGTGGGACTAGGTCGAGAGAGTAAGGAGTAGGACAACTGTCCTACGACGAGGTTCAATCGGGGACTTCCATACCGGCTGGGCTTTATTCCGTGCGTTGGGGAGTGATATCAGGTCATAGTATACCTTAGCGAGTCACCTCAGGGTCGAATGCTGAGCTTCCGCTAGTTCATTAATTGGATCGAGACACCTCTTTTCCACCCGTCAACTAACGTTGTGACGGGACATTTAGTAGTCCTTTCAAAACAAGACGAGTGCCCTATTAGCAAGGGGTGGAATTACCCAATGGTCATGGCCGTGCTAAGCACTCCGAAGGCTTCGTCTGACCCAACTCATAGGCTTTGAATCCTCTTTGGGGTGCTTATCTACAGTTTGCGGACTTAGGGTATCCTTGGAGTCGAGTTGTGCCCCATCGAAGGCGCGATTGACAGCTCTGACATAGAGGGTAGTCTTTGTGAGTGCCTGGAAATAGCTGTTCCCGCACGGGAGATGTTGCTGACTCACGTTACGATGACGGGCAAGAGTAACCGCTTACAGTGGCTTGCCGTCAATTACCATGACAGCTCGTGGCTACCCAGTACTAAATAACATCCAGGTGTAATGGAGGTGCTACATTTTTGCCAATTTTGCCAATCATAACACAATCAGCTAGTGTTAGGGAGGCTGGCAAATGAGGCTGGCTATTTGGTTGGCCCGTTGGCCAGTGAAATACGATTGTGCAGAGGATTGACCCTTACGTTTCGTCCGTGCTCGGGTGGTATGTTTAGCACCCTTGTATCAACGCCAGAGGTGGCGCGGTTGCGGACATGATTTACCTTGTCCATCGACGAATACTCAATGCAACTAAATTGGACTTGGGCTTGGACAGCCTCAATATATGTGCTATTCTCTCTGACATGATCTTGGCTGATCTTGGCGGCTGTTGCCACTGCACCGCTGCGGTGTTTAGGAGAGGGGCAATCGCCGTGCGCGCCCGGACCTAATCAAAAGATAACCTCACAGCTTCCCATGACGCCGAGCACGTAGTCTCTATGGCGTACTCTTACACGTAGTAAGCCTAGTTGTTTGCGAGGATCAAGCAAGTTATTTAATATCATACCGACAGCGTTAAGAGACCCGAGTATAATATTGATCATCACAGAGACCATTGTCGAACAAAGAGGGGGGGTTGAAGGAAAGAAAATAAAGTCCAGAAAACATGGAGTGCCTGGGGCCAGGGTCGCTGCGTGGAAGAGTCCCATTTCCAACGTCTTGTGGGCCTGAGTATTGACCGTTGTTCAACGTGCTCGTGAGTCTTTGTGCAGCACCGTTCTTCTAGAAGTGCTCCTTGGCGAAGGAGAATTTGACGGTCGAGGAATTCGCGGCGCCGCACGCATCACGGATTGCCTTAGCAAGAACGTTGGGCTATAAAAAAATTTGATGAGCGAATCGTATCCAAGGAGATAGATATCCGGACATACCCCGCAGAAATAGGTCCCAACGCGCGTGCGAAGCTGGCTCTTCGAACCTGGGAGGTACTGGCCGGTCTCAATCGCATTGCGGATGTTGGTGTAGATCGAGGTCCAATCCGGACGACCGTACATGGTACGAGTGCGGAGGAGCGTCAAGGGGTCGTATTGTGCACCGGCATCGTTGACGACGATGTTCCACACGGTTGCCTGGTCGAGCTTCTGCGTAAGGTAAATGTTGATGCGCAGGAAGTTGGCTGAATCGGGCTAAGATCAGTATCCATCACCAAAATGGAAAAGAGCAAGGCGTCGAGCCGAGACTTACGATCCATCTGTGCGGCCTCGACCTCTTGGAGCAAGCTCTGGAACCATCCAAACGAGGGAGCATCACGGCAGATCCAGAAGAATTCGACGCGGTGGAGGGCACCGAGAGTACCGCGCTTCTGCCTGTACCAGATGTGCTTGAGGATAGAGGCGAATGGAGTGACACCGATACCGGCACCGACGAGGATGGCGACTTCGGATTTGAAGACGTCTTCAGCAGGAGCACCGTACGGACCATCAATGCGAACAACGGGGAGAGGACGAGTGCTGGCGTTGGGGTCGAGCTCAACAAAGTCACCACGACCTTCCTGTATGGAGCCAGACTTGTCGTCCTTCTCAAAGGCCTTCATGGCGGCCTGCGTAATAGACTTCACGACCGCCGGAGTAGCACCAACACGCTCGCCGAGCGCCTGGGTCCAGTCACCGACCTGACGAATATGAATCGACACGTAAGGGTCTTCGGGGGCCGAAGTGATCGTGAACTGTGCATTGGATCAGTCAAATTGAGCGCTGGTGGCGACAGACCGAAACTCACCGGATGCCACTGGAAGTGCGAGACGTCAGGCACTTGAATGAACAACCACTGGCCGGCGGTGTACTTGAATGACAGCTTGACGATGCGGAATTCCATGGCACCGGATGGGTGGACAAGGACCTTGGAGAGGTTGGTCGATCGGCGGGCACGGATCTCCCTCCAGATACGCTCGAAGAAGTAGATGATGCCAGGCCAGATGATGTAGCGCCACGAAAGATAGCCAATGCAGACTTTCGGGTCGTAGAAGGGGAAGGTGCCCGTGAAGGCGGGCAACGCGGTACCACGGACGAAGCATCCAGTGGCGTGAGTGTAGATGCCGATCATGAAGAAGAACGCGAGGTGGTGAGTGTACCAGAACGCCTCGAAACATTGCTTGCGAACTTTAGCGTGGGCGGTACTGTACATGAGGACCATGATGAAGAGCATGACATGGCCAGTGATACCGCCAGGCTGGCGGTAGTGGATGTCAGCTGCATTTACAGGACGGAGTTCTGTAAGTAAAGTAAGCGATTCAGACTTCAAGTCCGTGAGCACGGGCGTCACTTACGGCGCCTTTCGACATTGATGAAGTTGACATAGTGGGCGGTAGTGTGGACCATCGCCCAAAAAGCCATTGAGTAGGCGACCTGACGGTGGAACCAGATGTTCTCATCGGCGGGGAAAAGCCAGGTGAGCTGTGGTCGGACTACGCGAATGACGTTTCGCAACATCGGAATGAGGATGAGGCCACCATCGTAGGCAAGGACGAGTCCTGCGCCTCGAGAGGACCAAACGGAGATCTTCAGGGTGTTGAGGCCCGCAAGTGCAGGGTTGGTTGCCTGTGGAAAGCAACGGTCAGTTGCTGTCTCCCTGCCTGGCAACGAGAAGAAATAGTGGCTCACTTGCGAATACCATCCATACGCGAAGAGGAAGAGGTGGGTACCGTAAAAGAAGACGTTGAACGCTGGCGGGCGGGACTCAGCAGGCGGTTGGGGGTCAGCGAACGGCGCTCTGCTCACCGAGACGTCTTGGAGTCAGGAACTCAGATTTAAACCACTCGGAAAGGCCCATTGCAATATACGAGACGGATTACTGGTGGTGGGCGGGGGTAAGTCGGGCTGCTGGGAGCGTGGGAGATATGCTCGCCTGATACGCTGTAAATTGCTGGATGCGGCGTAGACCGGCTACCGAGTTGAAAAAGGAGAAGAAGAAGAAAACGAGAGAAGGATGTTCGACGACGACGACGCTGGGGACAAAAGCGAGCGCCTTTCGCGGGCGAGGTCAAGGGGGTGATGGCTTTATGCAGACGGGGGCTGGCACTGGCTTGTCGACAAGGCGATCTCGGGCATATGTATTGACAGACAGAGCCACAAAACAATACACTCGCACTCGCTGTCCAATCAGTACTCAGTATCCCGTCTCTCGTCTCCACAAACCCATGCCCGGTCACCACCCATTCGTCACCCCATTCATCACCGCTCACTCACGTCAGCCATACCCGTCCTCCCCTGGACACTGTATTCAATAACCCTTTGTCGCATCCCCCATGCCTTTCGGACTCGGAAAAGGGATTCTTGGCGTTAGTCGCACATCCTCGAGTGACATCCTTCTGCTATCACTGCTATCACCGTTCGAATATTGTCCCTCCGACACGGTGTGTATCCCCAGGCTGTGGAGATTTGGAAGGTATTGCACAGTCTTCTTGCTGGGCAAGCGAGTAAGACGATCATCGGTCTTGGGTTCCCCGCCGTAGGAATTCATAACATTAAGCTGTCGACCACCTTTGCATCGTCGCCGTAGGGTGGCGACAAGGGCACCAATCGCGGCGAGTGCGAAGAGGACGGCCATAACAACGACAACCAGACCAACTACATTCGGGCCAGGCGAGTCTAATCGGACCACCGGTTTTGCTGGAAGACGGGGTAGCCAGGAGGGTGACGCAAGCGAAGGCAAAATAGCAGGCGAGGTAGAGATATCGATTTCCTGTGCTAATACAGGAATCAAGTATTACTGAATTGGGACATAATGAAACTCACATGAACTTGGTACCGGACCGACAATAGTTTGAGTGATGAATTCGATGAGTGGCGTCGTCGCTTTGGGTTCTTGTGCGGTTTCGGTCGCGGGCCGACGAGGATTCGATACAGCACCGAGTTGTTGAATAGACTCTGTCCAAATATCAGTATCAATCGTACAACGCCTTCTCCCATAGAACTCACTTAACACCGAAAAGTGCGGTGAGTCGTACACTTCGCCCGCCAATTCAACTTGAAAGTACGATTTCCCAGGACTGATGCTCTCTGGGACAAGCCTACAAGAGTTTGAATAGGCAATAACGCCAGGTAGTCAACAGGCGAACGCACAACAAGGTCGCAAGGTCGCCGTTCTTCCGGTGGCTAAACTCAGAACTCCCCAGCACACTGCAATCTGCTTCTCTATCACCAGCACCTTGGGAGCACAATCGAAGGATAGGCGAGTCGATACTCTTCTCTGCTTCCCTATCGGTGCAGAGTTGACAACCGTTGCTGTCATGAGGAGTGGAGACGCATACCAGGCTGCAAGGACCATGTCACCTGGGCTGATGATGTCCCCGGTCCGAGGACTGCTCCATTGGATTGCGGACGCGTCTTGGGCGAGTAGGGCGAGCAAGACCAGGAGAGTCGGCCGGATGCTCGAGGAGTTGGGATGGCGCGGCATTTGAGAGGTTTGATTGCTCTGGGGTATCTCTGTTCGAATATAAAGTGAAATTATCGCAAAACGAGAAGAAAAAACGCGTCCGGACGCGGTCAGCGAAGGGGAAAGGGGCAAGTAGCAGCTCAGCATTTCGGACAATTACACCAATCAACGAACCACAATATTCAAGTTCAGTTCCTGACTATGATTGCTCTTCGTACGATCGCCTGGTGGCACATCCAAGATCGGACTTCTCCCTCTCAGGGTCGAGGTTGACTACGCGATCTAGGTATGCCATCGAGATAAGATGGCAGTAAGATATTCAGGGTTGTAAGAAGAGCTGATATAATAATGGCTCTACTTATCATTCTCAAGAGGGCAGCTTCGGGATCTTTGAGGCCTCCACAATAGTAGGATCCCGACTGTCCTTTTAGCTGATCGCTCTCGATGTACATCGGTACACGCAACCTTCCAGGACTGCTTACTGCGTCGGTGGTTCAGCATGTGGTCATAAGCCATCCTTTTCCCAATCGCGCAGCACCAGTTACACCCGACGATTTCCTTGCCCCTTGCCCCTCGCCCAACAGCTTAGTCGATGTAAAGCGCGACCGTGTGCATAGACAAAAGTGAAGTGCTATTGATGGAGGGATGGTGAGTGGCCTTCTGCTCAGTGTTCGAGTACGCGGTAAAGGCAGACACATTGTTTGGGAGATGACAGCTTCCTTATGTCCATCACAATACGATGCACTTCAAGGTTTGAAAACAGCTAACTACTTACATGTGATTAATGCATCCCTGGTGCCTGTGCTAGTCAGAATGCCAACCTCTCTAGTGGCCTCTGTCTGCGTATTTTCGACGGCGAGCCCGAACTTTCTCCTTAGAATTGACAGGCCACTTGACCACGGTTGGGAACGCGCTTCCATAGGTCGTGAGCATCTCCGTCTAATAACAGGAATGGGTTTTCCTACGTCTTCCCGTATGGTGGATGTTACTTAAGGCAGGAGCCAGGGAGCCTGCTGGTGTGCTCAAATGCACGACCGTATGCCTTCCCAGTCAGTCTCAGTCATGTCCGATGTCTTCCTCCCAACGGGAGGCTCTGAGATCTCAAGGGCTGTGTGGAGTGGTCCACAATTCCCAGAAATGTACCTGAGTGTGGAGTGAGGCTCCCATGGACTGGTGACTGAACACTTCAACAGGCATATGAGATGACACACGAAGAAATTAGCCTGGACGTGAGAGCACTTACAAATTTCCCCGTTCACCTGGTTAGGTATCAATAACAGCCAAGTGCAACAAGCCAACCAAATTCGTCAAGGCAGAGCCACAAGCGGATCGACTGTGTGTTCGATGTGTGCTGTGGGTCCTTCAGGCTAGGGCGGCCTAAGCACTCCCGTATGGTCTCACAATTACCCAGAATACTAGTTGACCATTCTTATTTCATTTATTATCCGGGATCGATTATGCAAGACGGATAGGATTCGGTGTGACTTGCCCCATTCGGTGGACTAGTAGACCTCGATTTCTCATAACCTATAGTCGGTGCTCCCATCTTGTATAGTCGATGGTAGAGTGACTACAACGAACTATTGGCCGTTGGCAAAGCAACAATCAGTCTACGCCTCACATCAACCGCAAATTTTTCACTCACTGTACAACCTTGTAGGATTGAATGTCCTAAGGGCCATGGTGGTTGTGTACATCAGGCCTACTGCTGAGCTGCGTCCCATTTCCCCATTTCCTTGATCCTATCTGCCCTGATGATTCAGAACTTAATACCATCTTGTGTATGGATGGTGGCTAGATTTCGCAGGCCGTAGTCCCGAGGGTTGAAGCGCGCTCTCCTCATACAGCATGCTCTGCCAGGCGTAGCTAAAGTGGAGCTTAGTTACCGTTCAAAAGGTGCGAGGAACGGTAAGGCTCACATGCGTTCCCATGTGGAGGTTCCTTCACCAAAGAACTGCTTGGGTTCGAATCTGCAGCTTCAGTGACGGAGGCAGAGGTAAACTCTACGTTCCCAAATGGGTATTCCAATGTCTCCTCAGTAGAACATGCACCATCATATGAAGCACGCTCAGGCGTCTCGAGACAGTTAGTCTCAGGAAATGGTTGTGAACAATCAATGGTGGTTTGAGAGAGCCATACACTACCAATGGAATCATATTACCTTCGACTAACTGCAGGCCGGTGCTCGAACCGCTATGCTCGGGGTTCCCATGCGCCATACACACGCTGGTCCTCACGGTGCATATTCGAATGCTGGTTGAGAAGCAAGTGCATAAGACGCGTAGGGCCATATTACATAGGGGTTTCCAAAACGCATACGGCGAGCACTTCCTGTAGTATACGAGGAGGGACAAGCAAGCAAGTTATTCCTTTGGTGCCTCCTCGGTACCGAACAGTGCTTGTCGCTTCTCCGCAATACGAGCGGCACGACGATCGCGGGCGGCCTATGGGACCGAGCGGTAAACCGGTCAGTGGTCTGAGTAGAACAGGGGGATGGACGCACCTTGTTCTTGACACGACGTGCCTCCATTTGGTCGTTGATGACTTTGGTACGGCTCTTCTCCGCCTTTGCTTTGTGGATGTACTCCATCAACACACGTTTATTCTTGAAGACATTACCCTTTGATTTCTGATATAGGGAGTGGTACCTGCGGAGCCGAATAATGAGTCGGTCATCCGATCGCCAAATGGACGAGTGACTCGACGTAAATTCGAGCGAAAAACGCACAAATGCTTATCAATCTTCCCAGCCTCTCTGTACTTGCGCAGAAGTCTCCGAAGGACACGCTGGCGGCGCATCCAGAGGACCTTGGTGGGCATGCGGGCCTCGGCGGTACCTTTCCTCTTACCAGGGCCAGTGTGCCGCCCCTTGCGCTTGGCGGCGAGGAGGTCGCGCGTACGGGCGCGGGAGTGGATGGTGGTCGGCTTGACGATGATTCGGCCGTCTTTGATCAGCTTGCGGACGTTGGTGCGTGAGTTTGCGTTGCCGATTTCGTTTTGCTCGGATGGATCGAGCCCTACAGACCCCCAGAGTGTTCCCAGTAAATCGTCAGCGCGTTACGGTGCGACTAGAGAGCGGAGGACCGCACAGATTTTGCGTTTGCCAACGCCTGCGACGGACGCGGCGAGCCGCTTTTGGGACCGGAGATTGACCATAGGTCTAGAGTGTGCCGAAACAATTAAGGATGCAAGAAGGAAGTGGTGTCAGTTGCGGTGTTGCGACGACTAAGGAGTGAATATCCAAGAGTACCTTGAGGGTTTCGTGTAAGTGGCCAAATAGGAGCCAAACAAAAGACCACCTTGCTCCCTTCTTCCGTCAGTGTTTGTCACATCTCACGCCACCGAATGCAGCGAAGGCTGCTCGTACAAATATATCCGGGGCATCCTTCCGCCTCGCGGCTTGCCCACGGACGAAACGCGGTTCCGTCGAGTGCTCGGTTGCCTCGTGCCTCAGTAGGGCGAAGCGTGTCTATGTATATACATATACAATTAGTACTCCGGAAACGTCCATATTCAAGATGGAGCCTGTCTTATAGGGTGGCATCGCATGTCTTATGTCTTGCGCCCAGGCGATCGCAGCACCTTATGACCTCTACTTCACAGGACTCAATTCGGGCTGTATACCACACTCTTCGACTGTAGATTCTACGGAGATGGAGAGTTTTCGACACTATGCCATGGGGACCCTGAGTGATTCCGTTGGTGGCTCCCATTCTACTCGCAGACCCTGAGGGAACGCATATCACACGCCCGATAACATGAAGCTCACACGTAGCAGCCTTCACGGTACCATGCAAACGATAGGCCACGTCGGCATTTCG
>Ga0307513_10011360_pt1 | contig 11073 bp, 14 predicted proteins | sample 15_EM_MG_FD_202174 | JGI IMG/M metagenome (GOLD analysis project Ga0307513, IMG submission 202174) | Populus trichocarpa ectomycorrhiza microbial communities from riparian zone in the Pacific Northwest, United States - 15_EM | ecosystem: Host-associated > Plants > Roots > Unclassified | place... | reverse complement strand
ACTGGGCAACATAATGGCCTCTGAGGCCACAATGATTGCATGCTTTTGAATCATGAGAGGAGTTGCCCCAGTTCAGATAGTCCCCATGCTTTGCATCAGCAAGGACAGACTGACCCATCTTGTTCTCCCCCTTTGCATGACCTCTCTGCTCCCAAACAGAGTCAGATGCATTCCTCATCTTTTCCCACATCTCCAGCTTGGTTGCATTGTCCTTTGGTGAGGGGATTGGTTCTTGTGAAGACAGCATTGTCTTGATTTCAGAGAATGAGGTATGGAGGTGGGTGAGAATAGTGTCAGCAATGGTAATGTCATTGGGTCAACAATTGAAAGCAGCAAGTTTGTTGGCAAGCTTGAAAAGATGTCCAGTGAATTCAGTGACAGGGCAGGAAGGGTTGTGGAAGGTATGGAGAAATTTGCTGTGTAGTGTAAGGCAGTTCACAGAGGTGTCTGTTACAGTGCAGAGGTTTCCAGAAATGTCTACTTGGTACCTTGAGCAGATAGGTCTGGGCAGTTGATTGGATAGACTCTTATTTGAGTCTCAGTAGCTTACCAGAAGCTACTGTAGGGTTTGCAATACAATAGAAGGATCTTATAAGGATATTCTTTAAGCTTGGAGCTTCAGGGGTTTAACCAGAATATAACAGAATAAGAACACTGCTAGTTATTATATAGACTTAAGAAAGTTAAGTATACTCATGTCAGGAGATACACTTTTAAGGATTTTAGTAGTATTCTTGTGTCAGGAGTAATACTTAGAATGGCAAGATCTCTTGTGTCAAGAGTAGAGCTTTAGGTGAATATATACTGTGTCAGAGTATGTATTCTATTACTTATGGCAGTCAACTACTAAGTAAAGTAGAAGCTTTGTGTCAAGAAGGTATCTTAGGATGTGAGGCAAGTGTTGGATGTAAAGCAGCTTGTTCATTTCTGGTCAAGAGCAAGGTCCCTTATATAGCTGGGGACCCAACCAGGTTGACCAGGTTCTTTTTGATATTACTATTCAGATAGGGGCTGGGGGCACAGTCTGCAGTCCATAGTCCACAGCTCTGAATAGGGGCCATTCTTAAAGAACCTGGCCATTGCTAAGTACATGAATATGAGGCTGGGGAACCTGGTTATCCATACATGAGAATCAGGATCATGTGATTACAAAGGAACAAGATCACATGACTACAAAAGAAGAAGGCTACAGGTATTGCATAACAAAGTCATGTGATAACAAAGGAAGGTTATCATTCAGTCAAAGTTCCTTTATACCCAAGCAGGTGGGTGATAAAGCAAACTTCTTTGAAGGTCAAGGATGTATTGTGTTTGTAGCAATACAACTATAGATAATGTATTGCTGTTAAACATATCCAAGGACATAGGTGTATGTCAAGACATTAGTTAGACATTGGTAAAATCCAGGAATTATGTCATAAAACTGGTTCTATAACAGTGTCCTTCTTGAACAGGCCTTTCAGGATCATCCAGGCTTCAGGGGCAGTATCACAGGCAGCAACCTTTTTTCAGATGTCCTTTGAGCAGGCAAAGTAGATGAATGGGAGTGCTTCAATGGCCTTGTTTGTCCAGTCACCAGCCAGTGCTGTGTCTGTTGGTTTTGATTCAACACTGCTGACAATGCCCCAGACTCCCTGGTTGATGAACAACATCTTCATGTCAACCTTCCAGACAGACCAGTTTGACTTGTCAGCAAGTTCCTCAATCTTGTGGATGAAGGTGTTGGCCATAATGGCAGCAGCAGGGTATGTGATGTGTGGAAGGGGCGGATTGAGTCACTAAGGTAAAGAGAAAGGGATGTAGATACAGGTAGACAGGAGTATGGGGGGTGGGGAGAGGGTTCTTGATGACAGCTGTCAGCAACAGACAGCACACACTAAACAGCAGTAGAATTCAGCAGGTAGATGGCAGGGACTTCAGTAGAATGCAGGGCTCATAACCTATTAAAAGGAAGAGCAAAAGGTCACCAACAATGGTAAAAGTGTGGAAGTAGACAGTGACAACCACTATTTTATTATTATTTACCCACACCAGCATACAACCCAGCAGTGGGCCATACAATAGGAAAAGTGCACTTCTAACAGGGGACTGGCTACCTACAGTACCTAAAGCATTAATACTTCATGGATAAGTAATTGATCACTGTAAAGCATTAATAACACTGTTAATAAACACTAAAAATGTAAGCATACATCAAGGCATAAATAGATGAGACTCATCTTATGCCTAAATATTGGGCTAAAAGTGTAGTTAATGCATTACAGAAATCCATTCAATAACAATTGCTATGAAGCAGATAATGACAGTATTATTGAATCAGGGTCACCACATAAACCTAATGACACTATTGCTGCCTAAATCTAGTCGCTCTTCATATAGAAAAATATACATTGTCCCAAAGTTTAGGACCAAAAACCACACAACTTCGACCCATGGTAGAAGTGGGTGGAGCCAATTCTTTTCACTGTCTTCATCATCTGAGGCTTGTATTTGCAAGCGCAACAGCACATAAGGGGCGATGAAATATCGTGGTTCAAGGAGTGGAGTTGGGAGGAGTGTTGGAACCAAGGTAACAGGAATCAACAGGGCCTGTAATAAGGTTTGGCCATCTGCTGTGTGCCAAAGTCAACACAAACAAGCTAACTGTGGTCAGCAACACACCTGCTCTGATCCACCACGCCCAGGCACAAAAATAATAGATTGGAGAAAGGAGAAAAGGCATCGCAGTATTACGAAACAAAATACGCCGCCACATATAGAAGACATAGTGGCGGTTATCAGACAGGATGAATGGGTGGTGAACGCTAATGGGCAGTTAGATACCAAATCGGCCAAGTTCTCACAGAACTCACCTCAGATACAAAATGGACAGGTTGATGCTCACAACTGCAGCGAAGGAGAGCAGGCGTTGCCTAAATAGAGATAAGTGTTGTCTGCATCTGTCAGATGTATGATTGACTACCTTGTGGTACCTAATGCTCGACTGTAAAATGTTCGAATGAGTCCCACTGGCCCCGCGGTCGTTCCCCTGCCACCAAAGAAAAGAATGGGCCATCCGAGCCCAGAGGCAAAACCATAGAAATAAAAAAGTTGTGGAACATTGAGGCTCAAGGTATGATTAGACTTATCACCTGTGAGCTTGGGTGTCAACATCGAGCAAGGCAACAGCAAATGGACAGACCTAGAACAATCCCACCATTCCAAACAAGAAAGCAGGCAAAGAGGGCACATAAGGACGCGTATGGAAGAAAGGTAGGGAGCAGTTGCTTCGTTAAGCTCAGAATACTAAAAATGGACCGTGGAATGTCCCCTGGATACCAATGAGGTTCAACGAGAAGGCTTCAACGATCCACCTACAGAGCGATGCACTCAAAGCTGGTGGGTCATGAAGTTTGGACAAGGGTTTTCCGTCTGCCGGCTGCTGCAATTCATGTATGCGTAGCCACCGCAGACACGATAGTTGATGGAAGGCGAACACGTAGAGGATCCATACGATATTTGTCTGACGAAAGAGCAGGCTTATAGCTCCTACCTGTGAAAAGGTCGTAAAGAGTGGCTAGGCTCGAAGTTGAGAGAACCACGCACGAATGCAGCCGTCCACGGGGCGTCCCGTGTTTGCGCGGCGAATGAGGCGAGGATAAAAAAGAGGCTCGGAACGTCGGTGTAGAAAAGGTGTCCAAAGAACCAAAGCGGTGGGAACATTGCTGTAGTGATCGAAAAGAGAGACGGTTCCGTCAAGTCGGACGGAGGGGGTAGTCGCTTGTGATACGCCTCTAAGATGGATATAAGGATTGGCAAAGCCATGAGGTGAAGAGCGGGAATGAGACGGAGCAGTGGTAACCTGCATTTGAACACGAAAATATATCTGAGAATGGACGCTTCGATGTAACTGGGTCGAGCGTGAGAAGTCCACAAGAAGTACCGTTTATGCTAGAAACTCACAGACCCGGCGGAGTCGTGATTTTTGGATCCCACGTTGTCCATTCGCCTCTGCAATACGCCTGGCTCTGTGCCACGTGGAACGGCTCGTCCTTGGGGGGAGGCGAAGTAAGGTACCGTCTCGTACTTGAAGGAGACTGTTTATGTATCTGCTTACCATGTAAGGTTCCCAGACGATACTGTTGACCTCTTTCAGAATCAAGACAGTCGCGAGGCAGAAGAGAATGTAGAACGCTGGCGTAGAAGGTACGCCATACGACGAGGGGGCCATGGTATTCTTTCTTGGGTCCCTTATTGAGGGGCGGCGACGACCAGCGCTGAGAGTGGGTGTGGTAGGAACTGATCAACTTTTCGAAGCTGTGCATCATTTCGCGGAGAGGAACGGGGTACTATTCACATAAACAAGTTTAATTTAAATCGTGACTAATCGTCCCCCTCTGCAGATCCAAGCGAACAGACAGATTGCCAGTATATAACCACCCAGCACACCGACTGCAACTTCATTCTGGGCATACATGGTGCGCATACTAATATTGATCAGACCCGTCATGACATTTGCCTGCGCGTCCTCAGCAGTTGTAAACTCCCACTATTGGTTGCACTCACAAGAAGAAATATTACCAGGCCGTTATTGTTGATGGCTTCGAGCAACTCAGGAGAGCGCTTCGTCGGATAGTTAAAGTGTAGGCTGAGAAGAGATGATTGCAGGGGCGACAATTGGACTTGGGAATCTTCGGTGTCCGCACACGCCGCCTTGGGCTTCCCTGACGATCGCAGATCAAAAGATCGCCGGCCTGCAAGTTGATCTACAGGTGAATCGTTGGAGTAAGACGTGGGTTGAGAGGGCGAAGCAGTCCTCATAGGTCGCAGGAAGATGGTGCCATTCGCTGGGAACGAGGGGCTTGAACTCGACCTCAAATACCGCGAACCGTGGTCAGTGCCAGTGGGAACGGCAGTTGGGCCGAGCTGTAAGGCTGTATCCGTTGCTTTGGGTCGGGAGGCCGAGGACGGAAAGAAGATCATATCGTGAACAAGGTATAGCAGAAGGAATGCCGTATTATAGACCGTCACCCACAGGACATATTGCAAGTTGGCCTGTCAGTCATATTAGTAGTTGCTTATCAAGTACGATGCGAACATACTAATTGACGAGAGACATTAATGCCCAAACCGCACAGGTGAGCTAACGAGAACAACACTAGCCATACCACGAGGTAACTGCAGAGTTCGATTGCGGTTTTACCTTCCTGCCTTTGACCGTGGTTCCATTCTTTCGCCTTCGCTGCGTATTGGTTGGACGACCCGACGGAGGACAGAGACGAATCACGTTCCGCGCCTGATGACTCTGGGTTATGCATCTGACTGTAGCGGCGGAAGTAGGAAGGTGATGAGGGAAATAAGATCGTTCCAGTGGAAAGCCCGAGTAGATGAATGGAGAAATAACCTGGAATTGGACAACGGTTGGTACTACTCTAAGTAGATCGTTGGGATAAAGAAAAGCTGACCGGGGATAGATACCAATCCCTCTTTGTTGTGGCTCAAGAGGTTTGTGCGTGGTGCATCCATCGTCCAGTCCTGAACCCGGGTCTGAGACAAGATAACTTGATGTACTAGAGTGTGAAAGTCAGGGAAGAGTATTGTGGTACTGAGAGGTGGTTTAACTTGTTGTCACTGTGAGGCCAATTACCGGAATCGGTAGTCGGTGGATAAGGGGATGAACGAGAACTTGCAGTGGAGGCAGACAGGCAAGTGTGAGAAAGAAATTCCAATGTGTACCATATTCGGAAACGTGTTCCTGTGTGACTCGATTTGAGTCATAATCGTGGCGGGTGTTTTGTCACTCACCGGGTATTCGGACCCCTTGACCAAGATAACACGAACCACACCCAACAGCAACATCGGCATCGTTTTCCGCACACTGTCTATGATCTTAGGGAGCAAAGGAAAAGCCAGATATTTTGGATCCTTGAGTAGGCGCAGAGACATCGCTACGCCTTGGGCGAAGACGAAAGACCCAACGCCGAGGTCCATCTGAGAACGCTAATTTAGACAGTCAAGTGGTCGAGAGGGTTTCGAGACATACAAGAGAAACCCCAAATGTCTCGCACTTGGCCAGTTCCCTGGGAAAAAGGGGGAAGTCGACCGCCAGAATACAGAGGGAGGTCATCAACATCATATGGGCACGCCAGGTTGTAATAGCAGGGAGAAAGGGGACCTTTCCCGATGCATTTTGCCTGTTCCCATTGTCGACGGTATGGTCCACTTTGGTAGAGTGGGGAAGGGAGCTGCGATTACGAGCAATGCGTTCCTTCGTCCCGGTATAAACGGCAACGGCCGCACCGGTGAACAAGAGGTTCACCTTCAGCGCATCCCAACCTGGGGGCTTCGCGGCTATAGTGACAGCTACAAGGAGCGGGGCGACTAGGAAGACAAATTGTGTCACAAATAAGGAAAATGATGAAGATGATGGCAGGAGGTGAGACCTAACGCGTAAAGTGGAGTAGAACGAAAGAGAGGATAGAGCAACAAGCGAAATGAGGCTAATGTGGTTCAATGTGGAACCCATTTGATTAGAAACAAAGCCCTCCTTAGCCGTTTTGTAATCTAATGCATCCTGCATATCGTGCTCTTAGTGATCCTGGGGTTTCGCGTATGCCACTAGCACGACTGAGTGATGGACAAGCCAATAGCTGAGTTATGTCCTATTCGTTAATAGGAGTCAAGAGGTTGTCCCGAGTGCGACTGAGTTAGGCTTTTGTCCGTAGAGGCAAGTATTTCAGGGTTGTGGTGGGGATCAAATGACACGTCCTGTTTTTTGGTAAAATCTGGGCCGTAATCTCACATCTGCATAACACCATTGCTTCCATTAGTCAAGGTGTCCGTCCGCTTCAGCGGGTGCACCGCTCACAACTGGCTCTACAATTACATGGAAATCGTAAAATTGGTCTGATAGATACTGAAGTCACACGCTAAAGACTGGAGGGAGTGGCAGTGTAAGCCGGTGGGGGCAATACGTCCCCCAAGTGCTCGGCTACGTTGGAATGGGCTCCTGTTCCACTTCCGCTTGGTCCTGCCGAGTTGGACGGCCCCGACGCAACCGCGGGTCTCTTGTGGTCGGTTGCCCATGCTGGGAACCGGTTCTGGTGAACTGGAACGGCATATCCAGAAAACTGTGCCTTCTCCGTACCGGGCGAGGGGCTGGGCGCGGGAGCGACATTGGGCGGGGACATGTACGCCTGGGGGTGCGCCTGTGAGTTCGGGTCCATTGGAACCGCCCAGGGAGGAGGGCTTGACACAGGGGTCGGGCCAGTCGTGGAGTGGGGACGAGAGGAGGTGGTATAATACAAGCTAGGGTGCAGCGAGGGAGGAGGATGGCCGGGGTGAGTCGAGGGGGCGCCTGTCATGTCAGTCCACTGCGGGCTCAAAGGCGGGGCGTAGTTGTAGTTTGAAGAAGAATCACCAGACGAGCTGGGAACATATGTTGAAGGAGGAGTTGCCAGAGCCATTGGGCCTCCTTGGAACTGCATGGGTTGTGCCTTTCCACCAGGTATTGGCGTGGTGTGCAAGAGGGTCGGGTTGGCAGTAGGTGCAGGCGGCGGTGGTGCAGCGAGTTTACGCTTGAGATGGCGCCGGTAGAACAAGAAAACAATGCCTGCTAAGAGGAGACATCCGCCGACTGCACCAGCGACGGCTGCAATGAGCACTGTGTTGTTCCCACCGGAATTGCTCGAGTTATTCGAGTCCGTTGAACCATTCGCATTGCTGTTACTAGTCGTATTGCTGTTACTATTCCCACTGCCATTGTTCCCATTCCCGGTGTTGCCTTGGGAAGTGGAGGTTGAACCTACAATATAAATCAGACAGAATCAAGGATAAGAGGTAATGACGGTACGAACAAGCGGCGCGAGCATAGAGGGCCTGAGGCTTTGCAACGGATACTAAGGTGGCTGGTGGAAGATTGGTCCAATTGGTATTAGGGTAGCGCTATCAAATTATTGTACCTATTGAGCGTTCTGGAGAGGATAAGAAAGAGGAGACGGGTTACCTGGTGGAGGGTATCAACGAGTTCGTCGACTAAGGCAACAAACCAGGGCGTTGTGTGGGCATCCGAGAGGGTGAGGAGACTAGTGTCCATGGCTCGTCCAAATCCCGGAAAAAAAGAAGCGAGCGGCGTTGAGTTGATAGAAAAAGGAATGAGTGGATGTCGTCGTCGTCGTTGTTGTCGTTGTCGTCGCCGGGGCTGGGCTCAACGAGAACGACCTGCAAGGAGGCCTGCAAAGGAATGCAAGCGCGCAAGCGCGCAGGCGCCGGGCAGTGGCAGATGAGATGTGTCGCCGGTTGGTGTTGCCGATGTCGCCGATTGGTGGTCCTGTCCTTAATTACCTGATTACCTAATCCTAACCACCTAGTTGCCCTAGTTGCCAAGCTGCACCTCGGCCAGTCATCGGCCGCGGCACTCGCGCGCTTAGCTCTTAGCTCACATTGCCCACCGCCACCGCCTCAACAGCAACAGTCTGGGCAACCTCCAATGCCCCATAGTCATCATCTTTGGGTCGTTTTTGTATTTTCAATCGCACTCGCCATCGTCCTCGCAAGTCCAGGCCGCTCCCCGCAGCACGACTTTTTGCAGAAGCGGGCCGTAGACACTGGAGTACGCAGTGTCCCTACATAGAACGTCCTCTTCAACTAACGCTCCTTCTAGTGCTACTCTTCATGTACAGAATATTCCAACCTTCTCAGCTCGCCAAACTGTACCAGCTTGGCAACAACCCTCGGATGTATTTGCGAGTAGGAGCGACCTTGTCACTTGCCCGTACGTTTGTACTAATCTATCTTCAAGGCCTAACGTCGTCAAAGCCATGGTTGACTGCTGCAATTGTGGTGTTACATTGAGCAGCGGAGCCTCGGCAGAACTCCAACGGCAACAATTACAATCTTCTCTCACCTGTGGGTATCACCGTAATCGGCCATCTCATGCGTGATTCTCACTCGCGCGTTTGTAGCCTATGCTCAGGCTTGCCAGCTGCTTGGGACTAATGTGGGCACTCTCACAATTACTGCCACGCCCAATAGTCTACCTACGGCTGCTACGGATTGCGTACCCGACATCGCGAACCTCCTCCCCACCCTCTTCCCCTTCGTATGAGCAGTCTGTTCACACATTTGTCCGTCCCGCCCAACATATGGCTATACTACTTTATATAATGGGTATTCGCATCGACACGGTTGAGTGGCTCGCCAATCAGGCCCACCCACGCTAGATTCAATAATGCAGCACTGACGAGACACAGATGCAATAATGAAACTACGACCATCGACCGCATGGAGAAGGATCAACGCGAGCTAACAATGAGGTCGGTTACGCGAGGCAACCCGCATGGGTCCGAATCGATCAGAAAATAAAGAAAAAAGGGATGAGAAAGACACTAAACGAGATGGCTTCAACGTGTATGCAGCCTTGCGGATACCTTCCATGCTTGGCCCAATCCTCGAGAAATCTGATGATAGTTTAAGCTTTCTTTGTCACAAGCGTAACGTTACTGGACGGCCTGGACAGCAAACCTGAGCACATACCACAATGAAGGCTATTTTGGAATATCATCATTCGTCAGGAGAGGCAAGCCCTGTTCTTGCTGCCACCTGCTGGTTTCTTGCACCACACCGTTCGCGTGCCATTCAGGATTGCGGGTGTTGGGGGGAGGTGGGCCGGTCGTAGGAGAGGAGATAATGTTTGATGTACAAAGACGGTAGACGAGGGATGGGCGGTGGCCGGAAACCACTCACGTACCCTCTTTGAAATTTTACCACCTAGCGCCACAAAGAGTATTGTTGCATGTGCTTTGTTGCGTTTCACAATGTAAATAGACCTTTTACATACTAGGAAACATTTTTGGTGCACTTACGGTGTGTTTCTATCAGGCTGCAACGCAAACCTATTGCAACCATGGCTTGTTTGGTAAATCTAGCGGCTTAACCAGCATGAATGCAATCGAGGGAAGAACTTTTAAATATATTTTATATTCCTTCATTTCTATATATAATTTTGACAATTTATTTGCCCTCTCTTAATTGAGAAGGAGGCAGTCGGCCTCCATTATGCTCTGAGTTGGTAAGATAAGAACCAGTGGAGCAATTGTGACAATGACGAGACAAAATGTGTCACGGTGAGTACTGGGGTATTGTAAATACTGGGAATGTGTTGCACCTTCGATTGGGCGGGGAATAAGTCTAGGTGGAGAAAGGCAAGGTTTTGCTAGAGCAGGCCTTATCCATTGTCCCACAAAGCGAAGATATGACTCTTTACTTTGAGGTCGTCGTATTTCGAAGGTGCAGACAGCAGCTCCGAATTCCAAGGTTTTGATTTTGGTCCAAAGTTGTCGAGCAGCACGCGGCAGCTTGACCTTTGTAAGGACGGAGATCCGATGATTACTTGTTGGAGAGCACTCAGACCTGGACTCTAGTGAGATTCGGGGCGGAGTCCAAAAAAGCCTGCCCGACAAAGTACGAGCCCCTTTCGATACCACTTCCATATCATTCAAAGAGAGAAAATACGAGCCTCAAGCATGACCAACCAGGAGATGCGAGAGTGTAACCTCAAATTAGAGAAGGAGAAGAAGAAGAAGAAACAGGACCCGCCTGAGTCCGTGAAATAGTGGCGAGTGAAGAATACATATGGACCACGACACTCGCTCGACGTGCTATCTGATATCTCGCCCGCCCTATTGGGTTAACACATGGTTTCCAAAGCTGTCACTCCCTTCGAATCTCTCGCTGGTTGAAATCATTACGCGTCAAAGGAGTGCATGGTTCTCACGAGCTAACGCTGCTTGGGCTGATATCGAATGCAAGATGCGAAAGTACCTTTCTCGCCTGGCGGCCTGATAGGTTGCGTGATGTCGTACTAGTACCTGTGCTCCACGTGATCTAGGGATGTGTTGGAGCAGCTGTTTGTGCTACCTCTCATAGTTCATGAAAGAGTGGAGGGAAACAGGCGTCACAGATTGACACCGACCGTTAGAACCTTAGTGACCCGTGTATCACAGGATCATCGTAGATACCCAGGTTCTACGGCGTCGCCAAATTCCGACTGCTCCTGTCCATCCGGAACCCAGAACGCTCTGGCGGCTTTCATCA
>Ga0307513_10011359_pt1 | contig 11073 bp, 10 predicted proteins | sample 15_EM_MG_FD_202174 | JGI IMG/M metagenome (GOLD analysis project Ga0307513, IMG submission 202174) | Populus trichocarpa ectomycorrhiza microbial communities from riparian zone in the Pacific Northwest, United States - 15_EM | ecosystem: Host-associated > Plants > Roots > Unclassified | place... | reverse complement strand
TCTATTGTGCTATACATGGAAACATAATCACTGCCTATTATGCTGTGCATGGAAGGAAATCACGTATACTAAACAGAGGAATAAAATCATGGGGATAGAATCATGGTTGACAGACTGTATCTCTTCACTATCAAGTATACAACACCACAAAATGAGGTTGCAAAACATATGAACAAGACATTTTTAAAAAGAGCATGTTGTATATTTTCACAAGCTGGATTGTCAAAGAACTTTTAAGCTAAAAAAATTTAACATAACTTATTATCTAGTGATCGTCATCGACAGTTTTAGAGTTGAAGACTCCATATGAAATATAATCTAATTTTTTCACTGGTTATTCTCGAGAGAATTTGGTTGTGTTGCTCTCTTTTCTTTAGGCAAAAGAGTATAAGAAATGCTCTAAAAGAGTACAAGAAATGCCTATGAATAGGCAACATGAAAATTGCAACAAGCAAGATTAAAATCAAAATCACCCTATATTTGGTTGTCTTATTTATAATCATGTTAAAAAATATAAACTAAAACCAAGAACATGAAAATTTCTTATGCTATGCATCTAGGCTAAGAGATAACAGTTATAGTCTGTTAATTCCAAATCACCTATGTTTATTAATAGCAAGGATGCAATGACAAGTCTGTTATGTTTTACAAGGTAAAATAGTTGACTAGTGTTAATGGTAAGATACTAGCAAGCTCGTTGACTAGTGTTAATGATGAGATAATTGCAAGCAAATGGAGATCAAGGCTATAGCTTCACAAACAGTGCAAACAGTGCAAGATGTTTCAACTGAGCATGTTGAAGAAGCTATGCATGATAGTGTTGATAAAAATAATATTATAGTATTGCAATAAAAAGATAAAGAAGATAAATAAAAACAGCAGTTAAAGCTCGAATGTTGTAGAGAATCCACTAAAAGGAGTCCTTAAAACAAAAATATACTGCCATTTTTTTTTCTAGTTCAAAGAAAATACTACTACCATGCGCTCTACTTTTTGATTAATTTTGAAATCACCACACATATATAATAAGAAAATGACACATCTTGATTGGATTATCTTTCTGCTGAAGAGCATATCCATACATAATGCATAACCCAGTTGATAAAAAACTACAGATGCAATCTCTAGAATTAAGTTTGTCATCAGCAAAGTCTGTCCTGATTTCATCCTCTTCTTCTTCTTTAGCCCTGCAGATACGAATAAACAATGAATTAAAAATTGATTTTAAAGTAATTTTTAGAAAAATAGTCTGCCAAGTAATCTAAAATAAAGATTTTAAATAAATTCTCCTTGTTTAAAAGATAATTAGTTGAAGATAACAGCGAAATGAACGAAATTATAATATAAGTTGAGTTATGTTATTCATTAAGCAACATAAATAAATAAGTTCTACTTGATCAATATAGAATCTTGCCTACAAATTCTACAACTTAGTCAATGATTTTAATATAATCAAAGAGCACTTTGATTTAGAAGAATCAAAACAAATACGTAATGAAACAAAATTAGAGGTTAAACTATAGGAAAAAAAAAGGATGATAGAAAGTAAAATTTACCATGACTAGAGAGTACTCATCCAGTATTTGGATGGCCATGTCCCTAAGCAAGTCATGCATCTTGACAGCCCTACCGCCATCAATTCTTTCCAATAAACAGACATTTTCTAGTCTATCAAGAATTGAGTGGCCCTTGTTAAGTGCTGCTTGCCTACTCATTTCTTTAATTATCCCCTCCTCGGTAAACGACTCTATCAACACTCCCCTTTCAATATTATGACTTTCATCAAATAATGCACAATATATACGAAACATTGTTGTGTTGAATCATCTAAACAATCATAACTCAATCTTAATATTTGGAACATCTGATCTTTCATGTCCCAAAAATTTGATTCTTTCAATCTCTTCAATGTTGAATTCTACTAGAGATTTTGTCCAGGATTATGCCTTACATAATCCAGATAACTGATGGATGAAATCATCTGGATAGCCAAGACAAATGACTTCATACAAAAATATAACATGCCATAAGGAGATCCATTGTCTCCATGCTTATTTGTGATCTCTATGGAGGTCTTTCTCATTGCCTCATTTGTCTTTCACCGATGACTTCATGAGAAAGGACCTTCATTGCCTCATCGTTATATTTTTATTATTTCATTGTTAATCATTCAATATTAATTTGGTGTGTATTTGGAGAAAAAAGTGAAGAGCAAGGCAAAAATATAGTATTGCTTGGAGGGTAGATTTCAAACCTCCTTAACTCCTCCAATTCAAAATCCAATGGAACATGTTCAAATGGCTCTTGTACCAAACATTAGCTTTCAAGATTGCGTGAACATTTGAAAACTCTTGGTTCCAATCCCGGGTCAGCCGGGTTTCAAAACTATAATCAGAACAACAGGCATGCAATCGTGCATAATACACACGGTCATCCTCCTCTATTGGTTTAGTTCTTTCTAATGAAGAAAAGGAGTTGTTTAGAGCGATACAATTGTCAAGAGAATTAATGAAGAAACAAAAATGGGTTTTGGTTTTAGATGATTTGTGGATGGCTTTTGAGCCACAAAAGCTGGGAATACCTATCCAAGCTAAGGGATGCAAGCTGATTCTTACAACTCAATCGTAAAAGGTTTTTCTATAGATGGTTACCCAACATAGAATCAAAGTGAAGCCTATTTCGGAGGAAGAAGCTTGGACATTGTTTACTGAGAGACTTGGACATGACATATCACTTTCTTCATAAGTGGAGCAAATTGCAAAGTCAATCACAAAGGAGTGTGATGGTTTACCTCTAGGAATTATAACAATGGCTGGAAACATGAAGGGAGTGGATGACATACGCGAGTGGAGGTATGCTTTAGAGGACCTGAGACAATCAAGAGTTAGGCAAGATGACATGGAAGAGGAGGTATTTCGGATATTAAGATTCAGTTATACCCACCTAAGTGATTCAGCTCTGCAACGATGTTTCTTGTATTGTGCATTATTTCCGGAAGACTTTAAAGCCCCATTTGTTTGCTGGAAAGTAGTTTTCTTTTGGAAAGTGAATTCCAGGAAAGTGAATTATTTTCCGATGTTTGGTAGTGTAATGAAAAATAAATTGGAAAACACTTTCCAATGTTTGGTTATGTCATGGAAAATGAGTTGTGCAAGATGACATGGAAGAGGAGGTATTCCAGATATTGAGATTCAGTTATACCCACCTAAGTGATTAAGCTCTGCAACGATGTTTCTTGTATTGTGCATTATTTCCGGAAGACTTTAAGGCCCCATTTGTTTGCTGGAAAATAGTTTTCTTTTGAAAAGTGAATTCCGGGAAAGCGAATTATTTTTTAATATTTGGTAGTGTAATGGAAAATAAGTTGGAAAACATTTTCCAGTATTTGGTTATGTCATGGAAAATGAGCTGGAAAATAACTTGTTATTGTTTTATTTTTTTCAAGTTTGTTAAAATAATGAGGAACAAATCTTACAAATTAAAAAATTGAATGAGAATGAAATTGAAAAAAAAAAATTTCATAAATTATCTCAAATAAAATAAATAATAATCAAAATAATAGAGATCAAATCTAAAAAATAAAAAAAATTAAAAGATGAAGAAATTAAAATAATAATAATTAACATTTCATAAATTATTTCAAATAAAATAAGTAACAATCAAAAGAATGAGGACCAAATTTGATAGATAAAAAATTTCAATTAAAAATGATAAGGGAAAAGCAAAATAAAAATGAGGACCAAAGTTAATATAAAAATTAAACTCTAAGGGATGAAATTGAAAAAAAAATTCAAAACAAAATATATATAGCAATCAAAAGTTTGAGAACCAAATTTGATATAATCAACAAATAATATGAAATTTTTAAATTTTTCACAACTTCTGGAAAGTGTTTTCCGCCTAAAATAAAAAGAAAACACTTTTCAGGAAACCAAGCCAAATTTTCCTTTGACCGAAAAGTGTTTTCCGTTGACCGGAAAGTGTTTTTCGTTAACCAACTTTTCTAATGGCAAACAAACACAGGAAAGTTTGAAAAGTGGTTTCCGAGAAACAAACGCACCCTAAGATCCCTAGAGTGGAATTTGATTGACGAGGGAGTGATAAAAGGGCCAAAGAGTAGGATGGCAGAATTTGACAAAGGCCATTCGATTCTTAATATACTCGAAAATGTCTGCTTATTGGAAAGAATTGATGGTGGTAGTGTTGTCAAGATGCATGACCTGATCAGGGACATGGCCATTCAAATACATCAAGAGAACTCTCCGGTCATGGTCAAAGCAGGAGCATAATTGAAAGAACTGCCAGATGCAGAAGAGTGGACAGAGAATCTTAAAAGAGTTTCATTAATATATAATCAAATTCAAGAAATTCCTTCCAGCCATTCACCAAGGTGCCTCAGTCTTTCAACTCTATTATTAGGCAATAATACATACTTGCAATTTATTGCAGGTTCTTTGTTCGAGCAATTGCATGGGCTAAATGTTCTTGATCTATCTCATACAATTATTGAAAAGCTACCTGCTTCTGTTTCTGATTTGGTTTGTCTCACTGCATTATTACTAGAAGGTTGTAAGAGGTTAAGCCATGTACCATCATTAAAAAACTCAGGGCACTGAAAAGGTTAGATCTCTCTAGTTTCCTGGTTTGAAAACTAGTGGCGCAAATAGAATTGGCCACCGCCTTACAAACTTTCTAGTTTCGAAACTAATGATGATAAATATTTATACGGGAGAGAAATTATAAATTCAGTCCTTCAACAGTATAAAAATATTGGGATACAAGTTAGCAATACAACCAAACATGATGTAGTGTTAATTAAGGAGGGTATAGATGCTTTGAGTAAAAAAGGGGAATGACTCTTCATCTTCCCTCTAGGGCAGGCCATAATCAGCAAAAATACCCTCCTCCTTGAAATTTTCTTCACCAAAACTCTTGCATGTCCTTGGAAAATCATACGTAGATCAATAATGAATGAATGGGAGGATGAAAACCATCATTTAGAGGTATAGAGAGAGAGAGTGAGAGAGAGGAAAGTTCGGTCAAGGAGGAAGAAACTTGAAGGGGACTAAGTTAAGGGGAAGAAAAGGAAGAGAAAAATCAGCAAGAACACCCTAGGCTAGTTTACATTCGTGAGGTAAGAAAATTTTCCTTGTTTCCACCCTTGAATTCGCTAAGTATTTGCAAGAAAGCATATCCCTTCTCCTAGCTAAAGAATATAATTAACCTGTACAAACCTTAATTCAATCTCCTTGGTTTAATCTTCATCTAACATCTCTCTCCGATTGCTGCAATTTCATAGCTGGTGGAATCCAACCACCCTTTTCCTTATATAGAGGTATAACTAAAGCTTCTTTGCTTCTTTCTTGTTTTAATTTCATGTCTTTACTGATAACAACAATTTGAAAGCTTTTTGTTAAGATAGATCATTGATGAGTTTATTGAGTTCCTTGTAGGTCTTCTAGTACTACAAGATTATTGTTGATTTTCCAATCACTGTTAGTTTCTTCCTACTATCTTTTTCAAGTATACCTCTCGCTGCATTGCAGGAATTTTATAGATCATCCTTGTACTGTCTAGTCCAAGCAAGAATTCATACCGTTCAGGATGTTAATGAACTTCCTCACACAAGTTTACATTACCATAGTCAACATTAAATGACTCGCCTTCACATACTGATAATCCTAGATTTGTTGTTTCGTGAAAGCACTGCTCAAATCATGCTTATATATCAACTTCGATGATTTCTCCACATGCATCCCTTGCTATTAATTGAATGAGAGCATATTCCTTCTCCAATTTCTGCATTGCTAATTAATTGTGCCTTTCTTCAGCGACCATGACAGAGCCAGAGTCTTTTCGCTCTAGACCAAGATGGGCCTATGATGTCTTTTTGAGTTTTAGAGAAGAAGATACTGGCAAGACATTTACAGATCATCTGTATGCTGCCTTAGTCCAAGCAGGAATCCACACTTTTCGAGGTGATGATGAACTTCCTACAGGAGAAGAAATCACCCATCATCTCCTCAAGGCAATTCAAGAATCAAAGATATCTATAGTGGTCTTCTCAAAAGGATATGCTTCTTCTAGATGGTGTCTTGATGAACTTGTAGAGATTCTTAAGTGCAAAAATAGGAAAACTGGTCAGATTGTTCTTCCTATATTCTATGAGATTGATCCTTCAGATGTGAGAAAACAGACTGGCAGTTTTGCAAAAGCATTTGATCAACATGAAGAACGTTGTAAAGAAAAGGTGGAGGAGTGTAGAAAAGCTCTTGAGGAGGCGGAAAATCTATCTGCATGGAATGTCAATGATATGGCAAATGGGTATGCCTTTTCTCTCCAAGGTTCACATGCAATGTGAACAGTAAAATGGTTTTTTGAACATACTTAATTGCGTCGCTCTTAATGACTTGCTTTTGTCTATGAACAGGCATGGAGCAAAATATTTTCGAGAGATTATTGCGTATGTGTGTAGTAAATTAGCGGGTATTGATCCCCTTCTCCATAATTGTTTTAATTTCATTTCTTTACTGATAACAATAATTTGAAAGCTTTATGTTAAGATAGATCATTGATTAGTTTATTGAGTTCCTTTCATGTCTTCTAGTACAAGGTTATTGTTGAATTTTCCCATCACAGTTAGTTTCTTCCTGTTATCTTTCGCAACTTCGTTGACTTTCTGTCAGTGTGTATCGGTTCTTGGCTAAAGATTATTGTTGAATTTCCCATTGCAGTTAGTTACAAATTATTGCTTGGTTGCAAAGAAGTTGAGGAAAAAGAGAGGAAAATTTTGATTTTCGTGTCATATTTTCTATGATCTACCTGTGATTATTGCTTAAAAACATCCCAATATCCATAGTAATTCATCACTTCCATGCTCTTCCTCGTCCGGATTTTATTTGTTTCATGATTACTTTGGGTTGCTATTGTTTTAAGCTCTCACGTTATTAAGCTTAAACTATTAACTGAAACCCAATGAATGAATTTTTACATTACTAACAGTAATTTCTGTGAAATTTCTTCTCGGCACTGCCAAATTTATTTTCTTTGATAATCACTACAAATATATCCATTGCTAGTAACTGAAGATAGCAGATACCTCCTGCAAGGGCTGTATTGCTAATTAATTGGGCCTTAATTTCTGCAGCTTCCATGACACAGTCGGAGTCTTCTAGACCAGAAGAGGCCTATGATCTATCACGAGATGGTGAACCTTGGGTGAGATGAATGCAATCTCTACTTCTTTATTGGAGAACAATAGTGAAAGATTAGTGCATCCTGGCGCAGAAGCTAGCTCTTTTGGAGGGCTTACATGCAACACAAATGAGATCAAAGGAGATCCATTCCCTACTAGCTCTAGAAAGCCAGCGGGTCAAGCATATGAAGAGAATACATAAGTGATATGGTCTTGGTTAATGGATGATGGAAGTATCAACCATTGACATTTACGGAAAGAGGAAATTGGTAAAACGACAATGTTGCGATGTATCCATTATGAGCTTCTACAAAGACCGGGCATTTCTCAACATGTTTGTTGGGTGACTGTCTCAAGACTTTAATATTAAAACATTGCAAAATCTCATTGCTGAACGTCTTGATATATATACTTCAAGTGACGACAATAATATTTGTAGAGCTGTTAAATTATCAAAAGAACTAATGAAGAAACAAAAATAGATTCTCATTTTAGATTATTTGTGGAACTCTTTTGAGCCACAAAAAGTGGGGATTCATATCTCATTGAAAGGATCCAAGCTCATTGTGACAACTCGATCAAAAATGATTTGTCGGCAGATGAATAGCCGAAGCAATATAAAAGCGAATCCTCTTTCTGATGAAGAATCCTGGATTTTGTTCAAGGAGAAGCTTGGACATGACATACCACTTTCTCCAGAAGTGGAATGAATTGTTGTAGATGTTGCAAGGGAATGTGCTAGTTTGCCATTGGGAATTGTTACATTAGCAGAAAGTTTGAAGGGAGTGGATGACCTACATGAATGGAGGATTACATTGAATAGATTGAAAGAATCAATTTTTTGGGACATGGAAGATTAGATGTTCCAGATATTAAGATTGAGTTATGATTGTTTAGATGATTCAGCACAATAATGTTTCGTATATTGTGCATTATTTGATGACGTCACAAGATTTAAAGGGGGACATTGGTAGAGTCGTTTATCGAAGAAGGGATAATTAAAGAAATGAGCAGGCAAGCAACACTTGACAAGGGTCACTCAATTCTTGATAGACTAGAAAACGTCTGCTTATTGGAAAGAATTGATGGCGGTAGGGCTGTCAAGATGTATGACTTGCTTAGGGACATGGCCATCCAAATACTGGATGAGTACTCTCTAGTCATGGTAAATTTTACTTTTTATCATCCTTCTTTTTTTTTTCTATAGTTTAACCTCTAATTTTGTTTCATCACATATTTGTTTTGATTCTTCTAAATCAAAGTGCTCTTTGGTTATATTAAAATTAATGACTAAGTTGTAGAATTTGTAGGCAGGATTCTATATTGATCAGGTAGAACTTATTTATTTATGTTGCTTAATGAATAACATAACTCAACTCATATTATAATTTCATTCATTTCGTTGTTATCTTCAACTACTTTCTTTAAAAGAAGGAGAATTTCTTTAAAAACTTTATTTTAGATTACTTGGCAAGCTATTTTTTGAACATTACTTCAAAATCAATTTTTAATTCAATGTTTATTTGTATGGGCTAAAGAAAAAGAAGATGATGAAATCAGGACAAACTTTGTTAATGGCAAACATAATTCTAGAGATTGCATCTGTAATTTTTTATCAACTAGGTTATGCATTATGTATAGATATGCTCGTCGCAAGAAAGATACTCCAATCAAAATGTGCCATTTTCTTATTATATATGTGTGGTGATTTCAAAATTAATCAAAAAGTAGAGTGCTTGGCAATGGTATTTTCTTTGAACTAGAAAAAATATGGCAGTACATTTTTGTTTCAAGGACTCCTTTTAGTGGATTTTGTCATTTCATTGGTCTCCTCACGACCCTATTAAAGCAAACCAAAGGCTCTTAAATGATAATAATACCAAGTAAAGCATATGTAGTTTACATAAATACTATATACTTACAGTATTTAAATTGATTTTTAAATCAATTTAATTACAATATATATATAAAAGAAAACTTAATTAGCATGGAACACCACTCAGCTATAGCAAATCCTTTAAATATTGATGGATAATGACTTCCTATTATGAAAAAACTTAATTAGATAATATTGAAAAATCATCAACCTTCATAATTTAATAAAAAGTATGTTGTTTTACTTAGAAGAATCAAGCAATTAAAAACAAAATGAAAAAACAAAAAAAAAGATATATAGTTTACCTGGAAGTGTCTGCATGGGAAAAGAGGTTCTTCAAGTGTGTATAGTCACGAGTTTGCTTAAGCAAACACTAATCAACAAAGAGATCTGAGAGAAATGGTTTAGAAATGGTGGTGAGGAAAAATAAATAAATAAATAAAATGGTAGCATAGAGAGTGTGGAAGAGATTGAAAGTTACAGTATATGTTTTTCTCACAATTTAAGTATTTTTAGCAAATAAATAACAAGCATGCTGTTAAATCAAGCAATAAAAAATAGAAACGGTAAAAAAGATAAATATGGTTCACTGACAAATAAAAAGCGGTTCTCCAAGTTCTTTATAGTTACTGCTTTGCTTAAGCAATCTGCAATCAAACTGAGAGCTGAGAGAGAAGAATGGTTTAGAAAAGGTGTTGAGAGAAATGAAATGAACAAATAGAAGCACACAGAGCATGGAAGAGATTTAATACTAAGAAAGGTTGCCAGAAAAGAATATAAACTGATAGCACAGAGAGAAGAATAGTAAAATAATAAATAAAATTATTTATATTATAATTAAACTGATTTAAAAATGAAATTAAAATGATCAAATCTAAATAAAAAAACACATACGAATCGCATGATGAATTTAAAAAGTCAGTAAAAGAGTAATAATTGCATATAGGACAATGAAATCACATGGAATTTGTATGGTGGTGAGTAATAGTTGCATGTACGATAAAGAATGCACAAGTATTTGTACCAGCGTTTTATTTCTTAAAAAAAAAAAGCAGAATTTCTTTCAAATTTTTATTTTAGATTGCTTTTCTGATAATTATTTAAATTATTCAGTATTTTTTATAATTATTCTTTTTTATCTTCTTTTATTCTTGGTGGATGCTTTGGTGGGAGGAGATAGAGGTATGTTGTTCGGGATATATGTTTCAAAAATATTTTTAAATTTTTAAATTTTTTTATTTTAAATTATTTTTTTGTATTTTTGAATTGTTTGGATGTACTGATGTTAAAAATAATTTTTAAATAAAATAAAAAAAATTATTTTGATACATTTTCGAATAAAAAACATTTTAAAAAACAATCCTGAAGCACCTCCTAAATAGAAATCGTTGTTGTGGTGGAATGTAATGGTTGACTGTTGCTTTGGTGGGAGGAGATGCAAGTGTTGCGATTTTAGAGAGAAGAATGTGTTGTTGGCTAACGTGGAGAGGAAAGCTTTGACTGCCTCGATGGTGGTTGCGGGTAAGGGAGAGAAGCTATTGCTGATCTGATTGAAGGGAGAGCGATTATGCTAGATTATGACTGTGTGAGTGTCGTGAGGAGACCAATATGTTCTGATTTCTTTCTCTCCAAGATTAATATCAACTCAACACCCAAGCTATAAAAAAGGGAGAACATTATATTATACATCACTCTCAAACGGATCCTAAGACAAGGGAGTTATATAATCATAAGACAAAAAAATGTGCCTCCAAAACCTACGTGCAGTATCAAGCTAGAAAGCACAAGAAGAAGAAGAAGAAGAAGAAGAAGAAGAAGAAGAGGGAGTACCTGCATGAAATTTAACGGAATTTGTTTGGGTGGATATGAAATAAACTCTATGAGATCTAAGTTGAGAGTTGTTCTATATATAAATGTTCAAGCCCTTCTTTTCCTTTTCTGTTCCCTCTACACTTGATCAGAAAAGAGAATTAAATCCAAACACAAATACCGATGACCTATT
>Ga0307513_10011358_pt1 | contig 11074 bp, 10 predicted proteins | sample 15_EM_MG_FD_202174 | JGI IMG/M metagenome (GOLD analysis project Ga0307513, IMG submission 202174) | Populus trichocarpa ectomycorrhiza microbial communities from riparian zone in the Pacific Northwest, United States - 15_EM | ecosystem: Host-associated > Plants > Roots > Unclassified | place... | reverse complement strand
TCCCTCGCCTGCGCGGTCTCGGCGCCGCGTCGCGAGCATCATGCGCACCCCCGCCTTCAGGCCAAGTGTTTCCAGCGGCCTTCCGTCGCAGAGCGGCGAGAACCGTCACGACGCTAAGGAATTCTTGCGGCCGCCTCCCTAGATTCGGACGGTCACGGAGATCAGTTCAGGTCGAGTAGCCTATGTCAGACATCCAGAACGGCGACATCGTCGAATGCATCGACGACAAACCGCGCCATGCCGAGAGCCAGGTCATGCCCACCTGGGGCGCCCTCTACATCGTCGCCCGCGTGCGCACGGTCCAAGGCGCCGGCAGCGTCCGCCTCAAGGAGCTGACGCCCACGTGCTACCTCGGCGGCCCCTGCCGCTGCGGCGAGTGCGGCTGGGACGTCGGACGGTTCCGCAAGGTCTATCGCCCGGGTCCTGGGCTTCTCGAATCCCTCAATCTGAAGATCTGCGAACCGGTCTGAACGGGCCTCAGGTCTTCAGGAGCGAGGTGTCGATCGGCAGGCTCCTGATCCGCTTGCCTGACGCGGCGAAGATGGCGTTGGTCAGCGCCGGGATCGCCGGCGGCAGGGCCGGTTCGCCGAGGCCGGTGGGTGGATAGTCCGTCATCACGAACTTCACCTCTATCGCCGGCGCCTCGCTCATGCGCAGCAGCGGGTAATCGGCGAAGTTCGACTGTTCGACCTGCCCGTTGGCCATGGTGATCTGCTGGTGCAGCGCGTGGCTGAGACCCTCGAGCACCGAGCCCTGCACCTGGTTCATGGCGCCGGCCGGGTTGACGATCTGCCGTCCGACGTCTGCGGCGACCCAGACCTTCTTGACCAGCACAGCGCCGTCCGCGGCGACCGCCACGCGGGCGACCTCCGCGAAATAGCCCATATGGCTGTAGTAGCAGGCCACGCCCATGCCCTCGCCCTTGGGCAGCTTGGTCTTGCCCCAGTTGGACATCGCGCCCACCGCCTTGAGCACGCCGACCATCCGGCCGGCGTTGTAGGCGGCCGGGGCCTCGCCGACGACCGGCTTGTCGCCCAGGAGCTTGATCTGGAACGCCAGGGGATCAGCGCCGGCGGCATGCGCCAGTTCGTCGATGAAGGACTGGTGGACGAAGGCCAGCGCATTCGAACCCGGTGCGCGAAGCGGCCCGGTCGGCATGCCCAGCGGCATGACGCTGACGTCCTGGCGATAGTTCGGCACGAACCGCGACGGAAACTCGGTGGCCGCCATGCCGGCGCTGGACGAGAAGCTCGCGCCCTCGCCGAAGCTGACGAAGTGGTCGTGCCAGGCGGTCAGGGCGCCGGCCTGGTCCACGCCGCCCTTGAAGTAATGGAAGCCCGCCGGCCGGAAGAAGCCGTGCTGCACGTCGTCCTCGCGGGTCCACAGGAGCTTCACCGGCGCGCCGGTCTCGCGGGCGATCCAGGCGGCCTCGACCATGTAGTCGTTGCCGAGCCGGCGGCCGAAGCCGCCGCCGCAGCGGATCATGTGGACGGTGATGTCCTCAGGCTTGATGCCCAGCATCTTGGCGCAGAGCTGGCGGCCGGGCTCGGGGTTCTGGGTCGGCGCCCAGATCTCCAGCTTGCCGTCCTTGAACTGCGCTGTGCAGTTCTGCGGCTCCATCGGCGAGTGGGCCAGGAACGGATAGGAATAGGCCGCCTCGACCGTCTTGGACGCGCCCTTCAGGGCGCTGGCCACGTCGCCGTCATTGCGGACGTTGCGCTGCGGCGGACCCGCCGCCAGTTCCTTCGCCTTGGCCGCGAAGCCGGCGCTCGATTGCTTCGACGTCGGGTGGTCGGCCCACTTCACGTTCAGCTTGTCGCGGCCCTTGCGCGCCGCCCACCAGGTGTCGGCGACCACCGCCACCCCGGGGACCAGGCCCGAGCCGATGTTGCCGCCGCCGGGCATGACGTTGGCGGAATCGGCATCCACCACGAACGCCTTGCGCACGCCCTTCACGCTCTTGGCGGCGTCCAGGTCGGCCGAGGCGACCTTCGCCCCGAAGACGGGCGCCTTCTGGTAGGTCGCGTACAGCATGCCCGGCACGCGTACGTCGATGCCGAACAGCGGCTGGCCGCTGACGATCTTGGCGGTGTCGTATTGTGGCGTGAACTTGCCGACGATCTTGTAGTCCTTGGGGTCCTTCAGCGGCAGGGACTTAGGGTCCGGGACCGAGATGCCGGCGCACTGGCCGGCCAGCACGCCGTAGGATTGCTTGCGGCCCGTGGCCACGTGGATCACCTCGCCGCCCGCAGTCTTGCAGTCGACGGCGTTGCAGTTCCAGGCCACGGCCGCGGCCTGCACCAGCATGGCGCGCGCCACCGCGCCCACGCGGCGCAGCTCGTCCCAGTGCAGCGGTGTGGCCATGCTGCCGCCGGCGAACTGGCGTCCGTAGAGCTTGGGGTCGCTGTCTGCCTGTTCGATGCGGACGTTCTCCCACGGCACGTCCAGCTCCTCGGCGATCATCATCGGCAGGGAGGTCTTGATGCCCTGGCCGATCTCCGGGTTCTTGGCGGTGATGGTGACAATGCCGTTGGGCGCGACGCGGACGTAGGCGTTCAGCGCCGAAGCGCCGGCGATCTCCGCGGCTTGCGTCTTCGCCGCGATGCTGAAGCTCAGGACCAGGCCGCCGCCGACGACGGAGGCTTTCAGGAGGTCGCGCCGCGAGGCGCCGGTGAGTTGCAGGGTCATGGCGTTCAGGCCTTCACTTGCTGGCCGGACGCCAGTTTGATCGCTGCGCGGATGCGCGTGTAGGTGGCGCAGCGGCAGAGGTTGCCGCTCATCGCCGCGTCGATGTCGGCGTCGGTGGGCTTGGCCTTGCTCTTCAGCAGCGCCGTAGCCGACATGATCTGGCCGGGTTGGCAGTAGCCGCATTGCGCCACGTCGAGCTCGGTCCAGGCGGCCTGCACCTTCTTGCCCACGGCGTCGGCGCCGATGCCCTCGATGGTGGTGATCTTGCCCGCGCCCACGGCCGAAGCCGGGATCTGGCAGCTGCGCTGCGGCTGGCCGTCGATGTGCACGGTGCAGGCGCCGCAGGCCCCGATGCCGCAACCGTACTTCGGCCCGAGGATTCCCAGGCTGTCGCGCAGCGTCCAGAGCAGCGGGGTGTCCGGATCGACGTCGGCGCTCAGCACCTTGCCGTTGACGTTGAGCTGATAGGCCATCTGGCGCTCCTCCGGTTTCCCGAATGCTAGTGCTTTTCCGGGTCCAAGGGAATCGGCCGTTGGATCAGAGCGGCATGACTCCCGTGGTCACAGCTGCGGCGACCAGCACCAGCGACAGCAGCACCGCCCAACCGATTGTGAAGCGCTGATGCCGGCCGAGCTCCACGCCGGAGAGGCCGACCAGCAGATAGGTGGAGGGCACCAAGGGCGAAAGTAGGTGCACCGCCTGGCTGGTCAGCGCCGCGCGCGCCATCTCGGCCGGCGCGATGCCGTGCTGCGCCCCGGCTTCGGCCAGGATCGGCAGGATGCCGAACATGAAGGCGTCGTTGGAGATCAGGAAGGTGAAGGGCATCGAGAGGAGCGCCGTCACCACGGCCATATGCGGCCCGAGCGCCGCCGGGATCGCGCCCGCCACGCTCTTCGCCATCGCCTCCGTCATCCCGGTGCCGTTGAGAATGCCGGTGAAGATCCCCGCCGCGAAGATAACCGAGATCACCGGGAAGATGTTGGCCGCGTGCGCCGCGATCCGCTCCTTCTGGGTGGCGGGCGCGGGATAGTTCACCAGCAGCGCCGCCGCGCTCGCCAGCATGAACAGCACCGGCAGCGGCAGGACGCCCGCCACCAACCCCGCGATCAGCACGACGGTCAGCACCAGGTTGAAGACGATCAGCTTCGGCCGCTCGGTCAGGTCGTTGCCGCGCACCAGCGCGGCCTCGGTCAGCGCCTCGGGTTCCCCAGGCCCGGTCGAGAGCCGCGCGAGCCTGGTCCGCTCCATCCGGCCGAACAGCCAGGCGAGGCCGACGATCGCCGCGGCGCCGGCCAGCATCGCCGGGATCAGCGGCGTGAAGATTTCCGCGGGGTCGATGTGCAGCGCGCTCGCCGCCCGAGCCGTCGGCCCGCCCCAGGGCGTGATATTGGTCACCCCGCAGGCGAGCATCAGCAGGCAGGCGAGCATCAGCGGATTGAGCCCCAGCCGCCGGTAGAGCGGCAGCATGGCCGAGACGCAGATGATGTAGGTGGTCGAGCCATCGCCATCGAGGGAGACGCAGAGCGCCAGCACCGCCGTGCCGATCAGCACCTTGATGGGATCGCCATCGGCCAGCCGCACGATCAGGCGCACCAGCGGATCGAACAGGCCCGCGTCGACCATCAGGCCGAAATAGAGGATCGCGAAGGCCAGCATCACGCCGGTCGGGGCCAGCGCCTTGACCCCCTCCAGCATCATCGGCCCGAGCTCCCCGCGGAAGCCCGCGATCAGACCGAACACCACCGGCACGACGATCAGGGCGACCATCGCGCTCACCCGTCCGCTCATGATCAGCGTCATGAACGTCGCCACCATGGCGAAGGCGAGAACAGTCAGCATCGGCGCGGGTCCCTGCCGGACCAGCAGCCGGCCCTAGCTTGCCTCCGGGCACTCCACGTGGGCGTAGAATCCGGCGGGCTTGAACTCGAACTTCACTGCCCCGCCCTGGTTGCGCAACACCTGTTCGAGCAGGCGGGTGCCGAACCCGCGGCGATTGGATGGCGTCACCGGCGGTCCGTCACGCTCGCGCCACTCAAAGGCCACCCGCCCCTCCGCTGCCGTGGCGCGGGCGATGGCGATGCGACCCTGGGGGTCGGAGAGCGCCCCATACTTGGTCGCATTGGTCCCCAGCTCATGCAGCAGAAGGCCCATGCCGACCGCGACCGTGCTCTCGATGCACAGGCCGGCCAGGCTCTCGTCGATGTCGAACCGCTTCACGTCGAAGGGCGCCACGGCCTTGGCGATGACCCCGGAGACTTCCACCGTGTGTCCGCCGGTGGCGGTCACCAAGTCCTGCGAGGCGGCCATGGCCTGCAGGCGGCCCATGAGCAATTCCGTGAAGGCCGGGACCGAATCCATGCCGCGCGCGGTCTGACCGACGATCGAGGTGATGACCGAAATGAAGTTCTTGGCCCGATGCGCCAGTTCGCCGGTGAGGAGGTTGCGGCGCTCCTCCACGGCGCGGCGCTCGGTGACGTCGAGCGAGGTGCCGACCATCAGCCGGGGCCCTTCGTCGTCGCGGATCACCCGCCCGCGGGACAGCACCCACCGGATATCGTCGGCCCGCGTGACGATGCGGTATTCCGCAGAGAAGTCGCCGTCGCCGTCCCGGGCCCGACGAAAGGACTCGCGGACTTGCTCGCGATCCTCCTCAGCCACGAGGTCCATGTAGATCTGCGCAGTGACCGGACCTTCCGGGGACAGGCCAAACAGGCGGCGGTTGCGGTCCGACCACGTCATGGCGTTCGACCGCAGGTCGACTTCCCAGAAACCCAGGTCCGTCGCCTCGACGGCGACCTCCACGCGACGTCGCTGCTCCTCGAGCTCTGAAGCCATCCGGCGGCGGTCGGTGACGTCGATCTGCAGCCCGTCCCACAGCACCCGCCCGTCGGGCTGGGGGCGCGGCAGGGAAGCGAACCTCTGCCAGCGGACCACCCCATCCGGCCGCCGCACGGCCACCTCGACGTCGAACGGCTGCAGCAGGGCGATCGCCTGCGCCTCGGCGGCGGCGAAGGCTTCCCGGTGCTCGGGGAGGATCAGGTTGTAGAGGACGGCCGGGTCGGCCATCACCGCCTCGGGTTCGACACCGTTCACGGCCAGGCAGCGCGGACCGACGAACGTGAAGCGGCGGCCCCCCTGCGGGGAGGTTTCAATCTGAAACGCCATGCCGAGCGAAGTTGCGTCCGCCGAGGCCCGAATGATCGGGCCTCCCGGACTTGGCTTATTGCCCGACACGTCCACTGGCTTCCACACGCCCATCCCAAAACCCGTCCCAATGTGTCGCGGTAGGAGTCGCCCGGCAATAACAGAAGACGTGTGGCCAAGCTTTGTGCACAGCCGTGCGGCCGATCGCCTCAAGTCTTTGGAAGGACGACGACTTTGTCGGGAAGCTCGTTCGGATTGTCGCCTTCGGTCGGCGGAAACCGCTCGGCCAGGACGTCGGCGCAAAGCCCGATCGCCGCCGCGAATCCCGCCGCCGGCTCGCCGCGCTTCAATCCCGTCGTCAGGGCCGTCATCGCCCGGTCCCAGACCTTGGGATCCACGTGCTGCGCGATCCCCTCGTCGGCGATCAATTCGGCCATGTGCTCTCCCAGCGAGACGAAGATGAGGACGCCGGTCCGTTCCCGGGTCAGGTGCAGGTTCTTGGCCAGGAACTGTTCGGCGGCGCGCCGCCGCACCCGGGCGCGCTTCAGCCGATGGGGCGTCAGGGCGCGGCGCACCGTCGGGATCGCCACGATCAGGGCGGTCGCCGCGAACAGCGCGCCCTGTAGGACGATCGTGCCGACTAGGGCGCTGCGCACTGCGGACTCGATCGCCTCGCCCACCTGCGCCGCGCTCCAGGTGGCGAAGAAGTCGGGGATGCTCACATGCACGCCCGCGATCAGCAGGATCGCCGGCGCCAGCAGCGCCACCCCGCCCGCCCAGGCCAGCGGGGTCTCGCCGTAGTCCGAGCTCTCCTCGGCGACCACGCAGTAGATCTCGCCCGTCGTGCGGGTCTCGGCCTCCTGGACCGCGGCCTCGATGGCCGACAGATCGGTTGGGCTCAGCGTCTGCATCACCAGCTCCCCGACGAACCGCCGCCGCCGAACGAGCCGCCGCCGCCGCCGAAACCACCACCACCACCGCCGCCGCCGAACCCGCCGCCGCCCCAGTCGCCGCCGCCGCCGCGCCGGCCGCTGGACGACAGCAGTAGCGGCAACAGCCACCAGAGGCCCCCGCCGCCCCGGCGTCCGCGGCGTCCGAAGACCCCCAGGACGCCGCTCAGAACCCAGAAGATGATCAGGATGATAAAGAAGACCGGGATGTGCGCGCTGCTTGGGCCGCGCTGGTGCGCCCGCGGCTGGGCGGCCGCCTGTTGCGCCACGGCCTGCGCCTGGTCGGCAGGCAGGGCGAGCTGCTGGACGATCGCCTCGGCGCCGTCGACGATCCCCTGCTCCATCCGGCCCTGCTTGAACTGCGGCAGGACCTTGGTCTGCAGGATCACGCTGGTCAGCGCGTCGGTCAGCACGGGCTCCAGCCCGTAGCCCACTTCGATGCGGACCTTCCGCTCCTTCGGCGCCACCAGCAGGATGACCCCGTCGTTGACGCCCTTCTTGCCGAGCGCCCAGGTCCGGCCGAGCTGGTAGCCGTAGTCCTCGATCTCATAGCCCTGCAGGTCCGGCACGGTGGCCACCACCAGCTGATGCCCGGTCTGAGCCTCCAGCTGGGCCAACTCGCCCTCCAGCCTCTGCACCGTCTGCGGCGACAACACGTGGGCGTTGTCGACCACCCGCCCGGTCAGCGGCGGGAACTTCGGCGCGGCCAACGCCACGCTCGCCATCGCGAAGACGGCGAGGATCAGGACCGTGAGCCCTCCCCCGAGACGGGGGAGGGACAGGCGGGGTCTCGTCACTTCGTCGCCGGCGCAGCGCTGGGCGGCAGGGCCGCGGGGGCCGGAGGCGCCGGCGCGTCGAAGCTGACGCTGGGCGCGTTCTGCGAGGCTTCCGTCGCCGCGAACAGGATCATTGGCTTGGAGCTGGCGTACATGGTCTTGGCGAAGAACACCTGCGGGAAGGTCCGCAGCGTCGTGTTGAAGTCGCGCACCGCCTCATTGTAGTCGCGTCGCGAGATGGCGATCCGGTTCTCGGTGCCTTCGAGCTGGCTCTGCAGGGCCATGAAGTTGGTGTTCGACTTCAGGTCCGGATAGTTCTCCTGCAGCACACGGAAGGGCGCGAGCGCCAGGCTGACGTTGTTCTGGGCGGCCTGATAGCGCTGGAAGGCGGCCGGATCGGTGGTGATTTCCGGGCCGGACGGCACGCGAACCGCGCCGGCGCGCGCTTCGGAAACGCCGATCAGCACCTTGCTCTCCTGGGCCGCGTAGCCCTTCACGGTCGAGACCAGGTTCGGGATCAGGTCGTTGCGGCGCTGGTACTGGTTCTGCACCTCCGCCCACTGGGCCTTGGCCTTCTCTTCCTTGGTCGGAATGGTGTTGACCCCGCAGCCGGCGATCAACAGGGGCGCCAGCACGATCATGGCGGCGCGCGCGAAACGGGACTTGAAGGTGGTCACGTGGTGGGGCTCCCCAAAAGACCAAGTCAAACTTGGTCATTGCGTTATTTGGCCCTCTGATTCATCCAGCGCAACGGCAATGCCCATGACACTTCCGTAAGGTCTTCCCCTGATGGCGCAGGCGCGCCCCTACTATGCCGATAAAGGTCTGAGCGCGGTCTTCTACGACGCGGTGACCGGCGCCGACGCGCGACTGGAGGGCGACCTCGAGGTCTATGCGAAGCTGGCGCCGTCCGGCGGGTCCGTACTTGAACTCGGCGCCGGGACGGGCCGCGTGGCCATCGCGCTCGCCGAGCGCGGCTTCCAGGTGACCGGCGTCGAGATCGCGCCCTCGATGCTGGCCCAGGCCCAGGCCAAGCGCGCGGCGCTCGACCCTGAGACCGCCGGCCACCTTTCGCTGCGCCGCGGCGACATGACGGCCCTCGACCTGAAGCGGACCTTCGACCTGGTCCTCTGCCCCTATTTCACTCTGGCCCACGTCCCGGCGGGCGCGGCGTGGCGCAACACCTTCGCGACCGCGGCGCATCACCTGGAGCGCGATGGGCTGGCGGCGTTCCATCTGCCGCTGCTGGAGCCGATGCGCGCGCCCGGCCCGGCCAATCCCGACCTGCCGGTGATGGACCGCGCGCTGGAAAACGGCCGCCGCCTGCAGCTCTATGTCCGTGAACGCAGCTTCCGCGAGACCATCGGCCGCCTGGACCAGGTGATCGAATACGTCGAGCGAGGCGCCGAGGGCCAGGTCCTGCGCCGCTCCTACGAGCGCCTGACCTACTACCTGGCCGACCCCGAACCGTTGGCCGCCGCCGCCGGGCTCATCAAACACCAGACGCCCGTCGAACTCGGCGGCGTCGGCGAGATCTGGATTTTCCGGAAGGGCTAGGTCCGCGTCGCGAACTCGGCGTCGCCGCTCGCCGCCACCACCTGGTCGTCGAAGCTGGCGTGGGCGGAGGTGTAGAGGTGGTGATAGAGACCGCCGCCGGCCATCAGCTGGTCGTGCGAGCCCTGCTCCAGGATGGCGCCCTGCTGCAGGACGATGATCCGGTCGGCGTCGCGGATGGTGCCCAGCCGGTGGGCGATCACCATGCAGGTGCGGCCCTCGAAGAGGACCTTCAGCGCCTTCTGGATCGCCTGCTCGGTGAAGCTGTCGATATTGGCGGTGGCTTCGTCGAGAATGAGAATCTGCGGATCGGCGACCAGGGCGCGGGCGAACGAGATCAGCTGTCGCTGGCCCACCGAGATGTTGCGGCCCCGCTGCCCCAGCTTGGTGTCGTAGCCGTCCGGCAACCGCATGATGAAGTCGTGGGCCGACACCGCCTTGGCCGCCGCCACCACGTCGTCGCGGGTGGCCGAGAGGGTGTTGTAGCGGACGTTTTCCTCGATCGTGCCGGTGAACAGGAAGGGCTCCTGCAGGACCATGCCGATCCGCCGGCCCAGGCTGTCCAGCGTCACGTCGCGCACGTCGACCCCGCCGACCAGCACGCGACCGGCGTCCACCTCGTAGAACCGGTGGGTGAGCGCAATGATCGAGGTCTTGCCCGACCCCGTGGGCCCAACCAGGGCCACCACTTCGCGCGGGCGGACCTTGAAGGTCACATCGTGCAGGATCGGCCGCGCGGGATCGTAGCCGAAGGTCACGTTCTGGAACTCGACGGTGGGCTCGAAGGCCTCCAGCGCGCTGGCGTCGGGCTTGTCCTTGATGGTGATCGGCACGTCGAGCACCTCGAAGATGCGATACCCCGCCGCCATCGCCCGCTGCATGATCGTGTACTGCATCGAGAGCATCCGCACGGGATCGAAGAACCGCTGCACATAGAGGACGAAGGCGACCATCACGCCCACGTCCAGCCGCCCGCCGATCACCGCATTGCCGCCGACGATGATCACGACGGCCATGGCGAGGCCCGTCAGCACATCGACGGTCGGCGTCATGATCCCGCTCATCCAGGCGGCGCCGACCTGACCCTTGAAGTTCTCTTCCGCCTTCTCGGCGTAGAGCTCGAAATTGAGCTGCTCGCGTCGCGTTTCCTGCACGGTGCGGATGCCGTTGATATTCTCAGCCAGCGCCGAGTTCGCGGTGGAGGAGGCGTCCCGCGCCTTGCGGAAACTTTCCTTCGAATAAGGCAGCCAGACCGCGCGGATGGCGATCAACACCGGCAGAACCAGCAGGGTCAGCAGCCCGAGCTGCACGTCCATGGACAGCAGCACGACGGTGATACCGATCAGGACGACGACGTCGCCGACCGAACCGGTTGTGCTTTCCAGGAACTCCTGCAGCGAGCCGACGTCCCCCTGCAGCCGCGACATGATCCGGCCCACGTGAGTCTTGTCCATGAAGCTTAGCGACACGTCCTGGAAGTGGGCGAACATGGCGCGGCGGATGTCGAAGATCACCCGCTGGGCCAGTCGCTGCGACAGCCACTCCGCCAGGAAGAACGCAGCCACAAAGGCCGCCGCTGCGAGGGCGAAGGCGATCAGCGTCTGCTGAAACAGGGGGGCGTCGCGCTTCACGACGCTGGCGACCGCCCGGCCGATCAGCAGGGGCACCGAGACTTGCGCCGCCGCCGAGGCCACGGCCGCCACCTGGGCGCCGATGAACAGTTTCTTGTGCGGCCCGAGGTAACTGAAGAACCGCCGCGCGATCTTGGTGTCGAACACGCCGAAGACGTCGTCGCCCTCCGGCGAGCCCAGCGAGGCGCGGGGCTGGCGGCCTGTCCGTTGGGTCTGGTCGGCGGTGGTCTCGCTCACGCTTCCACCTCCTCAGGCGCCGGCTCGTCCAAGGTGGCCGCCGCGTCGGAGCGGCTCTGCAGCTCATAGAGCTCGGCGTAGGTCCCGCCGTGCG
>Ga0307513_10011357_pt1 | contig 11074 bp, 5 predicted proteins | sample 15_EM_MG_FD_202174 | JGI IMG/M metagenome (GOLD analysis project Ga0307513, IMG submission 202174) | Populus trichocarpa ectomycorrhiza microbial communities from riparian zone in the Pacific Northwest, United States - 15_EM | ecosystem: Host-associated > Plants > Roots > Unclassified | place... | reverse complement strand
TAAAAGGAATATTTATTTCTATTTTCGAATTTAAACTGTTAATTTCACATATATCATCAAGGGAAAAAAATCACATTTTAATAATTTTCTTCTATAAAATCTATGCTTATGGTATGGTACTTGCACGTTTTCACGACCAAGTTTATAAGATTTGTGTAATGTTTTGATATTTAAAAAAAAAATTAAAGTTAATAAAATTAAAATAAATAAACATTAATTTTCAAGAAAAAATCATGTTTGTTATTAGTTTTGAGTTTAAATATGTTTTATCAGTACGTTTGATTTTGATAAGTGTAAAAAAGCAAACGTATAATTAACTATTTACATTACCTGAGAATCCAATTAAAAGAATAAATAATTGGAGAAAGGTAATAATTAATAATAAAAGTATGCTCAAGCAGTCTATATTGGAAAAGGCATTTGAATTTAACCAGTGAGTACATGATTATTGGTTAGAAAAACTTATTTTTCTTTGCTTAGGCTGTTTAGAAGTGTGGTTGCGGTTGTTTTTTAAAATATTTTTCATGTTGAAATATATTAAAATAATATTTTTTTTATTTTTTAAAAATTATTTTTGATATCAGCGTATCAAACATTTCAAAACATATAAAAAAAATTAACTTTTAATAAAAATTTAAATTAAATTTTTTAAAAACATGGATTGGTCCGCATTTCTAAACTCTCCATTAATTTTTTTATATTAAAATTTCACAGTAGCATAGTTATGAAAGTTATTTTTAATACATATTGAAGAATTATGATTAGTCGTAAAATGAGACGTATCCGTTAAAAATCAATACAAACTAAAATACAATGAATTATTAACTGTGAACTCTTTTATTTATTTTTTTTAGTTTAATGTGGGTGTTCGGGCCAGCTTGCGTGCACCTCGACTAATCCCACGGGCCCTGAAGTTAATGACCATGTAAGCTTCCAGTGGCCATCATATGAGCAACCACAGGACTCGAATCTGAGATCACAGAGGAAGCAAACCTTTTAATCCTAAGTTAACTGTGAACTCTTTATTACGTGGAGTTGTGGACCCTCTCTTCCTTTGCATATTAATCTACGGTCGATTTGGTATTTTTACAAGAAAAAAAAAAGAGTAAGTATTACTCTCTCTTGAAAATATTGTCCCCTTTGACTTTTATGCGAATTAAAAAAAATGAAATTATATAAGAAAAGTAAAATGTTGTGGTGTTTTTTTGCAGTGGAATATTGTTCTTTATTTCATATTTCATTATGAATTATAATAGTAAAATTTCAATTTGATTCTCGAATTTTGTTTTTGCGTGATTAAACTCTTTTTATTTCAAATTAGAACTTAGCTGCATGTTTTTCTATTGGGTGAGGGTTGAATTAAAAAAATAAAGAGAATAGAGTGAGTGATGAAAACAGTTAAAATTAGTATCAGTTATATAATTTGTTTGAAAAAATTATTTTTGGCTCTTATCTTTTTAAGTAATTAGGTATTCAGTCCCTATAATTTTCACAAAATATATTTTGATACCGAATTTTATTTTTTATTTTTTATTTTTTTAGTCATTCTTGAAGTAAAGAAGAGAGAGATGGTTGCCAAATTTCAATTTAGAAAAAGAAAGTTAATGCTATGAAAGATTTAGGCCATTATAATGTTCAATTTTTGTGTCAAAAGATTCCATATAACGAGAAGGGTTAAGATCATATTTTTTTTATTTTGAAAACACCTAAAAAACATAAATGAGTCTGAGAAGATTTTTTATTTTGAGTTTTGAACTGTATTTTTTTTATGTTTTTAGAGATTATAGTTTAGTTTAACAAGGTTATTATGGTGTTTTCAAAGTGTTTTGAATAAAAAACTGATTGAAAATGTGTTTTTGGATGAAAAAACCATGGATCCTATTTTTCCGGTCACCAAAATAGCAAAATTCTTGGAAAAAAAATTAGAAAGCTAAAATTGGTTTGTTGGGGTGTCTTTTTTTTTATATTGAACTTAATTTTTTTTATCTATTTTTTTCATATTGTAAAAAAATAATAGTTTTAAAGAAAAATCATATTATTAAATTTTATAAAATTCAATTTGTCATTGTCCCTCTCCCGTTAATTTTTTTAAAAAAACTTGTTATCTTGAGGTTTTTTTTTTAAGCGCTAAGCTACGCCTTCACCAATCATTAAGATTACACATGGATTTATAAAATTAATCAATTTAATTCGGTCTAATTTCTGTATAATTTAATTTTAAACTAAAATTAAACAAATAAGTTACAAGTTTCAAGATTAAATTATTAAATCAAATTTAATAATACAGTACAATGGACTCGTTAATAGCATATCACATGGTCTGCTTTGAAGTTACTTTTTAATGTTACTTTTTTTTTTCGTTTCAAATTAAATATCCATCAAATTAACAGAACTAGCCTATGGTTTATTGTATTAAAATGGATTTAATTTTTATTATATGCATTATTATTTTTTTCAACATACTTTGACTAGGAAACAATACCATACGAATTTACAGGACATAATTAAAGTTATTTTCATAAAGTACGCAAACAAAAACTTTGAAATATTTCCTTGATTATATAACAAATCATTTTTTTTTTCTGACGGGACAGGTTCATAACAGACAAATGCAAAAATCACTAATAATTAATAAAAATTGCTTGTAATGGGCTAAATTTGAATAAATCTTGGAAACTCTAGTACGGCCGATGAATACGAGGGTGGCTGGATTAAAAGATTCAAGTGAATAAAAATTCGTCTAGTTTTCACACGGTAGTAGTTGCTTTTCTAACATACCAAGGTTAAATGCAGTTTCAAGTCAAGAGAGAAGAAAATCATAATGCATGTAAACCAGGCTGAGCTGTGAAAATCAAGTGCCCACAGCTCCTTTCATTTAAATTTACTCAGAAGGCGACACCATAAAATAAAGTGAGATGTGATGTTTGATTAAGATGCAGAGGCATAATTGTGGGCATATGACAAGCAAATTATGCCGATAAATATAGTACACATTCCTTCGAACCTGGAAGCAAATAATGTGACGGTCGTTGCATATGTACAGAACCTTTTTAAATTTAACCTTTTCCACAGCCGGCCGCCGGGCCATCCCTTTCGGAGACCTTAGGAGGCCTTCTGCTTATATTTCCTCGCACAGAAAACATAGACCAGCATGTTGAGAACGCTGAGTCCAGCTAAAAGCCAGAAGAAATAATCGAGGTGGCCCTCATTCAAGTTATCGGGGATCCATCCTGGCTTCCCACCCGTGGTTGTGAAGTAAGTTACCATAGTCAGAATAAAAGAGCTCAAGTAATTACCCAAAGACGTAGTCAGGAGTGACAACGCACTGCATAAACTCCGCATTGCATCTGGAGATTCTTCATAGAAGAATTCAATCTGACCAATGAATGTAAAAACTTCTGAAGCACCTACCAACATATATTGGGGGATCTGCCAAAAAATACTGATAGGCACTGCAACAGCTTCACCAGCCAAGCCAAGCTCTTTCGCAAGCTGTAGGCGCTTAATCTCCACCAAAGCAGCAGCTGTCATTGATAACACTGAAATGAACAGGCCAATTCCCATACGCTGCAAATCTGAGAAGCCCCTCTCTTTTCCTGTGAACTTCCTTGCAATGGGAACAACAATCCTATCATAGATTGGCACCCAGCAAATAACACTAATAACATCAAAGGATGACAGAGATGCTGGAGGAATTGTGAAAGAACCAATTGTCGTGTCCATCAGCATCCCTTGTTCCACAAACATAGTAGACATCTGGGCATACACAGCGGAAAAGACAATTCCTGTAGCCCAGATTGGAAACATGCGGATCAAAATCTTCAATTCCTCCACCTGCGTGACAGTACAAAGCCTCCAAGGGTTGGGGAAGTCCCCACTTTTCATCTCAGCCTCTGACAGCACAGCAGCTTTATCAAGGCACCTGCATGGAATAGCAATTCAGTAAAATTTTCAGGCAAAGTTTAGTGCTTGTCAGATGTCAAAACTTCCACACAAACATACTAAGGTGAGATCAGTGTAAAACAAATCTGTTATTATATTGACACAAAAAACAGATCTAATTAAACCTTCTTTCCAGTAATCATTTGGGATGTTGTCTTATTTGTAAAGATTAAAGAGGAATTCTAGATGTATAAATTTGCTCTCTAGTCTTTCCTCAGAAACCACACGAGACAAGATTCCACTGCCATGAAAAATTGCAAGAACATGGAAAGATGAAGTTCCAAAGGAAAGGAGAACATATAAATTATACATCCAACAGCAAATGTTCCCAACAATCTATCCAAGTGGAAGTCCACGATTCTTCTGCTACTAGATAGAGAATAAACAAAGAGTGTTCCACAAGATAATGTGTTAGCTAAGCCTCTTGTGTTGCACATACTTCTAAACTTAAGACACATATATATATATATATTTCAGCAAATGCAACACAGAAGTTAGAAGGTGGAGAGGGAGAGGGGGCAAATTTAACAGTGTGCTCATGTTAGACAGACCAGCACTTACAAAAATGTAAGCTTAAAAAAACACAATTAGTAAAAAAAATTAAAATAAGATAGCAATTAAACTTCACAGAAAAAAATAATTTTCAGTGTATTCTGTGTAGCACCTTTCATAAAGGCTTATATGAGTTTGTTGGTTATGCTCAGACTGTTTCAAATAAGGCATTTTAGTATTAACTAGACAGACCATTCTTGACCACTGTTCACATTGAATGACCAACTCTGGCATTTGTCTATAAAACACAAAAAAAGATTCAACTTTGGTAGGATGTTGAAACTTCAAAACCACTCCTGCTGATTGTGTGGTAATGAATCACTAAACAGCTAGGAATTTTGATTAGAAAAACCAAACCAACATCAAATCAGGATAAAATGTTCAGATCTGAGAACAATAAATCAGCTAAAAAGAAATAAGAAAAATACTTTAGTTCATCGCTGTGCACCAGTTTCCGGCTTCCTTCAATGGCAGAGTGTTTGTCTTGTGTTTCATACAGGAGGCTACTGTCTAGAGGAACCTCCAGATTCCACTTATGGAATGATGCAACCAAAACTTGGCACATCCTTGTAATAGGGCTCCCCCCTGGTCTTTGAAATCTGTAAAGGGGTGTGCCTGAAAAGAAGCTAGCAATAGCTATGCCCATGAACAGTGCAGGAATTCCAAATCCTAGTCCCCAACCGGCATTGTCTTGAATATATACCAGAAAACTACTTGATATAAGAGCACCAATATTGATTGAAAAATAGAACCAATTGAAGAAAGATCCCTTCTTTACCCGTTCCTTGGGATCAGTGTCATCAAATTGATCTGCCCCAAAGGATGAAACACATGGTTTGATGCCACCCGTCCCAAGCGCAATCAGATAGAGGCCAAAAAAGAATACTGCATACTGAGCTGGAGTTGCTGGAGGGCACAGAGAACCTACGCATTCAGCTGGCTTTAATGCAGGAATAGATGCTGAGAGAGTCAACGCACACATTCCCTGCACCAATTTTCATGTAGAAGTTAACCAACACTGGAAAAAAAACATGCATCAAGTAAAGGAGTGGTGCATGTTTTTTAAAATATATATCTTGCTTGACGTAGCTAATACATCTGACACCTAAAAAATGAAACAATCAACAAAACTTCATTCAGACTTTTTATTGTAGTTATGGTTAGTGGCACAATCAAAACAAGAAACTTTTCCATTCCTAAACATCAAACATGGCTTCCTGGAATAAACCATAAGAAAGGAAAGTTGATAAAAGCAGAAACTATTGTTTAACAGGAGTAACCAACACCATTAATGATCCTTAATATCCTTTTTATCACACTATTTTCAAAGCATAGCCACTGCAACTAAATCATGTTACTTTCTTTTGTGCTTCCCAAGTCCTTTGATACAATTTGCAAGAAATCCTAAGAGAAGGGCTGCTCTGGCATGTTACATATATATTGTAGAATGATCATCAAGTCCACTATGACTAACACAGTGATCTACATACAGGGCAGATAGACAAGTTCCTTTTTTATATTCCATAATATCTCGATGCCATACTTACGTGGTTATAACTGCAATTCTTTAAATGAATCACAAAATTGCAATATTTTTTTTTCCAAATATTTAACTGACAGGTAAACTTTGCCTGATAGCTATCAAAACCAGTGAATTCCTTAGAAATAATTGAATTAAGAGAAAAAGAGGAACCAAATAAAAAATAAAAAGCATCTTCTACCTCATCCAAACATAAATTCTTGGCCATAGAATAAGCTAAGAAGATTTTCAACAAAAGGTAATACTTGATCAGTCATTTATATGATGAGGCATTACATGGTGCTTAGGAGAGAGCATTTCTATCAAGACACCAAATAATCTATTCTACTAATCACAAGCCTTACTTTTGGTACTCTTATGAATTAAAAATTTGAGATGTTCAAGGGATTATTTTGAATAACAGGCCCAAATTCACCATATGCTTGTATTTAAAAGAAAAGAAAAGTAATAAGAGCCGGAGGTAGCTCCATCAACATTGAGAGATATGAGCATGAATAGAAGCTATATAGTCATGCATTAGAAATGAGGTACTGATCAGAGCTTTAGGCAAAGAATAAAACTAATGAGTTCGGTTCACAATTACAATGAAGTAAATTGAGGAGAAAGCAGCAATAGTCCAATATCTTCCCCAACAAGTATCTGCTAATACAGCTCCGATGAGGGGTGTAAGATAGCATGTCCCTGACCAGGTGGTAACATTTCTTGCAGCCGACACATTTCCTTCATGTAGCTTCTTGGTAAGGTAAGTGACGAGATTAGTAGCAATCCCATAGTAGGCCAGGCGTTCACAACATTCAGTACCTGTATGAGGTAAGATAAAAGTCAGAAAGCCAATAGGATACTTAATCATCCAAGTAGCGTGAAGTATAATAAATAGTACCCAGTATGAAAGGGCATGCTTTCCAGTTTCCAGTTTTCTGCTTAAGGACAGGGTTCCCATTAATGTCAACTGAGCCATCTCCTGTGTAGAGTCCATTGCTTTCATCCTGGAAATATAATACGAAACTGCATGTGTGAGAGACATGGTTTCTGATTTTAACAGCTTGTGAGTGTGTCCAAAGGGCATCTATAATGACCACAGATAATCAGACTAGTATTTCCGCCCTGGTTAAAAAATGGCACCAACCCTTTTAAATGCCACCAAAAATAAAAGATAAGACAGGCTCCCTCTATATGCAGCGTGGACACAATTACAGGACAGAATCGGAAAACTCCACCTATATGGCAACAGACCCAATTCTAAGAAAGCAAGAAATTGAGGATTAACAGCTAAGACACACCACAAATGCATATCATAGATACTGTTCAGACAAGCTGCTTTTTAAATTTCACTAAACTGCAATTCACATGAACAAGATGGTTTAAGAATTTACTTAATTTTCATGTCTTTTTTTCCACTAAATTTCTATGTTACGCAAACTTAGCTATATTAATCAGATATAGATAGGTTACCAAACATTGGACCCAATAAAAATCAAATTTTCTGGGACGTCACACCTCTAGCTAGTTAAATATCTATTTCCTCGGGAGAAAGTGAACCTAACGTGTCCAAATTTGGAGATAAATCCTGTATTTTTATTATTTAGAACTCTTATCAATACCTGACAAGGACTGGATACTTGTTAATCTTAGCCATCAACTAATGCAGCATCAAAGAAGAAAGCCACCTGAACGACTGCCAAGGGCAAACCAGGTGATGAAGGTCAGATTTGAGATTTCTGTTCTACTAAGGATTTGTGGTGAGGTGAGGTTTATTGTTTGCGGAATTAGGGTAGAATAGAGCTTGTTTAGAAAGAAATAAGGAGAAATTAGGATTTGAACAGTAATTCAAAGCACTGAAGCAACAGAATATTAAAGCAAGAAATAAGAGAAAATAGAAGGAAACTTAGGCAACTAAGCCTTCAAAATGACTCTAAAAAACTCAATTTATTTCATAACTCAACTCTCCTAAAAATTAAAACATAGCATTCTTATATAGTGAGATTAAGACTCCCTAAAAGACTAGGATAACTAATTCATACTTGGCTAGGAAATAAACTAAACAGGAATAAACTAATAAACTTCTCCATTTGATTATGTGGTCCGGCGTGTGATGCGGTCTGCGTTTTGCCCCAACCATGAATTTGAAAGTTTTCGGTTAATCAACCCTCACAACACCACAATTTTGCATAGCTACCACTAAAAACTCTCTTGAAACCTTAGTTAAGAAAAAACTACAATTTGTATCTTTTTTTAAGCCTAATTTTTCAAACCGCGACCGCAAAAGCTAACAATATGTCAAACACACAGGTGGTTAATCAATATACATTCTTATTCTGGGCTATTTTAGACACCAAATTCCTAAATAAGACCAGAGATCCAAGTAATTCTGAAAATTTACTAAAATAGCCCACAAATCGCAGAACATGCAGAAATCACAATTCTGCCCCTCCTTACAAAATAGCTCATAAACCAAGACTCTAAGGCCCCATTTGTTTATGCGGTTGAAAAGCGCTTTTGCAAAAATTTGAATTTTTTTCACTTCAAATTAATATTTTTTTGTGTTTTTAGATTGTTTTGATGCGCTGATGCCAGAAATGAATTTTGAAAAATAAAAAAATATTATTTTGATGTATTTTCAAGTGAAAATCGCTTTGAAAAACAATCGCTATCAAAATTCCAAAGAGCTCTAAACCTCAAACACAAAAATCTACCAAGGACAGTTGTTTTTTTTTACCAAAAAGACTTCTTTATTGATGAAGCTAACATAGCTACTCCATCACCAAAAAGACTTAATGTAGCTTTAGGTTTCCAAAATGGAGAATGTTTCTCTAAGATAACATATCTACTCCATCACCAGGAACCTAGCAAAACCATTTTTTTTTAATATATATATATATATATATAGAGAGAGAGAGAGAGAGAACAAAAAAACTGATAACAGCCATGATTGCACCCTATGAAACCCAAACCCTAACTTTGCTATGCCTTGATTACAACCTGCATACTGGAGAAATCATAGCGGTAAATTACATCGGCCACCAATCGCAAGACAATCACAATTCCAATGTTCTATAAACAGAGGCAGTGGTCGTCACTGCAAAATGCAAGTGACCAGAAAACGAAGCTTCTCATTGCATGTAAAAGCTGTCTTGAGTTTCAATTTTAATTAACATTTAAGCATCAAAAACCCGAAATTAATCAAAACAAATTGCCAATTCTCAATTCTATTTCTTCTTTTGGATTCAGAATTTCATAATAATAGCAAAAAAAAAAAAAAAACACCAGAACCCAGAAACAACTTTGTATAACATGTAGCTAGCTAGGTACCAATTCTAACAGGGATATTCATGACCTTTGAACAAAAAAAAAATCTTCCAAGCTTGGGACTGGTTTGGGGAGACTTGAATGATTGGTAGGTAAGAGTGAATTCCTAATAAGAATCTTCAAAGAAGGGAGAAGAATGATAAAGATAGAGATACCTGTTGAATGAGTCCATCTTCCAAGAGCGATGAATGTTCCTCCACCGAACCCATCTTATTATGTTTCTCTTCTCTAATAGCACCCTAAGGTTCGACCACAATTCCGATGAAGAAGATGATAAAATCTAATCCGATCGATCGACGATCTCGTTTATAAACAGAGATAACCACGGGAGTTAGGAGAGAAGAAGATACCCATGGCCCACGGGTTTATAAGAAAAAAATAAACAAATAAAAAATGGCGATTTTACCCCCAACTATCATACAATTCTAAACTGCATCCCCCTACAAATATAATTACCAAATTTGGTCCCCATCTATTTGGCATTCATTACCCAATCGACCTTTTGCCTCTAATTTTTTCCCTTTAGAAAAACTAAAAGAGACCTATTTGTCTTTAAATATTATTTTTTTACACATTTTAAAAAAAAAAAAGAAAAAAGAGGGTTCTTATGGAGTTAATTGCATCATGTCGAATAGGGAATTTTTTTAATTAGGTATTCAATTGAGAATCATGCTGTAGTTAAGGGTAAATATGTCCTTTGCTCTTAAGAGCATAAATAAGTCTGGGAAAAAAAACAAAAGTTGTTAGGGGAGTTTCAACTTTGAACCTTGAATCAATGAACTTTGAGATGCCGTGTACTCCTTAAAAAGCGTAGTTAGCAGGGAACCCTTCCCAATAAGTTATCCTACGTCATCTCATTCATTGAATCGTCAACCTTTTTTCAGTAACTTGAAAATACCCCTAAACTATATGCTTTTTAACAATGTCGTCCTTTACTTGCAGCGATGGCAATTTCACACTAACTCCGATCCAAATAGAGGGGAACCTTTTTTTCCCCATTCCGTTCGAGTAATACCGGAAGTCGAAAGGTCAGAGTATGTATATAACTTTTCTCGACCTTCGAACCCGATCTGAACTACACACATACTTTACTCTCTTCTTCAATCTCTCGATTTCCCTTCCCAGCAGTAGATCATGTCTCACTGACATGACTCTCAAAGAAATGGTGGTATTGTTAAAGTAAAAAAAAGGATAGATATTTGATGCCAAACAAGTGAGTTCACTTCTTCAATTTACTGTTCGATAGTTATCGGGTTAAGGTGAATGAAAATCTTATATAAAATTATAAATAAAATATTTAAGAAATAGTTTTTTATTATTTTTATGTGTACCCCACAAGTGAATTCTTGAGCAATTTTCATTTTATATTTGAGAATTTTTGCTAAGATAATTTTTATTTTATAGAATATAATCAACAGATATATCTTACTTATTTTTAAAGCTTTTTTCGTTAAGTGAAGGTCTTGAATTATTATTCAAGTCTGAATTTTTATCAAGTCTGATTTATAATAAAATTTTCTTGTTTTTTAATTGATTTTTGTGTATAATAAAAAAGTCAAATAATAATTATAATTATAATATTCTAATTCCCAATACAATAAATCTAGGTGTGAAAAAATAAGTACCTTTAGTTTTTTTTTTTAATATTCAGCCATGAGGATTTATTGACAAGTAAGTCGCAATAATAAAATACAAAATATCTCGATTCCTCGACATCCACTTTGATTCCCTATC
>Ga0307513_10011356_pt1 | contig 11074 bp, 7 predicted proteins | sample 15_EM_MG_FD_202174 | JGI IMG/M metagenome (GOLD analysis project Ga0307513, IMG submission 202174) | Populus trichocarpa ectomycorrhiza microbial communities from riparian zone in the Pacific Northwest, United States - 15_EM | ecosystem: Host-associated > Plants > Roots > Unclassified | place... | reverse complement strand
AAATTATAATATATGTTATCCTCCCAGGACTATGAGTATGCAAGTTACAACCCTATTGCTTTTGATATAGCAAACCACTTCTGTGAGATGACTGCTGACTATCATACAGATACACCCCATATTTTGGACTATAGTAAATACCCTGGTGCGTGACCTTACACTAATGTCCTTAATGTTTCTTTGCTTTCATTTTCCTTTATTGTCAAGGCATTTTCTTGATCTCTGAGCCTGACAATAGGTTTGGAGGAGCGTCAAAGATTTCTTCACTTATATCTGAGTTCCTCAGGTATTAATCTTTTACCATGATTACCATTTTTTTTTGTTCTCCCACTGTTAGCTTTTTTAACTTCAGGGATGTCATGTGAGATACAAATAGATTAGTTGTTGAAAATGTCGTTCTAAACAAGTTCAGAAAATAAATCTGTTATTGCTTGGTAATCTTCATCAATGAGAACTGAAATTGCATTTGCATGTCGTATATCAAGAAACTCTACATCTCCTAAGAATATTTCATTTATGATTTATTGAATTCTTAATTTCTCACTCTTAGTGGAGGTCAAAAGTGGATTCATTTGTATAAAATCAAGCAGTCATGACTGAGCATTGCGTGTCAACTGAAACTCATCTGAAAACCTCAAATTAAAAATTGTTTTATTATCACTGGTTTGTCAAACCATTGGTTTTTGATGTAGGTGGTCTACCTAGTGACATTGAATTGGAGCAGCTGCTCGAAAATGTTGAGAAGTATAAGCTTGCGAGCCATCTTTTTTGGGGATTATGGGGGATAATATCGGTATGCTTTCTGATCTATGTACAGGAATTAGATTTTAGTTTTAACCGCATTGCTTATGCTGCATACAGTGCATGCCATTCAGAAATTCTGGGAATTGTACACATGCATTCTGTATATTCACCGCTGATGTCCTCTGAAACTGTTTTTAATTTTACAGGAACATGTCAACGAAATTGACTTTGACTACATGGAATATGCAAGGCAGAGGTTTGAACAGTACTGTTTAAGGAAGCCTGCTTTATTGGGTTCTTCAGGAACCACCCCTGATGTAGCTTTGACTGATGGTAATTATACTATCTAATTGCTACTCGCTCCGTACTGTATCACATACATTTAGTTGTGTACAGGAACTGACAACTCTAGATTGTGTTATAGTCTTTTGGTGTGTCATCTTAAGAATATTTTCATCTTTGATCGGTACTTCTACTATGTTGTCAAATATGGTGGTATGGTATGTTGGATCAGGAGAGAATGGTTGTATTTATTCTTTCTGTCAGTGAAGGAGTGTAATTGAACACCTAACTCCACCCCAGTTGCTGGACCAGGAAACTGATTATGTCTTGACACTGCCTGCAATCAATCAAGACTTTGCCCCGACAGCTGCACGGCATCATCCTTTTTATCTTCAAGGTAGTAAGGAGGTGTGATTTGGGTCTTGGTTTGAGAGCTCTGGTTTCTTTCCCGGATGGCTGGATATGCTAAATTGAGATCCATGTCCTAGCCTTTAATTTCTTTTGGTCCGAACAGAAACACCCTGATTTCCTAGACTTGCAGTGGAGTTGGTTTGATACAAAAGAAAACGTAAAATGGCTGTGGACTAAGGTGGTTTCAGAAAAATGAGAGGCAGTCGTCGGTGTACGAAAACTTCCAGGAATGGCCACGGTGTTATTACAGAAACAGGCGCGATGTCTCAAATACACCTCTCCTGCCCTCATCCGAGACAAACCCATCTTCTAGCCAGCAGAAGCCCGGCAGTGGATGGCAGGAAGATCACTTCCTCAATATAAACATTATTGCAGTGAATGAACAATTGATTCGTGGTTTCCTCTTGTTCACACAATTCCGAAGTTTTGTTTTGATAGCACTGCTAGTAACGTAAACTTGATATTATCTATATCATAGGATGGATGGTTTTTATGATAACTATAGAATGGTTTGTTTTATTCATGTTCTTTGGAATTGTGATTGTTTTTTATTTTAAAATATATTAAAAAAAAATATATATTTTAAAAAAATTTATTTTTAATATTAATATGCTGAAAATGATTCAAAATTATAGTTTTCTTACCTCGGAATGTTATCTCAAAATCATGAAGGTGATTAATTCAATCTTAAATTTTTAAAATACGAGAATTTTTTTTTATGTTGGGTTGATTTTTTTTAATTGAATATTTTTTCAATTTTGTTTTTCAACACTGAGTTAATTGAGAATTTAATTTCATAATTTGTTTCAATTTGTTTTTTATTGGGTTATCTCGGTCTTATGATCCAGGTCATGGTTTAATAGATTAACCCGGGTTGACTCGAGTTTTTTTTTTAAATGAATTTTTTTTTTCAATTTCATTCTTTAACAAGTTATTTTTTTGTCCTTTTATCAAATGATTTTTTTTAATTTCATTATTTAACATTGAGTTTATTGGATGTTGAACATTATAATTTATTTTGACTTACTTTTTATGAGGTTATTATGATTTTAGGGCCTGATATACAAAATTACTAATTTATCTTATACGTGCGAGCCTGCTATCTTTTTCTTGTTGGTTACTAACTCGTATCAAAGTTTACTATATAAACATTAGAAGAAACTTTTATTTTTTCAATGTGAAATTAGAAGCCTATCAGTATATATACTCTATGTTCACACAAAAAATTATGTTTTTTCAATGTCCGATAAGAAATCATTTTAATTTAAATACTTCATTTTAAATGGAAAAAGATAATATATTTTCAACATGGAATAAAAAATCTTTCGAAATAATCTTTTAAATTTTATTAGTTACAACATGTATTACCTATTTCTATATAAATTGTTTTTTAGTTTTTTGAAATAAGATATTAAAACTTTAATTCTTTTTAAATTTTTTTTCTTAATTGATCAGGATCTGATCTTTTAGCCAAGCCAACCCCCCCCTACTAGGTTTGATAAGCTATAATACCTTGCTTAGCCTCACATGTTAATATATTGATTTGGGGTTTAGCGCGAGCTTAGATCAGTAGAAAAACCTAAATTTTATTTTTTTAAAAAAACGTCTGTTCAGATTATATTTTTTAAAAAGAATTGGTTCAACCCAAGAGACCATAGCCTAAGTCCGGTCAACTCCTAGTTGAGCATCTAATAACTATGGTCACGGTAGAAGCAACTATCAGAGATTCAATTAATAGAAGTAAATAACGCTGCCAACAACCAAAACTATATTTTTTTTTAAAAAAAAAACAATATTATTTTAGATATTTTTTTTTAAAATAAAATAAGAAAGAATGGTTCAACCGAAGTGACCCGATTCTTGTCATGTCGCCTCCTGTCGTCGGGCTCTAATAACTATGGTCACGGTAGAAGCAACTAGCCAAAGATTCAAATAGAAGCAAATAACGCTCCCACCAACCAAAACCAACTATCGCATGCCATAATACCCATAATAGTGTCTCGTGCTAGTTTCAGGGTCTGAATTTTCAACTTTGAATCTCGCAACAGAGCAGATAATTAAGAAACAAAGAGATTGAAGATGGCGAGGATAGTTGCAGTCCTGCCAATTGTGGGGATGGTAATGGCAGAGTGTGCACAAGCTGGGCGTATGATATTAGGCAAAGCAGCCATGTCAAATGGCATGAGTAGTTTCGTCTTTGTCCTCTACTCTAATGCCATCGCCTGCCTCATCCTCCTCCCTTCTTCTTTTCTCTTTCACAGGTTCTCTTCCCCATCTCTCAGCACCCACGCCGTGAAGGAATCATGTACATCTGACATAACTCTGTTATTCTTCTCTTTTATTTGGCAGATCATCAGAGAGGCCTCCACTCACCCTGTCAATTGTCTCTGGATTCTTCTTGCTTGGTCTTTTTGGGTTTGCACTTCTCTTTAGAATTGACCTCTGACTCTATAGCTTTCTTGCGTTTTCTTTTTCTGGGTTTGATTTGCCCTAGTTTTTCGCAGTTGCTTGGGACAGAGCTTTTGTTATGCTGGCATTAACCTCAGCTCTCCTACACTTGGCACTGCTATGCTAAACCTTGTCCCTGGTCTTACCTTCATACTTGCCATTATTTTCAGGTTATATGTACTTCTTTGCTGGTTGATTTGATTGTTTTCCTTCTGTTTTTTAGCTCAAAATCTTTCTCAAAGATTTGTGAATTAGGTAAGCAGTACTGACGCGAGGAGATTTTTTCCATGCATAATAAATGTTCACTGTATTATTTAATGATTAAGATTGCTAGGTTATGAAAAGTTTAATAAGAGTTAAAGATATAGTATAATCTCGAGCTAAGATTTTAATAGAAGATTCTGAAGATACTATTTTTAATAACTTTAGGGCTTTGGAGCCCTAGCTTTAACCACATTATATGCCACGTCCATCGGTATGATGTGGAGAAGAGACTAGATTGTTTGGTGCAAACACAAATAAGAATTGTAAAGAAGAGAAGAATTTGCTTGGAGACTTACCTCGAGGCAGGTCAAAGCCCAGGCCTATTTCTGAATTTGATGATGAGAAATTTTCGAAGAAAAAATTTATTAAGTAGTTGACAAAATTAAAAGCTTTTTTTTTTTTTTAATGAGGTTTCTTATCACAAAAAATAGAACTTATCATACATAAGCTTTCTTGTGGTACTAGAGAATGATGGTTTGAATCTCTAGACTTTAGAACTCGTATTGGTATGCTTTTAATTTCATCTTAGTAAGATTTGAGATAATAATTAATGTTTGAGTTTATACAAGATGATTATGAAAATATTTAATATTAGATAGATAAGTAAATAAATTATTATTATTTGCTTTATGTTCAACCTTCTCGAAAAGCAAGGAGGAAAAACATGGAGGAGTTTGGTGAAAGCAAAATTTCAAAGTTATTTAATCAAAGATAATGTTATCAAAGAGGTTGCTGACAAATTGTTTTAGTCTTTTGACCTTAAATTGGAAAAGCTAACCTCTAATTTTAACCACGCTATACTCCGCGTCAAGCACTGTAAAGGATAGGGCTAAAATGCTTTTGCTGGGTTGTTTCAGGATGGAAAATGTTGACTGGAAAAGTTACAGCACCCTAGCTAAATCTATGGGAACCATAGTATCAATTGGAGGGGCTTTTATTGTTACTTGCTACAAGGGTCCCCTACTTCTGAAGGCACTACCCTCTGTTACAAAGTCAACTCATCAGGTTCTCTTGCAACAGTCAAATTGGGTTCTTGGAGGATTGCTCATGGCAGTTGACTGTGCCACGGCTTCTTCATGGCTTATAGTACAGGTGAAATTTAACAAACCCCAATGAAGATAAAAGAAGCCAGTTAAAAGTTCAAGAAAAAATCAATAAATTCTAATTTCTCATATATATTTCATGTTCCAGGCATTGATCCTTAAAAAGTACTCAGCAAAGTTGATTGTGGTCTTTTTTCACTTCTTCTTTTCGACCATATTGTCTTCAATAGTTTCTGTGGTCATGGAAAGGGACCCCTCTGCTTGGAGCTTAAACTCTAATATAAGATTGATTGCTGTTCTCTTCTCGGTATGTAAAGAAAACCCATCTTGGATTCCAGCTTCTTTAGACTTCAAATCTTAGCTTAATATTGTTACAATATGCAAACAGTGAGTTAACATTTTTAACAAGCAGGGAATCTTGGGCAATGCATTCGAAATTGGTGTTACAGCATGGTGTGTACACAAGACAGGTCCTGTGTTTGTTGCTATATTTGCACCCTTGGGGATTGTCATCGCAGCTGCAGCAAGTGTCATCTGCTTTGGGGATGCTCTGGATCTTGGAATGTGAAGCCCTTTTGATCTTGGATTATATTTATGATTAGCTGGGTTGTTTAGTTTGAAATCATCTATCTTTTCTGCCATTGCAGTGTGATTGGAGCTGCTATAATAGCCATAGGATTTTATGCAGTGATTTGGGGGAAGGCCAAAGAAGAGATCAAGAAAGTTGAAGACAAGGAAAATTGTGGCTCTGCCTCATCCTCTCAAAAAGTCCCTTTTCTGCAAAATAGAAGCAATGATTATGCGTAGCAAGGTAATATCAGTGGAAAGGTTCGTTTATTTCCTCAACTTACATCAACGATTAACACTCCCGCCTCTCATGGCTGGCATCACGGGCATTTGTATCTGCATTTACGAGAGTTTTTTGGCGGGCACAGGAAATTTAAACACAAGACACCCTCGAAACAATCTGGTCTGTTCAAGAAGTTGAAGAAACAGTTCAGTTTGACAAGGAAATAGTCTTTCTTGCTACTTCCTACAGCATCTGATTGTACCAGCTCAAGGAAATGGACAGTCATGGAGAGGGAGGTTGCAGTGGAGGGATGGAATAGGGTAAAATAAAGCAATTCCATCGTTGATTAATCTTTAGGGATGATAAAATGAAAGGAAAATCTTCATGTCTTCGTTAAGGTCGCTTAGCATTAGCAGGCAGATCCTTGCTCTGTTCTTTGGGAGTTTTTTTAAGCTGTTGATTGTAGTTTTAAAAGATTGTATTGCAGCTTGCATTGGAATTTCCGTTCAATATTGAAGTGTCCTCTCAGTGGCATGCAGGTGTCGATTTTCTTTATTATTATTTTTTTGAGTATTTTAGGATAAATTCTTACATGCTAAATCTTTTCTCAGTTAAGTAAATCATCCGAACTTGGATTATTATATACTTAACCTTCTATTTGTCTCCAAAATATTGTCTCCAAAATCTTAACCTTCTATTTGTCATGATATGATTGATCTGATCGTGTATCATCTGTATTTGTTTATACCAATAAGACAATGATTAACTCTAGATTATTTACATGTTGCCGAGTTAATATTCAAAATGGCTCGAAATGAAACTCAAAATAAGTAATCAGATTGACCTGCTAGATTAGATCAAGTTTAATCACGACTTAAAATGAAACTCGAAATCGGTGATTGAGTTGGCTTGCTAGGTTACATCAGTTGTAATAACTATGGATTAACTTAAAAAACATGGTTGAACTGACTGAGACCCAACCAATCAAAATTAAGTTTTGAGTATCTGGTTTAATGGATTTTAGCAAAAAGAATGCCTTTGTTTTTCAACTCAAGCCATTAACCAATAGCCACTACAAAAGCAAAAAAATAATAATCTTAGCGTATGCATCTTTAGAGAATCCAACCCCAGAAAGAACATGTTCCAGGTAACCAATCAAAGTCCACCACAAAAGACCCATCCCCATGAACATCTCTTACACCCCCACCAAAATCTCTTTCCCTGTCTCTCATTTCTCTCACTCAACTCCAGCCCTGAAACCCCTTCAAGACCCCGAGAGCCACAAGTTCTTGAGCACTGAGTACCAACTCGAGTGTTGTTCTTTTTGAGGTCATATCTGCTGACCCTTTAACCTGGTATCCTTCAATTTGATAAAAAGGAAATAACTTGTGCCTCACAGGCAATGTTATCAGCAAACACTTGCACACTCACTTCGAAAAGACTTTTCAAGAAACACACGTGGAAGTAAGAGAAACTTGAAGCTTTTCACTATCAGAGCTTCCTCTGATGACTCTGACTGTAATACTGAAGAATGTGCCCCAGAAAAAGAGGTCAGTTCACGAGAATTATAACTGTTGTTGGTTATCTTATCTTATATTCTTATGCTAACTCAGTCTTGGTAACTCAAGAGTCTATAGGCTGTCAAGAAGTTAGATTGTATATATTGTCATGTCTGGAGACTTTTTGTTTGTTTGTTCTTCTTGAATTATATGATTTCATAACGCAAGAAAAGGGGGGAAATCTCACTTTGACGGACTTCAGGATCTTGGGATGTGGAATTTTTTATGGTTTGTTGATTGAAAATCGGTGGCAAGATACTAAAGCCAAGATAAAAGGATTCCTTTTGTCTTCTTGTAATGACTTTGTAATGGAAAAAAAATTCAAAGCTTAAGTTGTGCACGCATTATTTGATTTTAAAATCCTATCTTTGGAGATTATAGTTTTGTTAATTTCTTCAAATAATTTACTTTATTTATTGATTTTATAATTTAGTTGAAAAGAGAGTCTAGCTGGTTTATTTTATTTTTTATATTTTTGGAATGGCTGATTAACAGTTATAGGCTTATAGCCCTAAGATGTATTTGTGCATTAAGGCTTGTAAGCGTACAGCATTGCTATATGAAAGAGAAATGATGTCTTGCTTGTTGTGAAGTAGGTTGGGATGGTGAGTTTGGAGTGGTTGGCTGGGGAGAAAACCAAAGTCGTCGGGACATTCCCACCGCGGGCTCGTGGTTGGACAGGGTATGTTGAGAAAGATACTGCAGGGCAGACAGATATCTATTCTGTTGAGGCTAGTTATCTTGATGTTTTCCTATAATCTGTCTTCTTTCAAGTTTGTTACTGTATACAGAAAGGAAACACTCCGAGCAGTTGTTGCTGCTCTTGACATAGCATATTAAACGTATTGCTGTTAACCATATTAATTGTCTAGGATCAATTCTAATGAAACCTGAATAATCCAAACGTTGAAAGCATGAGTGTGCCTCAATTAGCTATGAAAATGGTAATGTTCCAGCGGTGATGAATTAACTCTATGTAATATGTATCAACAGTTTTTCAAATGAATCAGTTTTCATCCTTGAAGCGATCCACTGTTGTGATTTTATTACATTTGAGAGCTGATAAATATCCATGGAAAAGTTTAGCTGGGAATTAAGGATTGCCCATCCTCTGAGTTGTGTTGCTTGTACTATAGTCCAGAAGTCCTGATATTAGTTACCTCTCGCTTCCTCTCAAAGTAGGTTCTCCTTATGTTTCATAATAGTTAAATATGGATTTTCAATGAAACATACTGTCTCTAGATGTGGCAGGAGATAGGGGTTGGTTCATGCCAAAAACCAATCCCAAAGCCATCATTGATACTATAATGTGCTCGAAATACATCTTCCGTGAATTGAGAGTGATTGTAAAACTGCATTGCATTCAATTGTCCTTCTGTATGATGTAGCAACTTAAGTGAAGAGTTAAGTTTCTGTGTCTATGTTCCCAAGAACAGAATAGAGTGCACTGCAGTATTTCTTTTTCATTGTTTTTGGTGGATTTACATCCATATGGCGGATGGCGAGTGAAGGATATTCGTGCTGTTGTTTGCATGCATCAGTAAATGTCCCAGGGGCAGGATTCTTGATTCTGGATTGCTCATTGTTTTGCATTAGGAAGACTATTATCAGTTTCTCTTCATCATAAGTTGTTATGGTCTCTGCCCATCATCTCTCTCTATTTCATTTTGATTTTCCTCACCACGCTTCTTTCTGGTGTGGAGTTGTATTAATGTAATAACTTCTAATATTTCCAGCCTGCAGTTTATGTAGCAGAAAGTGCAATTAGTTCATTTCTTCTTCTTCTTGTTGGTAAGAGCCCATCTGACATAACAACAGCCGAATACAATGGGCCATGGCCATCTCTCAGTTACTACATCAACAAATTTAAGCCAGCAGAAATTATCCAAGCTGCAGTGCCAAGCCTAACAGAATCCATACATGCAGAAAGCTCCACACCAGATTTTTCCAAGAAACAGATTCAATCCGCACCAGAAGTTTCTGAAATACAGGTTCAATCTCAGTATGAACCTGAGCCTTCTACTACAAGTGTGAGCAGTGTTTCTTTGGCTAATTAAACTAGTTCAGTTTCTTGAACTGTAGAAACACAATTTTTTTTTCTTCCACGCTGCTGACATATACTCAGAAAACAAAGAAAAAGCTGTTAACAACGAGGCATGCTCAATATGTATAGCATGAACATAAACAAGCAAATAGCATTACGGTATTTTTTGCAGCAACAAAAAATAAAATCATGCTATCCATATCATATGTTAATAGATGTGCTACCTATATTTTCTGTATTCACCATCAAATTGATATGTTCATATTTACTGGTGTTTGTATATATATATATATATATATATATGAATTGGGTTCATTATTTTGTAAGATTTGGATTAGTTGATGGAATATTTTAATTTAATATTATGATAACCTTAAAGCTTCTGCATGGTTGCTCTTTGGTCTGTTTACTGGGTTCCAGTACTGGTTCCGTTCTACCAGTCCTGCACCAGAAATTCTTACAGAGACCAGGTTAGAGGACCAAACCAATCACTTCTTCCTCCTTTACTATACGTAGGGGGACCCACTGCAACAAATTTAAATTGTTTTGATTTACTTGTTCATGTAAAAACTGTTTCTTAATTCAGTTCGGGTCTAGTATTTCACTAGTTATAAACTTGAAAGATTAACTTGATTTTAGAAGATTTGTCCGAGTTTGATTTAGTTATTTTTTTATCCTTTTTTAAACTCATGTTCTTTAAATTTCATCTTTAAACGTTCGTTAATTTAATTGGAGAATAGGTTTCATTATTTTTTTATATGCTTTCTATATCTTTTATTTTATCCTTTTTTTTGTTTAATTGGATTATCTTTGGTTTTTTTATTTGTTATTCTTTGTTAAATTAAATAAAATTAATTGATTGAATGTAGACGTGAAATGCTTATTTCTTGAAGTTTTGTTTGGTTTGCTTTCTGGATTGTTGCTCTAGCAACATTTGCGTCTTCTTTTAGTGTCGTCATGTAGCCTTTCCTAGCGGCATTTTGAATTGTCTTGGCAAACTTTTTTGATAGTGGATCAGTGTCCGTTAAGGAACAACAAGAAGTTTCTGATGAATTTTTTTTTCTATGTATTATATATATAACTAATTTTTTTATAGTTAATTATTGCCAAATGTTTTTTTTTCAATTCATATTATTAGATTACTCTCTTTTATTAAATCCAATCAAGTTAATTAATAACCTAAATCTCATACTTTTTTTTACTTATTTAAAAACACTACCACGAGATGTATAGCTTGTCAATAGGGTCTAACAACATGCAAATACTTCTCAAGATCTAGCCTTCATTTTTCAAGGCCATCTTCTTCAATCATGCTATATATATATATATATATAATTTGTTTCATGTGTTATCTAGAAAGTCGAAAGGACACAAACTTTGGATCGTCACAAAAAAGGGACTCCAAAATAAGCACAAGAACCTCGAGAATATAACTTATTCGATCTTGAGTCTTGATCAATTAACAATTACAAAAGAATAAAAAAAGAAT
>Ga0307513_10011355_pt1 | contig 11075 bp, 9 predicted proteins | sample 15_EM_MG_FD_202174 | JGI IMG/M metagenome (GOLD analysis project Ga0307513, IMG submission 202174) | Populus trichocarpa ectomycorrhiza microbial communities from riparian zone in the Pacific Northwest, United States - 15_EM | ecosystem: Host-associated > Plants > Roots > Unclassified | place... | reverse complement strand
CTCAGTATTTTCCAACATACCCCTGCGAAGAACTTGTACATCTTCCCTGCCGCAATCTTGGCTCTTGGAATTGCGCTCTTTTTCTGTTACATTCCTTGGTTGTAAGCACCAATTTCTTGACTTGATCATAACGGCGTACTTGACGAAGTCCTGCAGCCAAGAGGTTTTCCAAATGCGCCCGGTTCCGGCGGAACATATCTTTATCCCGATGGCTTTCGGTATCGTCCTGTTGAGGTACGTCGGTCTGCCACGTACACGGACGCGTGTTTTGACTAAATTCTTTCCCCAGCTTTGACGAAACTCGGAAGTTCTTGGTTAGGAAATACCCTAAAAGCCTCCTCGCCAAGCTCGCATGGTAATTTATACCTGGGAGGAGTCGATCTTATTTTTTTACTTTGCCTACATCTCCTTTCATTGTTTATTTGCTTCCGACGAAGACTACCCGGTGCTTGCCTGGTGGAATACTCCTACTCCTACTCCCACATTTGACTATGGGATACTCACGACATGAATCTGCGCGATGACAAAACCTCTTGGCCCTGAATCTAGCGAAGTGCGCCCATTTGGTATAACGATAAAGACGAGGGTCAATGTCGGAACCGTTAGAAGAAAGGGGGGCTCAACGTCCTAGAGTACTTGTAGGAATTAACAAAATAGAAATCATGATCGAACAATAAAAACATACCGAGAGAACCACTTTGATCCTCAAAACCCGATTGATTAAAAGTCGAAAGGTGGCGTCGTTTGTCGTGGGGCCCAAAAATCAGGGGATCTAGGGTTTAAAATCATCGCGGAATGACGATGCGAGTGTGGAGAATGTCGCAAAGCCAAGCCCCGTGATGGATATGAATCTGCGACGTTATCTATAAAGTGCTTGGAACGCCTTGACAGACAGACTTCGGCGTGGGCAGGAATTTTGGGGCTACCGCTCTTGGCTTCTTCATACCGCCATCAGTTATGAGCGAGGAGAGAGAAGGAAGAGAGACACACATGGGAGAGACAACAGTCGTGCTCGGGGTGGGATATAGAGTGCGATGGGGATGACCGCTGGTGGGCAAGGCAACGGCGTGAGAAATCCTCTGTTTGGAGCCGCAGGCCATCGATTCTCCTCGTCTTAACCATCATGTCTTCGTCTGAAGCGAAACCGCCGTTGAAGCTACTTTCACTAGGTAAACGCGTCTCTTTCGCCCATTCTGCGATGCCTGTCACTAACTAGTAGCCGCTGGACAGATGGAGGCGGTATCCGCGGACTTTCTGAGCTGCTTATCATCAAGGAACTTATGCACAGGCTGATGGTCGAGGAGAACATGGAGCGCGAAAGCGAGGGTCAACCACTCCTCACCAGTCTTCCCAAGCCGTGTGATTACTTTGATCTTATTGGTGGCACCAGTACTGGGGGGTGAGCTCCATTGTACCATATCTCATTATCATGATACTCAAATCGTGTATTCATTCATATAGAATCATAGCTTTAATGCTAGGACGTCTTAGGATGGGTGTTGACACTGCAATTGACGCCTACAACAACCTAACTGAGCAAGTTTTCTCTGATCCAAAACGATGGCCTGGAGATGGAAGGTTCAAAGCGACGAAACTCGAAGAAGTGATCAAATCTGTTGTGAGAGATGTAACTGGTGATTCTGAAGCACCGTTGTTGGAAGTCGGTGATACCTCAGTCTGCCGAATGTGAGTTCTGCATTCTTCATTACGTGTTTGAATTTTAAATAAGAAAATTTGATAGCTTCGTTTGTGCCAGGAATGCATTTAACATGAATGCCAATATTCCTGTTCTTTTTAGGAGTTATCAGTCACGAGAAACACATTCAGGTTGCAAGATTTGGGAAGCAGCTCGGGCAACATCTGCAGTGCCCACACTTTTCAAGCATATAGAGATTGGCAACAAACAACCTTTCATTGATGGTGGTCTAGGTTGTAATAACCCTAGTAAGCTGTTACTGAAAGAGGCCAAAGTGGTGTTCCCCACTCATCAAATTGGGTGCCTAGTGAGCATTGGAACAGGGCATGCAGAAGTAATTGGCATTGGAAAGCCTGGATTTTTTCAGCAGATTGTTCCAACAGATGTTATTGATGCACTCAAAGCAATTTCAACTGACTGTGAGACAACACATGAAGATATGCTGTTTTTTTTTTCCAATTCCCTAAACATCTATTTTCGAATAAATGTTGAGCAAGGGATGCAAGGCATAAAGCTGTCTGAATGGGAAAAAATAGCCAATGTGGAGGCTCATACTATGCAATATCTGAGGAAAGAGGAAGTGGGTGAGAAGCTTACCTTGGTGATAAATGCTATCAAATCCCAAAAGACACACTTTATGATGGAGCAATTTGGTATGAAAAAAAATAAATTATGCAATCAAATTAAAGTCTGAAGTCCATGATTTTAGTCTTTTCTAGGTCTCTACAGTCTCAGCCAATTGGTCATAGGATAACATCTAATATTTGCCCACTACCAGTAAAAACCTTCACAGGACAAAAGGAGATTCTTGATAAAATGTGCCAATATTTTAACTCTGGTCACAAATCTCAACATGTCTTTGTGTTACATGGCCTTGGAGGTTCTGGAAAGAGCCAACTTGCTTTTAAATTTTTGGATGATGCCCAAACTAATCAATGGTATGGTTTAACCACATGTATAAAATAATTTATAGTAAAATATCTTCTAGGTTCTCTGATACTTTCTATATTGATGCCACCAATCAACAGACACTTGAAGCTGATCTTGCAGCTATTACTCCTACTAATGGTGAACAGTCAGTTGATGCAAGCAAGCATTGGCTTGCAACTGAACATAGTCAAAACTGGCTTCTTTTCTTTGATAATGCCGATGATGTCCAGTTGAACCTTGCAACATACTTTCCAAAATGCAAATTTGGAAATATTTTGATCACAACACGTAATCCACAACTGAGCATTCATGCAGATCAGGGTGCAGATGCAAAAGTTGCTGATATGAATCCTGAAGATGCAAAATCTTTACTTATGCAGATGTGTCGAGCAGAAAAAACAGATGAAAATGAAAAGCTAGCAGCAATCATTGTAAAGGTACTTTTGATAATGATGTCTTGTAATATTTGCTTTCAAGCTGACTATTGGAATATGCAGAATCTCTATTATTTTCCATTGACTATTTCTCAAGCTGGTGCTTATATTCTTCACTGTTGCTCACTTAAACAGTATCAGGAGCTCTATCAAGAGAATCATGGTAAACTGCTACAGATAAAAGAGATTCAGAAACAGGACAAATATGAATTCACAGTTTATACAACATGGAAATTGAGCTATGATAAACTTAAACCACCTGCAAAAACATTATTGGAGGTGTTATCTTTTTTACACCATGAAGGCATCACAGAAGAAATATTCAAAAGAGCATCATTATGTCCAGAAAAACTGGATGATTTGGACCTACAAATAAAAGTGACCAAGTTGCTTAGTGATATTGGAAAGCAGGAATCAACATGGAATGCTTTGCTATTTCAGGAGCTCATAGGAGATATAAGATCATATTCTCTAATAGAATTTGATAATCGAAATCTGTGCTATAGAGTACATCCACTAGTACAACAGTGGAGTGCCTGGACATTAGGTCCAAAAAAAAAAGACATACAGAAATGTGTTCTTAGTATTATTGGCCTATCAATCTCTTGGAATATAAATGGTGATAATTATAAATATCGACATATTCTTTTGCAACATATCAACACCTCTATTGCTGCAATAGAGCCTAATGATATTGATGTATTAGTTGCAAAGAATATAAGCTATGTCTATTTTGAACATGGCCAATGGAGTAAGGCAAAGGCACTGGAGGCAGTGGTGATGGAAAAAACTAGGCATGCATTGGGAGAGAACCATCTTTACACACTCACAAGCATGGCAAATCTTGCAGCCACATACAAAAACCAGGGGCGGTGGAAGGAGGCAGAGGCACTGGAAGTAGTGGTGATGGAGAAAAAGAAGCACCTGTTGGGAGAAGGGCACCCTGACACCCTGACAAGTATGGCAAATCTTGCAGTTGCATACAGAAAGCAAAGCAAATGGAAGGAGGCAGAGGCACTGGAAGTATTAGTGATAGAAAAAACAAAGCATGCATTTGGAGAGGAGCATCCCAACACACTTACAAGCATAGAAAATCTTGCAGCCACATACAGCGACCAGGGGCGGTGGAAAGAGGCAGAGGCACTGGAAGTGGTGGTAATAGAGAAAATAAAACATACACTAGGAGAGGAACACCCTAACACACTCACAAGCATGGTAAATCTTGCAGCCATATATAGCAATCAGAGGCAGTGGAAGGAGGCAGAGGCACTGGAAGTAGTGGTGATGGAAAAAAAGAAGCACCTGTTGGGAGAAGAGCACCCTGACACCATGACAAGTATGGCAAATCTTGCAGTTGTATACAGAAACCAAGGCCAATGGAAAAAAGCAGAGGCACTAGAAGTGGTGGTGATGGAAAAAAGAATGCATGCATTGGGAGAGGAACACCCTAGTACTCTTATGAGCATGGCAAATCTTGCAGCCACATATAGCAACCAGGGGCGGTGGGAGGAGGCAGAGGCACTGGAAGTGGTGGTGATAGAGAAAAAAAAGCATCTGTTGGGAGAAGAGCACCCTGATACCCTGACAAGCATGGCAAATCTTATAGTTGTATACAGAAAGCAAGGTCAATGGAAGAAAGCAGAGGCACTAGAAGTGGTGGTGATAGAGAAAAGAAAGCATACATTGGGAGAGAAACACCCTGATACACTTGCAAGCATGGCAAATCTTGCAGCCACATACAGCAACCAGGGGCGGTGGAAGGAGGCAGAGGCACTGGAAGTAGTGGTGATAGAGAAAAAGAAGCACCTGTTGGGAGAAGAGCACTCTGACACCCTGAAAAGCATGGCAAATCTTGCAGTTATATACAGAAAGCAAAGCAAATGGAAGGAGGCAGAGGCACTGGAGATAGTGGTGATGGAAAAAAAATGGATGCATTAGAAGAGGAGCACCCTAACACACTTACAACCATGGGAAATTTTGCAGCCACATATAGCTATAATACAAGGCAGAGGCACTAGAGGAGGTGGTGGTAGAGAAAATGAAGTATTTTTTGGGAGCAAGCACCCTGACACTCTCACAAGCATGAAAAATCTTGCTGACACATATGAAAACCAAGGCTGATGGAAGGAGGCAGAGGCACTGGCAGTAGTACTTGCCATGGCATGGCATAGCAGCCTGAGTCTTTTTTCTTTGGTAATTTTTGTATATTTGGTAAATAATTGTTTTGTTATCATTTCTCTCCAACTGTTTCATGTTTGTCAGAAAATCAATTATTGCTGTTTGCAATAATGTTGGTGATGTTGTCTTTTTGGGCCCAAATCAAAAATTTGAGAACCCATTGCTGCAAGCCCTATAAATTGGTCAGTTCTGGTTGTAAAGACATAGTTTCAAGTGATTTGGAAAGATACAATGAAGGGCTACTCAAATATGTAAAAATAATGATTATTTTTGATTTAAGTAATTTGAGCCTAGTTACCTTGTTTGATCATGGAGCATAAGTTCATCAAATCTGGTCAGATAAGCTTGATTGTAAGTGATTTAGAAAGCTATAATGTAGGGCTACTAGAATCTGAAATAAATTTGAGAAATATCTATGAATTTTTGACTCAGGAAGCGATGAGCCCAGGTATCCTGCTTTTCCAGTTTTCATCACATAGCATGTCAAAGAGAGATAATATGGGGTGAGCTATAGACTCAGAGAATAAAACATATAATTGACCATAAACCCTTGAACAAGGATATAAATCTAGGCAGTCAAAATTATTAGTGGGGGTTGTGCCAGCTGGCATCACTCAGAGGCTCCATACACCTCCTAACATCTCATGGTATGTACCTCCAAATATACCTGAAAAGGATCTCAGCACATTTTAGATAAAATATATGATGCATATTGGCTCTTTTTTGTTGAGATCTAACCCTAGATAAGATCAACAAAGATAGAACTTAGTCAATGTATAATGGACTATATTCGATGGCATGCACCTAGATAAGATCAACAAAGATAGAACTAGGTATGATTAGATAATGATAGTATCAAAAGTTGGGGGGAGTGGCTCACCTCAGTCAATGTATAATGGACTGAGGTGAGTGTATGCTATGGTATGGTATATATAAGTGTCCATGATAAAGAGATCAGATGTCAAAGAGAGAGAGAAAGAAAATAAAGAACCAATTGTTGTTGCTCATTGTCATGGTGTAATGGCTGGATTGCAACACTCCTTCTCACTGTGGCAGAGTAACACTCCTCCTCAAATGGAATCATGCCAGGATGTCAGAGGAGTCTAAGAAAGCAGTGAATTTTCTTGAATTTGGTGGTGTCAAGGGCTTTCGTGAAGATATATTGTGGGTGTTTATGTAGGATAGCTTGAGATCACCCGAATGGACACGTTTGCAGAGAAAATGGAATTTAATATTGACATGTTTGATGCACTGGTGAAGGGAAGGATCTTCAGATAGATTGATGGTGGTGTTATTGTCACAGAGTATTGGGGTGGATGTCCCAGGTGCAAAGCCAATGCCTGACAGTAGCGTTTGTAACCAGATGGCCTCCTTTCTGCATTCAAAAGCAGCAGTATACAGAAAAGATAGTGATGGAAAAAAAAATACATGCATTGGGAGGGGAGCACCCAAGCACACTTAAAAGCATGGAAAATCTTGCAGCCATCTATGGAGACCAAGGCTGATGGAAAGAAGCAGAGAAACTGCAGGTAGTGGTGATGCAGAAAACCAAGAATGCATTGGGAGAGGAGCACCCTGACACACTTACAAGCATGGCAAATCCTGGAGTCACATATTGGAACCAGGGCCAATGGAAGGAGGCAGATAGTGTTTGAAAGTCCAGTTACAAGACTGGAAAAAGACCGAGACCGGACCAGACCGTAACCAATCAAGACCGGAAATAATCAGAACCGATTGAGACCGCAACTGCGGTCCAGTCTTCAGTCCATCAACATTTGGGAAAATAAAAGACTGAGCAAAGACCGGTCTTAGCAGTCTTAACTGGTCTCTTTCAAGGTTCTAGCATAATTGTATTTCGACATTTGCGAATTTTAAAGAGCGACAGGACAGAAATGCTACAACAAACATGACACCGCATCACAGTTCCAGAAAATATTGAAACAGACATTCCACCATGACTATCACTACTCGAAAAATTGCTCTTGGCATTCCCCCGAGGCTTCACCAACCCAAGCCTACTAAGGCCAGCGGTACAAAGGCTACCAAAACCAATAAAAAGAACCAGAAAAGGGTTGCATCTGAGAGTGATGAAGATGACTCTTCCAGTGATGAGTCAGAGCTGAGAGTGAAGAAAAAACGACGCAAGGAGCAGAACAAGGTGTCGGATAATGATGTGGAGTTGGTTGAAGATGACGTTGAGCTGCCAGAGAAGGATGTTGAAGATGTTGATATTGAACTTGGCATTGGTGACGAACAACAGGTTAGCAGGCTGTTCATTGTGGTGGGCATAGACTCACTTAATCCCAGGATGACAGTCTTAATGACAAGCAACATGGGGCTGATGTTGAAGCACAGCCTGTAAAGAAAGACTTGATGTTAGACCTGCTCACAATAATGTCCGACACAGTTACCATGAAGTTCAAATTAGGGACAGATAAATACGTGACAGAAAAAGGACGGTGGTGTAAGATTTGCAAGTAAGTCTCCATACCAAAAACATATGAAACGATGGGTTACTTACTATAGTGAAGGATCAATGAAAATTTTATTAAGTTGAATGGAAAGCACAAGGCTTTCCATAAAGGAGGGAACTCCTCATGTCGCCTACATATCCGTCAGCATTTCCCATTTACAAGAAGAGGTGTGAAAAAAACAAGATACCGGTCGCTCATTGGGCCATTCCACAGAGCATTTGGAAAGCGATGGAGGAAGAAAAAGAGGCTGAAGCGAGCGGCCGCATGACAAAGAAGCAACAACAGCTAGACTTCCAGACGGTGATGGGGCCACGAGAGTTTACGAGAGAAGGTGTCCTCCATGCGGTAGCAAAGCTCATTGCAACTAACGATCAAGTGAGTTATTAGTGCATCTTATTTTTATCACAGAAACAATCGATAACGTACCTGTAGCCGCTTGCACTCGCTGATAACCCCGCGTTTTGAAACTCCCTTGTTGCCATGAGGTTGAAAGCAACCTCGAACGACCTTCTGACTACTTACAACATGAAGGTGTATCTTCACAACCAGTTTGTCAAGCATATACAGAATCTGAAGGGAGAAATAACCGTAAGAAACTTGCCACATCATAAGCGCAGCGAAGTTGACATTTACCTGGGTAGGTGGCTCCAGGGAAAGTTTCGGTCACTGCGGATGGGTGGTCGGCTGACACAATGAAGGCAGGGTTTCTTGGCATGACAGCGCATTGGATTGAGGTGAAGGAACAGAAGTGGAAGATGAGAACTGAGGTGATCGCATTCAAGGCTTTATCGGGTGCACATAGTGGGGAGAATTTGGGAAGGTATGCCGTGGGATTGCTCGACTGTGTTGGCATCATGGACAAGAAAAGATCGAAGGTATGCCTTTTTACGTGGTCTTGCATCACCATCAATCTGATTGTTCATTACATTAGCTATATACAGCGACATTAGATAACACCGGTAATAATAACACAACGTGCAAGACCATCCAGGATATCCATGCTTGGAGAGGCCTTCCCATGTGGAACAGTGATGAACAGCAATTACCATACATTTATTTGTTGTTCATAATTTCCTCCTTCTGAATAATCTTCCTATAGTTGCTTGGGAGTCCGCAGTGTTGTATTCTAAGGGGTTATTAACCCCTAATTTTTTTCTTAAGGCTTAACAAGTCTTAATTAAGGGTTGTATCTAAGGGATTATTAAGACTCCGGGAAAAAATTGCCGATTTGATCAGCCATCAAAGTCATCACCTGAACCCTCCAATTCCCCCGCATCAGGGATCCTTTCTTCATCTTTCTCCTCATCTGCCAAAAGTTCCATGAGGCACGCCTCCTCTGTGTATGCCTGCCATCGAGACACTCACCTCAATTGCTCATCCACATCAACCTCCTTCCGACCCCCAAACAACAGCTCTAGAGATCTGGGTAGCCACCTCGACCGCTGGCGGCCATACATGGCATTTGCGAGCTCCTCATCATCCGAATCGGAGTTGCTGTGCACGCGCTCCTCCTGGACCCATTTCGCCATTTCCCTGAAATTCAGCATATAATTCAGTCACATGATGTTCCTAAGCCTTAACTTAAGACTTATATACGTCCTTGATTGATATGAACCCTTAACCTTAGAATGTAATTAAGGGTTAAAGGTTAATAAGACTTAAGGGTTAGGTACAACACTGCTTGGGACATGTAATCAACCTCGGGAACGTTGACGTTATGTCCCACATCACCAAGATTGCGGCTGTTGAAAAGTTGACAGCTATCTGGGAATACAATCCCACACGGACCAACAACCATGTTCTAGGTGGTTCACTTGGTGATTGCTGCGATCTGTATGCTTGCAATCAAGGTAAGAATGTCTCGATTCCCGAAATTCACATTTATGCATCAAACTCACAATGCGCCTTTAGATTCAGGCGTCTGGACAATGTATCGAATATTTCGAGAGTACCCAGCTTCATTGTGGACTCCCTGAAGCCGTGAAAATCCCTTTACACAGTAGCGTTCGATGGGGAACGGCTTTCAACATGCTTCACCAGGCAAACCACCTTTGCCAAGTGAGTCTCATCATTTTTCCTGTTCAATTTGGTAATAAGACACTTCATTAGCCTATCGGGGTATTTTTAACATCGGCGGACAATAAGTATGGTCCCATCACTACGTTACGCCGTGATAACCGTCTTGTGAAGCATATCCCATGGTCTGCATTCAAGTTGGGTGATCGAGATTGGCTCAGGGTGGTTGATGCATGCAACATACTCGGGTAAGGAATCGAATTTATTCTCAATCCTCGTACAAAAACCTGACCTGATCCATTAGGACTCGAACCGAATTCAACAATACTTCTCCTCCGAAAAGGAACCGACATCAGGAAAAAGGGGTTTGGTCCTAAAGAAACCTAGGTTGCTCTAGGTGTCTCTAGAGACTATAAAGACTTCAAAGATCCAAAGTGTCCTAGGTAAACCTCAAAGCTGACCTACTTAAGTACATTTTCCCCAGAGCTCTCCCAAAGCATCACCAAAGCAACTCAGAGCATCACCAAAGCAACTCAAAGCATCACCAAAGCAACCCAAAGCATCATCAAAGCAACTTCAGAATCACCTTAAAAAGGCCCAAAGCTTCCCAGAGCATCTCAAAGTGACCTCAAAGCTTCCCAAAACACTCATAGAACATTTATAGAGCACTTATTCTTTTCATTCAAATAATAAAAAACAATAGAAATAATATTATAAATTATAGCCTACTACACCTTTAATAAATCCTAAGAGTATATATAATTACACAAAAGAGAAAAGAAACCAACAACATGGCATGTGGGTTGTATAGACTGTACTGGTGACTGGGGTGGTGGAGGGCGGTGAAAGAGGTGGGGGTGGTTTGTTCACATCATAAAGCACTGTAAACAGACATAAGATGAGTTAAAATAGTAATAATAACAATAAAATGGCTTACGATATTAGACAGAGTGGAGGATGGTCGCAGACGCCGGGGAAGCATCCTCGACGCTCAACGTTGAATGTTGTGGCGGTGGTGGCAGACGCTGGGAGGCATCCTCGACACTCAACATGGCAGAGCGGAGGACGGTGGGGAAAGCATCCTCGACGCGCCACGTCGAGTGATGTGGCAGAGCGGAGGGCAGTGGCAGGCGCCGGGGGAAGCATCCTCGACACTCAACGTTGAGTGACGTGGCAGAGCGGAGGGCCCGAGGGGTGGTGATGATCCTTGATACCGCTCATCGAGGGTAAGGGGAGGGGTCAGCGTCCGTGTTGTTTGAGAGGCAGAGAGGGTCTTACCATCCTTATCGACGAGGTCGAGGGGGGTGGGATGTGCTGGCAGTTCCGAACACGGCCCACATCTTTTGA
>Ga0307513_10011354_pt1 | contig 11076 bp, 8 predicted proteins | sample 15_EM_MG_FD_202174 | JGI IMG/M metagenome (GOLD analysis project Ga0307513, IMG submission 202174) | Populus trichocarpa ectomycorrhiza microbial communities from riparian zone in the Pacific Northwest, United States - 15_EM | ecosystem: Host-associated > Plants > Roots > Unclassified | place... | reverse complement strand
ATTATTTTTACTGTATTATTTTTAGTTATTATTCTGGAAATTCCCTCTTTAAGAATTGTTTTAGTGTGTTGCTGCTAAATGATTTTTTGGCTGTTGAACATTGTAACAGTGATCAATAAAATTCATGCAAGATTGGAAATGTGGAAAAGGATGTTACTAAGCATGGCTGGAAGAGTTTGTCTTCTTAAAACTGTTCTTTCTTCGCTTCTGTTAAACTATATGTCTATCTTTTTAATGCCTAACGGTATAGCTCAAGTTATCTCCTTAATTTAGCGAAGTTTTTTGTGGGCTGGCGTATCTGTTTAAAATAAGATTTGCAAGGTTGCTTGGCATGTGGTAGTAAGAGAAAAATTGAGGTGGATTGGGTTTGGGGTCTTTACAATGGAAAAACAAGGCAATGCTTTCCAGGTGGCTTTAGAGATTAGAAGATTCTAATCCAGGAGGGTGGCCAGAACTCATTAACAATAGATATATATAGGCCTACTTATATCAATGGCCTTCCGTTGTTTAATCACTCTGTTAGCAATATGGGATCCTATCTATTCCACTATCAACAATGATTCAACAAAATCTTCTTTCTTAAAGAATTGTTGCTACTTCGAAGTTAGAAATGGGGAAAAAACTCACTTTTGGATAGATAGGTGATCCAAAGGTTGAATTCTAAGAGAGTTCTTTCCATAGCTTATGCACTTTCAACAAATTAATTAATGTGTTTGGATGTGATAGAGTACAGACAGGGGTATTGGAAGTGGAATTTCACTTGGAAATAAACCTTAAGCTCCTCAGAACAGGCCCAACTACAACTTCTTACATTGATAATTAATGGGGTCAGAAACAGTTCAAGCAAAACTGATTTAAAACAATGGGAACCTAAGAGACAAGAACACTGTGCGGTTAAATCTTGCAGCACTATTATTGACAACATTGAATTCCCAGGTACTTTCTCTTTCACTCTATTGTTATGGAAAAGTCTTGCTATTCCAAAAATCGAAATGTTTTTATGGTTACTTATGCAAGATAGAGTACTCTGTACAAGGGGTTTTCTTTTATGAAGGCAATTAATGATCAATTCATGAGGCCAAGTTTTATGTCCATTCTGTGATGTTGAGACTGGGCATGCACCGCACTTATTTCTTCACTGTCCTAGCTCCTGGAAATTTGGCAGTGTTTCATGAAATGGATCGGGTTCAGCTGGTGTATGCCTAAAATTGTGGAACAGCTGGTAGTTTTGCATTAGAGTGCAATGGTTAATGGCAGCTTTCAAAAGAGAGCTTTTACTCTACTATCCTATGGAATCTTGTGAGGTATTTGGACTCGAAGAAACAAAATTATTTTTTAGGATAAGGTGATCAATTGGAATATATTGTTTGATCTTAGACCTCACATGTTATCTTTTTCGTTGAAGTCAATGGATATAAATTTTATGTACTTCGGACATGATTTACTAAGAGGATTTGATGATATCTTAGCATGGACACACAACTAAAGTTTTAGCAGTCTTAATGTTTGTTTGGGATGGTATTTTAACTGGAGTTTTTAATATTAAATTAATTTTTTTTATATTTTTAGATTGTTTTGATGTTAAATTTTTTTTTTTAAAAAAAATTATTTTAATATATTTTCAAATAAAAAATACTCCAATAAATAACTGGTGCAACCCTATTAGCGTCTTCTTTTTGCTACTACTTGTTGTATAGAATTTTATCTTTGATGTTCCTATCTTCTGGTAAATATTGTCATTGTCTTCTATATCAAAACTCCATTGACTTAATGATTTTTGAATTTATAAAAAAAAACCTTAATCATTATTAAAAATCATTATTAAAAAAAGACCATATTTTTATTTAATTAACAACATAAAAAATTACTTTATTAGTAAAATTAATGAAAGAAAAATTACTCTTATCATGTAGTTTTTTCTGTTTCACTGTGTCTCTAATCTCTAATAAATTATACAACTAAATATTGGATATAAGAAATTGATAATATTAATACAGTAGCAAACATATACAAACGATAAACCCACTGTCAACACAAGACGACATCATATAAAACGAACAACGCCAACAGTTGAGAATAAAGGTAGGAATTTGATAGCCACAAACATGATTTTATTGATAAATTGGCAAAGTGTTCCTTACAGATTGTAGCTTGCATGAAAACTTATTTACACGTTTAACAGATTCTAAATCATAAACAGAAAAAAGACCACTACAATAAAGAAACCTCATACGGGCTCTCCATACGAAAAGGATTAATGTAGATCATCTCAACTTCATTTTCTTGAACCAGGCATGTTGGATTTGCTTGCGGCAGCTGTTGCGAAAGCGACCCTCTCCAACCGCTGCTAAGGCTGGAACCAGAAACTTGGGCGTCAAGATGATAACCATCAGCATCAGTTGCGAGGGATTCAACCGGAGTCGATCCTTTTGGTGTAGAATGAACCTCATCAGCCTCAGGTGGTGATTGAATGGACGGAACCCCACCTGCCAAGTCAGAGCCACCATCTAAACCCAGCAGTCGAAGAAGCTCTCGATGGTAATCATCATCCTCCTCTGTTGCAGATGGCTCCTCATCATTGTCGATGCACACAACCTTATTTGGTTGCAAGTTCTCTGCACAGCTTGAAGTGGATACAGTTGGTGCTGCAACGTTGATAGTAGATGCAACGGAACTGACAGCCATCTCATCATAGTCAAAGTCCTGAAAAAGTTGATGAGAAAACGACTCCAAATTGTCAAATCTCACCCCATTATACACGATCTCAGATTCAGTTTCGGCCGCCGCCTCGAAACCCGTGATATGTTGCTGGTGGTAGCCTTCACCAACCCTGGCCTTCTGAGATATGGTGTTTGTTGCATCATCAACACCGTCAGCTTGCCTTCTCCTCTTTTTCGTCATTTGTGTGTGGCTCTTATTGTCGTCTTTCCTTCTCAACTGACACAAAACAATGACTTGAGAAAGGGATGGCAAGCTATACTCGTACATTGTCCAGCCGCAGCCATGTTGGCCAGGCTGAGTGCTTTGATAACTGAAGCATTTCCTGATGCCCGTGACAGAGCAATGCTCGTCAATAGCGACACCGATGGCTCGATCAGTGTCTTCTCTATGCCACGTTGCAGGGCCACCGGCAATTTTGCGGGTGACATGGGAAGTGGGGCTTTTCTTTTTGAGGTTAGTGAAGAAGAAGACATCTTCTCCTTGGATCCTGTGGAAAGCGTTCCAAATTTGGAGAGGTTGATAGGCGTAGATGTCACAATCTCTAACCGGACCGGAGGTGATGAAGAGAGGGTTGGTGACCTTTGGGTAGAGATAGAACTGGACTAGTTCTTGATCAGTGGGAGAGAAGCGGTAACCAGGGAGTAGGGTTTGTGGTAGAGAGAAATCCATTCTTATGTGATTTATTTCTATAATACAGAAGAAACTAAAAAACGGATGAACAAGAAACCAACTTGAAGATCAAACTCGAAGACAAGAGACAGAGAGAGAGAGTTAGTTGCTGACTCAGAAACCCCGCCCTGAGAGATAAGTGAGGTGATGCTATCTCCCCAGTCTCTTTTATGATGTATTTTTAGGGTTTTTTGTTGCTGTGGCGGTGGTGCTTCGTCCAAAGGTATTTCAAAATCTTTGTTAACTAAATTAACAGAATTCTTTTTTTTTTCTGAAAGGAGTCAGTTAGAGTCCGTTAAAGCTAGCTACTGATCAACTGAAGTGCGCACACAGTGCCGGACAAGAGAAGCGGAGCTGAGGTATATTATTTGTACGTATAAAGAAAGGAGGGAGTAGTAGTAGTAGTAGGGTATGAGTGTGTATATGTATGATCTCGAACAGACAGTTTATTCTTTTCTCTGGCAGCTTTATCGGAGTTTCAGTTTATGACTTCCTTAAATTGTGGACAACAAATTCAAGCCGACATATCAGGCTAAGCACTATCAGTTTAAGCGTGCAAACATGATTAATTTCGTACTCCAAATTGGTTGACCTTTTTTACATCAAGTTCAAAACGTAGACATCATCTGAATGTTTTTTACTGGAATAATTGCTTCTCTTGAAAAAAAAATATCATGATTGTTAAAGAAAATTAACTAAAAAAATAATCAAAATGTTTTATTAATGTAGTCGGGCTTGCGATAACGAGAAATTCTAAGCGGTCAGCTATGGGTCCGGCATATTTAGATGACGATCTGCCTCAGATAAATTACATGGATGGAATAATCAAATATCCAAAACTATCTTTCAAATTTCATCTATAGTAATCTTTAACGGTCGAAGTCAAACCACTAAAAGTTATTGAAAAATATATCTTGGTGTTTCGATATGATTGATAATCTATAAATATAACATTGGGACACAACATCTCATTGCTCCTTTCCCATGCATGCTACAATGGTTGAGTGATAACATGATTTCGGCTAAAATTACAGCAGAAGGGTTGATTAGATCATGCTTATAATTTGCGGCTTCTAAACTGACTCTGATTTCAGATAGGAACAAAACTAAACCAAATATGGCAAAGACCACTAACCCGTATCGTTCGTCTCCCAATTTACCTTTCTTGGCATTCTTTTTCATCCTGGCTTCAATTACTTTCCATTTAAATCCTCCATCAGCTACCCTACACTGGCTAATTCTTCCCAAGCATAATAAATTGACTACCTTCGAAGTTGTGTCTTTAAATTTTTGTCTGAGGTAGATCTTATTACTATTATTTATAAAATCTAGGATCCTTTCATACTCCTCCAAGGTAGGTGTTATATTAGGTTCCCGAAGGTAAAACACATATAATTGGGATCCCAAAAATTCAATAGGGCTTTTACAGTTGCTACTTGTACTGAAAGCCTCATTAGTTATCCAATTCTCTCACGTCACCTTTCAAAAAAAGTCTTATCATCGTACCTCATAATGGGTAGCAATTTCTTCAGGCCATTTACCATGTGTTTTATTTTAGTAATGCATGGCAATCCACTAGCATTGATTCTTAGGCAGTTCCCTTTAGCTATTTGTGTTAACTCATATTTTTTCCTAAATTCTTGAAAAGATGGATACTTTATGGAAGTCATGATTTCAGTTCAGAATCTTGCAATACAAGATTAACATGATCAGGCTTGCCTTGATGCAAATTATAGGTAGTATATACAAATTAAGGACATGTTCTATTTATCAACTGATCATGTGTAGGCCTTCTACCTAGTCTCAAAAGGATCTCAGATCTGCCCAGTGATGATCTTTGTAAAGACACTATAAGGATGTTACGAGGAATGTTTAAGGCACGTATGTCCACCATTACCAAGCAGACACTCATATATGAGTTGAGTGTTTCATGCATTTGAACCTTGATCAATAATCATAAGGTAGATCACTAATCCTCCACCTAATCTAGAAGTTTATGTATGCTTTCAAAAATTAAAGCAGATGATGCATGAGGCAGTAATCCATATCCAATATACAAATACAGGTGCGTTATATAAAAACAATAAAGCATAAAAGGAATGCATGTTGATAATAAAACATGGACAAAAAAGCATTAAAAATTTAAAGCATAAAAATGTATAAAAAAAATCAAACACAATAATCAAACAAACAAACAAAGTTTAATCTATGAATCCTAGTGGTGTCACTATTTTGTCACACGTGTGCGGTGTCGTGACGATCATCCTCTCAGATCGGGATAGTCGGGAATGATGTTGGTGGAAAGGACAATGAATTCTCATCCTTTATCAGTAGAAAAAAAGAAATGAAAGTCGCCACCTAGTATTTTGATCACTAGGAACCCTGATCGGTCTTAGAGTCTAGGTCAGAGGACTGATTGCGTAAATAGAAGATATTAGCACCCCTAATACGCCTTACCTGAGGTAAACTACATTGTTTATTCGTCTAATATAAACTAAGAAAAAAGTTGTGTTTTCTAACCGTTGATTTGTCTTAAGTTTAAGAAAAGTCCATTTCAGTAATGAGGTCCTTATCATATCAGATTAAAAACCTAATCATTCTAATAACAACAAAAAACTAAATTGTCTTTTTATTATATCAAGAATATATCTTATGTATAAGTTCATAATCTCGCATATTAAAAGAAACAAAATAAAATTTTTTGGTATTTTGGAATGTAGGCCAAGATCCTTTGGAATTTTACAAACTTATTGTAAAATTCATGCAATACTTTTTATAAAAAAAAACATGTCAAATTATTTAATATATTTAAAAAAAAATGCTTAAATAACTTTAGGATTTTTAGCCATATGCAAGAAAAAAAAGAAAAAAAATTAACCTGACCCGACCTGGTTGACTTGAAATTTTTTGTTCGACCATAAATCGAACAAAAAATTTTGGTTTCACCCAAAAAACAAAACTAAAACAAAAAAAAATAGATTAACACCCAAACAACACAAAACTCAAAATTTTTTGAACAAAACATATCAAACAAAAAAAATAAAGAACACCCAAAACAAATCCTGTAACATGGAACCCAAAACAGACTTTGGCCAAAACAAAGGTACATACATGTTGAAAATCATGCAAAGATCAATAATCTAGTATTCATTAATTTCGATTATCTCTTAAACATCATAATTTTGTCAAAATAAGTTTCGGTTCTAAATTGAAACCTTAGGATTAAAAACCATTATAAACGTGTTACTAATGCAAATAAACACTAGATTATTGGTTAATCATGCATAAGAAAGGGTTTTGTGCAAAGAAATGGATCAAAGTTGGTCCAAATCAAGGATCTAGGACGATGTTTCTTTCCAAGAACATGAAGAACATTGCCCAGAACCCAGCAAAAAACCTAGCCACGAGGCAACCACTACCAAGCCCAAAAATGGGCATTTTTGGCCTTTAAAGCATGTTTTCTTTATCCCAATAAGTCACAATATCATACATAAACATATTTGAATCTAAAACTAATAAAAAAAACATCAAAATATCAAAATCAAGCATAAGGTACCAAATCCTAAAATTAACAACCTTAAATAGCCTACATGCTCATACAACATAGATTAAAAATTGATTTTCAGAACATATTTTATATATGAACAAGCTTAACAAGTTAAGGATAAACATCATTGCTTTAACATGTATAGCTTAAGCTAAACAAAATCTAAAACAACATTTATATATCAAAAGGAAAACTTAAACAACAATATTAATACATCAAATTAAAACGTAAAAATAGCTTTAAAATAACTTAATTAAATAGAAATCACAGCAACAAAGAGGTGAATGCAACATCATTTGTTAAACATTCCAAACTTTTTTTCTATGCTTCTAACTATAAATGTAAACCAAAACAAATAAATAAAAAAACAAAAGTAGGCCACAAAGGACCAGCTTTTGAGTCTGTAATGTATACCTAGAACAACTACTCTCTCTTGGCTTTCATTTGAAAAATTTTGCCTCTCATCAATTTACAAAGCTTAAGAAAACTTTTGTTTAGGTTTTCAGACGTCTACCATTGTATTTCTTATTGATATTACTCTCATTTTTCTTATCTTTTTCTTTTTTTCTTTCCCTCTTTCTTTTTTTTCACCCATTTTCTTGATCTTTAGGGGGGTATTTATAGGGTTTTGTTAGGGTTTTGGGAGGTCTTGAATCCATTTCTAACCTCTTGATCTTAAGGGGAGTGTTGTGAACCCTTGATAAGAACCCATTGAAGAGCCTTTGTGTGTGAACACATGAAACCAAATTATTTTTTGCATGATGGTTAGACTGTCGAGACTGGCTAAGTTGCCCACTTTTAAGGCCTCGTTGAAGCAGTTATGACGTCAATATCACCTGAGACCACCTAAAGTTGGTAGAGGGGATGCACACATTTCATTTGGATCCAACCTTGCTCAATTTGGAGGTTTGTAACTCCACTTTCATGCATTCGAAGTTACTAACTCGATCAATCAAAACTGTCAAAACAGAGGTGCAAGCTAACGAACGATGTGTCATTCACCTTTTCTTCATTAAGTTTGAATGACACGTCGCTTAGGGTTCTTAATTTGAGATTTGGAAAAAATCAATTGAATTCTTGTTCTTCCAATTGCTTTTAATTGTACTCATAATTGCTTCCAAACTTTTAATTTCATGTAATTTCACCCTTGCCAAACTCAATTGTCAGCCCAAAGTTGACCACTATTTTCATTTTAATCCCTAGTTTTGAAGTTATGCATTTCAACCCTCAATTGACCAACAAACTTTCAATTTCTTCAATTTAACTTCTGATTTGATTCATTTCAACTCCTATATTTACATTTTTTTTCAGTTTGGTCCTTGATTTTGGATTTCTCATCCCAATGGTCCTATTGCAAAAACAATTCTACCATCAAATGTTAGTCTATTTGTTTATTTTTTTTAATGGCGAGATAGTAAAAACATTGTTCTCATCCATGGTACATTGTGTACAGGGAAACAGTGTTTTTACCATCCTTTCAGTTTTTTTAATATATATATATATAAAAGCAGAGTATTATTACCATAGAAGGCAAAGAAAAGCCCTGATGGGCAACTGAAGATACATCAAAGACAAAATTGGCATTAGGGGTGAGCAAAAAAACCAGAAAACCGATTTAACCGAGAAAACCGAAAAAAAATTACCTGAAAAAACCGATTGAACCGGTTAAAATATTTAGGAAAATATCCGATTCGATTCGGTTTTCGGTTTTGGTGTGCCTAAACCGGCCAACCCGAACCGAACCGGTTCGGTTTAGGAATGAAAAAAGAAAACCAAACGGTCCAAGCTGCGGGCCGCCTCCTCCCATTACTTTCCCTTTCAACAACCCTAGCAGACCATTTATCTGCTTTCCCTTTCACACAGTCGCCCCCTCCCCTCCAACCCTTTCAATTTTCATTGACACTTCTCGACCCCGATAAGAGTTGAGTTCGTTGATCCCAGGCCAGGTCGTTGCACGGTAAGCGGCTTAGAGTAAAGGCAGTCAGGGTTGACGTCGTCGTTAAAGCTCAAAGTTGGAGTGTTAAATGCTTGTTTCCTCTTATGACGCTATAGATACAAGATCTATTTTGGTTTACATAGCTAAAACAGCTTATGGACACGCACAATTTGAATCTCCCACCTGAAGCAAAACCCTAGAAGAAAGGGAGAGGATTGTGACTCCTAGCAAACAACCTGGTGGTACCCTTAGAAAATCCATTTGGATTTGGGTTGGTTATACCCCCTAAGATGAAGTCGCCGTCTACCAATCCAAAGGGACCCTGGTATGCTCTTCTTTGATCTGGAGAATCATGGGTTTGGTTCCATTCTCTTAAATTTTCTGCTATGTGTTATGTGGATGAAGAAAGATTGATATGGGTTGATTTCTTTTATTATAATGTGTGACGCAGTGGAGAAAGGAAATGCAGACTCAGGAAGTTCCTCCGGGTTATGATTTTGTTGTTCTTACAAAGCCAAAAACTAAGTCTGTTAAAAGGGGAATGAAAGAAAGAAGTAAAAGCGGCTTCAGAAAAATAACCATAAGTAAAAGCGGATCGAAACCGGTCGGTTTGGACCGGTTTGGGTTTGGTTTGGGTCCCTTTTTTTTCCCTTCCGGTTTGGTTGTTTTTTAAAGGTAAAAACCGAACCGAACCGAAAATGATCACCCCTAATTAGCATTCAAAAGAAAAACCAAACCAGAGAACCCAAAAATTGAATACAGATAGAAATATTAGTATCACAATTCCAGCCCCTGCATAACATAAGCCATAGCCACAAAGTTTCCATCATAGTTTTAAAACCTAACCCGGTGATCAACCCGGTATAATGATTGGGTCACGGGTCAGATGGGTTGACCCGGGTTAACCCGGGTCAACCCAAAACAGAGGGTTCAAGAATGACGGAATTGTGCGCCCTACAACTTAAGAAACACAAATTCTTCAACTGCTGGTATCTCCCCGATCCTCTTTAGCGCTTCCTTGCTGGGTTTTTCATCCACACCAATGGTCATTACTGCTTGTTTTTGTGGAGCGATCTTGCCAACGCTCATGAAACTCACATTTACATTCTCCTCGCCAAGGATATTCCCCACACTGCCAATCATACCTGGTTGATCAACCTGACTGCAAAGTATGAGGCTGCCTTCCATGCTCACATCAACACTAAATGAATCTACCTTGGTGAGGTGGGGCTTCCTGTCTTTCACTCTTCCCTCCACTTTAATCTCACCAGAGTCAAAAATTGCAGTGGCAAATTTTGATTCCACATTGGCAATTTGGACCTGGATGAACTCAAGTGAATTCTCAGGTGAACCATCCAACAGAATAATCTTCTGTTATCCTCAGTCCTCCACTTAAAATTAAGCTTTCAAATTTTGCCCAACAACTAAAACCTGAAATAAAAAGGAAGAAAATTAACTAAAACCAAAATCTTACCAAAAGAATTAATCAAAATAATCTCACCATGTCCCTGCTTTTCAGCCGCTGAATTGACACTTAATACCCATTAGGAAGAGGCACCAAACACCTTGGATTTGGATTTTTTGAGAAGGTTTTGAGATTATGGGGTTAGATTTTTGTAGATCTCTGAGAGAGAATGTGAGAGATTGAAAATTTTTTGAGTATAAGAAGATACTGGCAGAAACGAGTAAGATAGCAAAAGCAAAGATGAAAGGGTATTTTCTTTCTTTGATCAGATTTTGAACAGATATCATCGCCAAAAACGAACAGATTTTGAGATTGTGGGTCAGAGACAGAGAGAGACAATGACATTCAATCAGAGAGAGACGATGACTTTCAATTAAATTGAGTGTTTAGGAAAAAAATGACGTCGTTGTGTTCATATATATATATAAAATAAGGCCGGGTCTCAGCCGGGTTTACCCGGGTCGGCCGGGTTCCGAGTCGACCCACCGGGTCTCACCGGGCCAATTCCCAGGCTGTTTTTTGCTTAGACCCGGCCCGGCCCTAGACCCGGGTCGGCCGGGTCCCGGGTCGACCCGCCGGGCCGGGCCGGGTTTCAAAACTATGGTTTCTACGAGAAGTCAAAACCAAGCCACAATTTCACAGGATCTTGATGGTATCAAACTCCAGCCCCTGCAACAATAAGTCAGAGTTCCCATGAAGTTCATAACAGATTCAAACAACCTGGGGAGAATGAGATCT
>Ga0307513_10011353_pt1 | contig 11077 bp, 10 predicted proteins | sample 15_EM_MG_FD_202174 | JGI IMG/M metagenome (GOLD analysis project Ga0307513, IMG submission 202174) | Populus trichocarpa ectomycorrhiza microbial communities from riparian zone in the Pacific Northwest, United States - 15_EM | ecosystem: Host-associated > Plants > Roots > Unclassified | place... | reverse complement strand
CCGCACGGTGGCCGCGGTGTCGGTGTCGGTCCCCGACATCGTGATGACGTACGACCAGCTGCTCGAGCTGCTGCCGGGCCTGCTCGCCGTGACCGGCGAGATCTCGGCGGACAGCGGATGGCGACCCAGGAGGAACGCATGAGTGACACCGGCAAGTCCGTGGTGACGACCGACCGGGCCCCGGCCCCGGCCCACGTCTTCAGCCAGGGGGTGCGCAAGGGCGGCCTGCTGCAGGTGTCCGGGCAGGGCCCGATGGACCCCGACACGAACGTCTACATCGGCCACGGCGACGTGGCGGCCCAGACCCTGCGGACCCTGGAGAACGTGCGCGCGATCCTCGAGGCCGGCGGCTCGTCGGTCGAGGACGTGCTGATGTTCCGCGTCTACCTCACCGACCAGACCCTCTTCCCGGCCATGAACGAGGCGTACGGCAAGTTCGTCGCCGAGCACGTGCCGAGCGGGGCGCTGCCGTGCCGCACCACGGTGTTCGTCGGCCTGCCGCACCCGGAGATGCTGGTGGAGATCGACGCGCTGGCCGTCACGGGCTGAGGCCCGGCACCTGACATCATCGGTGATAGAGCTCGATCAACCCGTCACCACGCGAAGTGCGGCTGACAAGAGTCCGCCGCCCTTCCCGCCGCCGAACCACGAGCCCGGCCGCCACGAGCGCGTCGATGTGATAGGTCGCAGCGCTGGCCCCGATCCCTGCCGTCGCGGCGATCTGCGACATGCTCCAGTCCCCGGAGAGCGCTCGCAGCACCAGCGCCCGCACCGGCGTGAGCAGCGCGTCGAGCCCGGCGGGATCGGCCGCCGGGCCGGTGTTGCCCGGCACCGGGTAGGCGAACCAGAGGATGTCCGGCCCCTCCAGGTTGGAGATGGAGACGTCGAGCCGCTGCAGCACCGGGGCCAGCACGACGGCGCGCCCGGCGGAGTCGGTGCTGATGGCCTCCGGATCGGGGAAGACCAGCACTCCGTTCGACGCGCGGCCGCGCGGGTGGGCGCTGGCCAGCACGATGTCGAGCGATCGACGGGCAGCGGCCGCCCCCACCCGGTCGACCTCGCGCTCGCGCAGGTCGGCCTCCCGTCGCCACACGGGCTCGACCAGGGTCCACAGCGCGGACAGCGCATCGGCCACGTCGGCGGCCCACGGCCGCGGATCGTCGACGACCTGGCGCCAGTGCGGCGGCGGGTTGTCGCCGAAGGTGCGTGCGAAGTCGTTGATCAGTTCGTCGTCGGTCAACCCGCGCAGGCGGTCGATCTCGCGCGCGACGTCGGTGTCCTCGGACAGATCGGCCGGGCTGAGGCAGTCCGGGCCCAGCGAGCTGCCGGGGGTGACGATGCGCGCCACGGCCCGCAGCCCGCGATCGGGCATCCGCGCTGCGACGCGGGCCAGCGCGCTGTCGTGGCCGCGGGTGAGATCGCGTGCACTCGCGCAGGCGAGGGCGAAGACGCTCGAGTACGGATCGAACGTCACCCGGACGGCCGACCGGGAGTCGATGCGGATGCGGCTCTCGGCCGCGGTACTCGCGGTCATGCGTTCATCCTCCACTCCCATACCGACACTCTGTACGAGTGTCTCGTTGTGGGGATCGTCGAAAAAAGGTGACGATGTCCTGGGCGGGCCGGCATGATCGGCCGATCCGGCCGTCCGGGGGGAGGGCCGGATCCCCGCTCTTCGGGCCGTTCGCGCAGCTCATGCGGTATCCACCAGTTCGCGGGCGAGCCTCGCGGCTGCGGTCGCGCCGTCGCCGGCCCGGAGGACGCATTCGGGCCAGCGCCGGTCCAGTTCCTCACGCAGAGTGACGCCGACGGGTCCGTCGCCGCTCGCCACCGCACCCGCGACGACGAGCGGGGTGCGCTCGCTGTCGGGGCGCAGGGCAGCGATCGAGCCGACCAGTCCGGTCACGGCCGCATCGACGATCCGGCCGGCCACGGCGTCCCCGGCGGTGGCCGCGGCGGCCACGAGCGGCGCCAGGCGGGCCAGTGCGATGGGCGGGTCGGCGTGCGCCGCCAGGATCAGCGCTTCCCTGATGTCCACGCCCGCGGGCAGCCCGTCGGGTAGCAGTGCTGCGGTGACCGTTGCCAGCAGTGCCGTCGGGACGCGGCGGCCCTCCGCCGCGCCGAGCGCCGCCTGCACCGCGGCCCGCCCCAGCCAGAACGCGGAGCCGGTGTCGCCGAGCAGCCAACCGTGCCCGTCGACGGACTCCGTCTGGTTCCATCCGACGATCCGGGCGGCGGTGGTGCCGGTGCCGGCGACGAGCACGCAGCCGTCGGGCTCGCCGGTGCCGGCCGCGTAGGCGACGACCGTGTCGCCGACCAGCAGCGGCGGCCGGCGCAGCCCGGCCCGGTCGGCCACGGCGGCGGCCATGCCGCCGTCGCTCGCGCACCCGAACCCGGCGAGCCCGATCACGGCTCCGACGACATCGGCGGCCGCTACGGGGCCCAGCGCGGCGACGACGGTGCCGGCAAGTGCGTCGACGGCGGCGTCCCACGGATGCGAGATGGGATTGCCGGCGCCGCCCTCGGCTGACCCGACCAGGTGGCCGGCCTCGTCGAGCACGGCGGCCCGCGTGCGGGTGCCGCCGGCGTCGACGCCCAGGTAGAGATCCACATCGGCCTCCGTGGAAACGATTTGTGACGAGGTCTTGACAGTTAACCCGGTTCGGTGGAAATTTTCACCACTCACTCGGAGCTCGAAAGGTTGTGTTCATGGCGGTGCCGGCTGGATCCGATGGCGCAGAGGCGGGCGCAGGTCAGCTGCTCGTCCAGCTGCGCAGCAGGCTCCCCGGCCTCTCCGGCGCGCTCCGCCAGGTCGCCGACATCATCCTGGACGATCCGGAATGGGCCTCGCGGGCCACGATCGTCGAGCTCGGCGAGCGCAGCGGCACCTCGGCCGCCACCGTCACCCGCTTCTGCCGCAGCCTCGGCGTCGCCGGCTACACCGAGCTGCGGGTCGGCATCGCGACCGAGCTCGGTCGGGCCGCGCAGGCCGGCTGGGAGGTCGGCATCGGCGCCGACGTGCTGCCCGACGACCCGCTCGACCGCGTGATGCGCACCCTGCTCGCCGTCGACCTGCGGGCCATGCAGGAGACCGCCGCCGCCCTGGACCTGCGCGCGGTCGACGCCGTCGTGGAGGGCGTGATCGGGGCCCGTCGGGTCGACTTCTACGCCATCGGCGGGAGCGCTGCCGTGCTGGAGGACATGCAGCTGCGGATGCACCGCATCGGCATCGCCTCCTGGACCTGGTCCGACGTGCACAACGGGCTCACCAGCGCCGCATTGCTGCGGCCCGGCGACGTCGCGATCGCGCTCTCCCACAGCGGACGCACCACCGAGACCGTCGAGATGCTCGCGCAGGCGAGCGCCCGCGGCGCGCTCACCGTCGCGTTGACCAACTTCGTGCCCTCACCGATCGCCGAGGTCGCCGACCACGTGCTGTCCACCTCGGTGCGCGAGCCCTCGTTCCGCTCCGGCGCGATGTCGGCCCGGCACTCCCAGATCCTCGTGCTCGACCTGATCTACCTCGCCGTCGCGCAGCGCATCCACGAGCAGGCCACCGAGGCGTTCGCCGTCACCGCGGACGCCGTCTCCGCCCATCGCACGCCGACGACGTCGAGCGGCGCACGCACCGGCCACGGCGGAGTGCTGCTCTCCCCGGTCACCCCACCCACGGGAGGAACTCGATGACCGTTCCACAGGCAACGGCTGCTGTGGCAACCGCTCCGATCTCCGCTGCAGCCTTCGCGGCGGCCGCCGGGCACGCCGTCGCCGACGTGGCGGCCGCCCAGGCGGAGGCCGTGTCCGCCGCGGCACACCTGGTGGTCGAAGGCCTGCGCGCCGGCGGGGTCGTGCAGGCCTTCGGCACCGGGCACTCCCAGGCGCTGGCCATGGAGATCGCCGGCCGGGCCGGCGGGCTGGTGCCCACCAACATGATCGCGCTGCGCGACCTGGTGCAGCTCGGCGGCGCCGAGCCGGCCGTGCTGGAGGACCCGCACCTCGAACGCGATCTCTCCGTCGCGCACCGGCTCTACGAGCTGAACACCGTCGACCCGCGGGACGTGTTCGTGATCGCCTCCAACTCCGGGGGCAACGGCTCGATCGTCGAGTTCGCCCACGTCGTCAAGCAGCACGGACACCCGTTGATCGCGATCACCTCGATGCAGCACAGCAGCCGCATCACCTCGCGGCACCCGTCGGGCAAGAAGCTGTTCGACCTGGCTGACGTCGTGCTCGACAACCACGCGCCGTACGGCGATGCGCTCCTCGAAGCCAGCGCCGTAGGCGCATCCGGCGAGGCCGTCGACGTGCGGGTATGCGCGATCTCCTCGATCACCGCCGCGCTGCTCGCGCAGATGGTGGTGGCCGAGGTCGTCGCCGCCCAGCTCGCCGCGGGCGAGCTCCCACCCGTCTACCTCTCGGCGAACGTGCCGGAAGGCGACGAGCACAACCGGGCACTCGAGGCCCGCTATGCCGGTCGCATCCGGCGCACCGCCTGAAACCCGCCCCCGAACAGCCGACAGTGCTGAATGACTGATCCGGAGACCGAGATGACCGCTGGCCTCGACCGCAGGCAGTTCCTCCAGAGACTGGCCGCCGCCGGTCTGCTCGCCGTGCCCGCCACCGCCGCGCTCGCCGCGTGCGCCACGAGCGGTGGCAGCAGCGCTCCCGCGGGAGGGGCTGCGGGCGCCGTCAGCGCCACCAACCCGCTCGGTGTCGCCGCCGACGCCCCGCTCGACGTCGTGATCTTCAACGGCGGCTACGGCGAGGGCTACGCCAAGGCGCACGAGGCGATGTACAGCCAGGTCTTCCCGCAGGCGAAGGTCTCCCACACGGCCACGACGCAGATCTCCCAGGAGATGCAGCCGCGGTTCGTCGGCGGCAACCCGCCGGACGTGCTGGACGACTCCGGCGCCCAGAAGATCGAGTACGCCAACCTCGTCAACGAGGGCAAGCTCGCCGACCTCACCCCGCTGTTGGACGCCCCGTCGGTCGACGACCCGAACGTCAAGGTCCGCGACACCCTGCTGCCCGGCACGATCGAGCAGGGCACGTTCGGCGGCAAGTTCTACGGCGTCAACTACGTCTACGAGACCTACGCGATCTGGTACTCGAAGCCGCTGTTCGCGAAGAACGGCTGGACGCCGCCCACCACGTGGGACGAGATGATCGCCCTCTCGGAGAAGATCAAGGCCGCGGGCGTCTCGCCGTTCGCCTACGGCGGCACCAACGCCGCGGACTACGTGCTCGACCTCAACCTCGGCGCCGCCATCAAGCAGGGCGGCATCGACATCGTCAAGAACATCGACAACCTGAAGCCGAACGCCTGGAAGCAGGCGCCGATCGTGCAGGCCACCCAGGGCATCGAGGACATGGTGAAGAAGGGCTACTTCTTCCCGGGCTCGGAGGGCCTCAAGCACACCGAGGCGCAGACCGCGTGGGTGCAGGGCAAGGCTGCGTTCTACGTGTCCGGGTCGTGGATCGAGAACGAGATGAAGACGATCTCGCCGCCCGACTTCGAGATGACCGTGCTGCCGGTGCCGACGCTCGGTGCGGGTTCGGCGATGCCGGCGAGCGCGCTGCGCACGCAGCCCGCCGAGTTCTTCGTGGTGCCCAAGGACGCGAAGAACGTCAACGGCGGTATGGAGTACCTGCGGATCATGCTGGGCAAGAAGGGGGCGGCCGCGTTCGCGCAGGAGACCGCCTCGGTGCCCGTCGTCAAGGGCGGCACCGACGCGGTGGCACAGAAGACGCCCGCGCTGGCGTCGCTGTCGTCCGCGCTGACCACGGCCGGCGACAACGTCTTCAACTGGCAGTTCCGCACCTGGTACGCGCCATTCAGCCAGGCGCTCAAGACCGAGATGGGCAACCTGCTGGCCGGGCGCAGCACCGCCGACGGGTTCCTGACGGCGATGCAGGCCGTGTCGGACAAGGTCGCCGCCGACTCCAGCGTCACCAAGTACACCCGCTGAGAGGTACCCCGTGCGCCACGGCAAGTACCCGTTCATCGTCTCGTTCCTGGCGATCCCCCTGCTGCTCTACGTCGTCTTCGTGGTGTCGCCGTACGCCCAGGCGTTCTACATCTCGCTGACCGACTGGAAGGGTCTGTCGAACACGCAGAACTTCGTCGGGCTCGCCAACTACGGCGAGCTGCTCTCCGACGGCGCGTTCTGGCGGGCGATGAGCCACAACCTCGTGATGCTGATCGTGGTGCCGCTGTTCGTGATCACGCTGGCCCTGCTGTTCGCCTCCGCCACAGCGATCAGCAGGGTCCGCGGATCGCGCGTCTACCAGGTCCTCTACTTCTTCCCGCACGTCCTGCCGGTGGTGATCGCCGGCATCCTGTTCGCGTTCTTCTACAACCCGCAGGCCGGGTTGTTGAACGCGTTCCTGCGGGTGGTCGGGCTGGAATGGCTGACCAGGGCATGGCTTGGTGACACGGCGGTCGCGCTGCCCGCCGTGATGGTCGTGATGATCTGGGGCGCGGTCGGCTTCTACTACGTGCTGTTCTCCGCGGCGATGAAGTCGGTGCCGCGGGACGTGTACGAGGCGGCCACGCTCGACGGTGCCGGCAAGCTGCGCACGCTGGTGTCGATCACGATCCCGATGATCTGGGAGAGCGTGCAGGTCTCCTCGGTCTACCTCGGCATCGCGGCGCTGGACGGGTTCACGTTGCTGCAGTCGATGCTGCCCGACGGCGGCCCGGACCGGTCGACCGAGGTGGTGTCGCAATACCTGTACCGCACGGCGTTCACCGATGGCAGGTTCGGCTACGCCTCGGCGATCGGGGTGGCGCTGTGCCTGATCACGCTGGTGCTCGCGATCTTCGTGATGCGGTTCGCACGTAGGGAGCAGGTGGAGTACGCATGACGACATCGACCGTCAAGTCACCGCCGGAGCGTCCCGCCCCGGTGCGCGTCGCCCCGCCGGCGGACGGGCCCTCGCGCGGCGAGCGCACCATGTCGGTGTTCTCCCAGGGATTCCTGGCGCTGTGGGCGATCCTCGTCGTCCTGCCGCTGCTGTGGGCGCTGCTCACCGCGTTCAAGTCCGACCAGGAGATCTTCACCAGCCCGTGGGGCCTGCCGTCGGAGTGGCGGTTCGACAACTTCGCCCGCGCCTGGACCGAAGGCAACATCGGGACCTACTTCATCAACAGCCTGATCGTCGTGGTGAGCGCGACGGTGCTGGTGATGCTGCTCGGCGCGATGACGGCGTACGTGATCGCCCGCTACACGTTCCCCGGCCGCGACGTCCTCTACTACGCGTTCGTCGCCGGGATGGCGTTCCCGATCTTCCTCGCGCTGGTGCCGCTGTTCTTCGTGGTGCGCAACCTCGGCCTGATCGGCACCTACCCGGGGCTGATCCTGGTGTACGTCGCCTACGCGCTGCCGTTCACCGTGTTCTTCCTGGTCAGCTTCTTCCGCACGCTGCCGGTCTCGCTGATCGAGGCCGCGCTGCTGGACGGCTGCTCGCACGCCGGGGTGTTCTTCCGCATCATGTTGCCGCTCGCGCGGCCGGGCATCATCAGCGTGGGGATCTTCAACTTCCTCGGGCTGTGGAACCAGTTCATCCTCCCGCTGGTGCTGATGCCCGACAAGAACAAGTACGTGCTCTCGCAGGGCCTGGCCGTGCTCGCGGCCAACCAGGGCTACCGCAGCGACTGGAGCGCGTTGTTCGCCGGCCTGGTGATCGCGATCCTGCCGGTGCTGGTCGTCTACGTGGCCTTCCAGCGGAAGATCCAGGAGGGGCTCGCGTTCGGCGGGTTCAAGTAGGTACGCGCCTGCCTCCCGTCAGTTGCCTCCGGTCTTGATCCGGCGCGCCAGCTCCTCGGCGATCCGCCGCTGGAGGTCCACGAGCTGATCGGGGGTGAGCGTCGTCAGGTCGCTGCTCGCGGGAGCCGGCGCGCCCGACGGCGCCCCCGGCGTCCCGCCCGTCGACAACCCGATGTTGCCCGTCGGGCCGCAGCGGAGCTGCTCGCCGGTGAGCGAGACCAGACAGGGGTCCTGCGCCAGGTCGCCGCGGCCGGTCACTCGGTAGATCATGTTCTGCGGTGTCCCGATCGTGGCCACCCACGTGTCCGGGCCGGTCGGGGCCAGCTCGTAGATGCTGGACTCGCGCTGCTGGGCGAACACGTCGCCGAAGTTCGCCCGCACCCGGTCGGTGATCGCGGTCGCCGACTGCCACACGGGATGGGCCGCAGAGCCGAGCCGGTGCACGGTGATCGGGGCCAGCTCCGGCGAGCGCAGCTCGGCATCCATGACCGTGAGCACCGAGATGGCCGTGGCCGATCCGCGGCCGGACTCCGGTGTCACGAGGTACTCGCTGCCGTCCGGTCCGGCCAGCACGAACTCGGACTGGTTCGAGCTGTTGATCGAGTCGGCCTCATCGGGCAGCTCCCACCCGGCCACGCCGAACACCCAGTCCCAGAAACCGTTCATCGCGTGGCTCGACTCGCGCTGCTGCTCGGCCAGGCTCAGCGGGTACGTCGGCCCCGGGATGCCCTCGGCGTTCGGCCGGACCTCGATGTCGCCGGTGCGGCCGTTGTAGAGCGCGATCCCGGCGGGCTTCTCTGTGATGATCAGCCATCCCTCCTGCTCGATCAGCGGCACCACCACGAACGGCGTGCCCTGCGGGTCGCACCAGCCGTAGGCGTCGTCCTCGTTCCAGTTCACCCAGCGCTGCTCGGTGTTGATCACACGGCCGAGGTTGCCCCACAGGTTGCCGCCCAGCCGGGCCCCGGCCGCCGGGCCGAAATCGCACCGGGACGGGCTGTTGCGGCCGGTCGTGCCGATCTTCTGCTCCAGGAGGGTCTGGTAGCCGGTGGCGAAGCCGCGCTGCTCGACCAGGGTCGCGAAGGTCTCGTCGTCAGGTACGTACATCGTGGCCTGGGTGTCGCCGGGGACGTCCCCGAGGTTCGAGCGCACCTGAGCTGCCGACACGCTGAACGGCGCGCGGACGTTGAAGGCGGGCACCGGGTCCTCGGTCACCCGCAGCGTCTCGACGTAGACGGCGTCCTGGGCGTAGTTGTAGACGAACAGCCAGCCGAACCAGGCGATGGCACCCGCGACCGTGAGCGTCGTCAGCGCGCCGCCGCCCCTATGGCCCTCCTCGACCAGTAGGTACGCGACCAACGCCATGACGGCCAGCACGATCAGCGGGATGAGCCAGAACCACGACTGCCGGAAGATCCACCAGAGCTGGGTCGAGTAGTAGGGCGCGACGAGGAAGAACCCGACCACGACGACGGCCACGATCGCCAGCCAGAGCAAGCGGGAGAGAAGCGCCGAACGGGATCTTCTGGACATGGCGAGCATCCTCCATCGTCCCGGGGATCTCCAGCGACGGGAGCCCGGCTGGTGGGGCGATCCGGTGACGATCATGATAGGGGCGTGCGCCTCTCGATGCGGACCGCTGCTGTCGCGGTCGCCACCGTTGTTGCCGCCTCGCTCGCTGCTTGCGGCGGGGCACCCCCACCGCAGGCCGCGGTCTCCGACCAGGCGCAGTACAACCCGCAGCCGTACGAGAACCTGCGCGACGGTGGCACCCTCACCGTCGGCGTGCGGGAGATCCCGGCGCAGCTCAACGCGTTCCACGGCGACACCTCCGGCTGGTCGGAGAACCTGTGGCCGTGGAACAACCCGGTGCTCGTCACGTACGCGGTCGACGGCACGCCGGAGTTCAACCCCGACTACCTCACCGACGTGCGACAGGACGTGGTCGACGGCAACGCCCGCGTCACGTACACGATCAACCCCAAGGCGCACTTCAACGACGGCACGCCGCTGGACTGGACGACGTTCGACGGCACCTGGAAGGCGGTGCGCGGCGACGATCCCGCCTTCTTCGTGGGGGTGGTGGCCGGCTTCAACCGCATCACGTCGATCACCCGCGGCGTCGACGACCGGCAGGCCGTCGTGTCCTTCCAGGGCGGCTACGCGGGATGGCAGGGCCAGTTCCGCAAGGTGCTGCACCCGAAGGCGACCGCGAGCGCGCAGGCGTTCAACACCTCCTACGTGCAGAACATGCGCCCGGAGTGGGGCGCGGGCCCGTACGTCGCGAAGACCTACGACGAGCAGCACGGCACGGTGACGTTCGAGCGCAATCCGCAGTGGTGGGGCAAGCCGGGCAAGCTCGACACGGTCGTCTACGAGCAGCTGGAGAGCTCCGCCAGCATCAATGCCTTCCGCAACGGCCAGATCAGCTACACCAACGCCGGGACGAAGGACCGCCTCGCGCAGGTCCAGGGCATGGAGGGCATCGACCTGCGGCGCGGCAAGGCCGCCCAGACCGGGGTGATCAGCCTCAATGCGAAGTCCCCGGTGCTGGCCGAGCTCGGTGTGCGCAAGGCAGTGCTGGAGGGCATCGACCGCAAGCAGCTCGCGGAGATCGAGGGCCAGGGACTCGGGTTCACCGAGCCGCCGTCCGGGTCGCTGGGCTCGATCCCGTCACAGCCGAGCTACCAGGACAACCTGGCCGGGCTGCTCACGTTCGACACCCAGCAGGCCGCCCGTGACCTCGACGCGGCCGGCTGGGCGGCCGGCCCCGACGGCATGCGGGCCAAGGCCGGCACACCGCTGAAGTTCACCCTCGTCGTGGTGGGCGACGACGCCGTGGCCAAGGCGCGGTCGCTGGCGCTGGTCGCCATGTTGAAGGCGATCGGGGTGCAGCTCGACATCCGCAACGTGGCGTCGTCCGAGTTCTCCAAGGTGATCAACGGTCGCGAGTACGACATGTTCGTCTGGAGCCAGGACCAGCCCGACCCGTTCGGCATGAACTACCTGTGCGATCTCTACTGCACCACGGGATCGAGCAACCTCTCCGGCACCGGATCGCCGGAGCTCGACGCGAAGCTCAAGGCGGTCCAGTCGGTGTCCGACCCCGTGCAGCAGGCCGCGCAGGGCAACGCCGTCGAGAAGGAGGCGCTGGCCCAGTACGGCCTGCTCACCACCACGACGCTGCCGGTGCTCTACGCGGTGAAGCACGGGCTGGCCAACGTCGGCGCGCTGCCGTTCACCGTGCCGCTGCCCGAGACGATCGGCTACGAGAAGTAGCACGGCCACACGAGCCGGACCGATCCCCG
>Ga0307513_10011352_pt1 | contig 11077 bp, 15 predicted proteins | sample 15_EM_MG_FD_202174 | JGI IMG/M metagenome (GOLD analysis project Ga0307513, IMG submission 202174) | Populus trichocarpa ectomycorrhiza microbial communities from riparian zone in the Pacific Northwest, United States - 15_EM | ecosystem: Host-associated > Plants > Roots > Unclassified | place... | reverse complement strand
GGTGGCCCGCACAGTGGGCTCCTACCACACAACACCAGTCACCGCCGCGCGGTCTGGTCAATAGCCCTGCTCACACCTACAAGTGTGCCCTAACCTAACATACCACGATGGGGTTACTCCATCATGAGGTAGTTATAGAGTATGTCAGGGGTTGATATTAGCTCTAAACATATCTGCTGTGGTAATATATCACCTTGGTATTCCCTTCAGAATGGTTCAGACAAGCGCGGCAGAGTGTTTTTGCTGAATTCAGAGCAATAGACATAGTGTCGCACATGTGTAATATGGAGGAGACAAAGTAGGAACAGAGGAGAGTCTAGGAGGCACTGGCAATGCGCAGAAAGGTGAATCTATATATGACTGGGGGAGCGGATTGATCTGTATGGGAGGATAAGGGGTTATGGTGTGAACTTGGCTACCAACACCGCGGCATGTGAAATCATGGGGACGATAGCCAATGCCACCGCGGTTCCGGAGGAAGATGCCTGGTGTAGTGAAAGAGAACTCTGGTCCGCGAGGCTACGGGCTCTGCTGTCTACTGCAATGGCGCTTCAGCACGGGTTACCATTATTACATGTTTCGGCACCGATTTAGTGAAATTTAGGAGTTCGCTTCTCACTTGAACTCCCCAATGGGTGGAAAGAAATATGTGAGGAGTTGTCCCGACGACCAGGAAATGAGGCTGCGAGAAACCCTTCCATCTGCCAAGAAATTCATGAGATGGGTTGGACGTGTTTCAACGGTTCTCGAAGGAGCTCTGGAGGAAATTCCCGGAGGAGCCGAGGCGTGTTGTTGAGGGGTAGGGTAGATCAACCAGAGACTCGGGGCTTCCTTGTCCTCTCTGCTCTCCTGTGTTCTTAAGAGGTGAGTTACGGCAAACGATCATAGGAGACCTCCCCCACCCGCGAACACTACCCAGGGCAGTCGTCCAATTGGGCCTTCTTGAGTGCCAATTGTGGCCGCCATTCCCAAATGCGGGTATTAACAAATACCTATAAGCCCACTTCATTGCCCCACGGTAGTCGCCATTCCGGAGTTAGTTCTGGAAATTCATTTTATAGTGCCCTCCCTAGATTATTACCAAGAGTGCTGTGGGTGGTGATCCTAAACGGCGCGCGAAGATATATGATAATTTGGTTCCTTTTAGGAGTTGCTAATATACTGAATCCTCCCCTACAGGGACCTTTTTTGGCCATATCCTAGATAAGAAGTCTTCCGGTCAAGAATCAACGAGCAGTAGAAGACTTTCCGAGAATACCCATATCGCGCTATCACAGGATGAATAAGTGCCATCCTCCCAATGCCTCAGACCCTGGACCCTGTTTCAATCTACTTACACAGGATCTCGGGGCATTCTTCAGTACTACCGTAAAATCTCGGATAATTGAACAATGTGCCATGCAGTCAAGAATTTCCTGCCTGGTAAAATGGGGGAAATAGCTGCAAAAAAAGAGCTGCTCAGCCCCACCGAGACCCAAAAAAGCAAAAAAAGCAAAAAAAAAACACCAGACCTTACCAGAGGATCCAACTCCAACGGCATAGCACATTGTTCAATTATTTGAGATTTTACGGTATAGTGGTACCCACAATCCTGTTTTACCACTACCGGTAAGTTACTGCCACTGTTCAATGGATTGGAATATGAGCTGACCATGCTCAATAATCTCCCCCGCGCAACGGCGGAAGCGCCGGAGACAGCAAGATTTCGCAATATCCTATCAATTATAACACCAACTGCTTCCATAATGCGACAAATGTTAATGTGTGGAATAGCCCCGTTGCCGATAATCGGTCTCAACTTCCAGTCCGGCTATCGCCCTGAGAGCCCGAACAACAGCATTAGGATATTCAACACCGCCGTGGCGATAATGAAGGGGAATGGTTCATAAAACACAAACTGAGGAATTTGGAAGATGGTGTGATACTCCAATACTGTAAAAACTCACCCCAGAAAAATAAAAAAAGACGAAGAAAAGCAAGAATGACGGCGCAGTACAGAAGGGAGAAAGTGCAAAGTGGAAAAACAATAATAAAAAACAAGCAACAACCCGAACAAATAGACTCCACTCAATCACAGCGCATGCCCGCCTTCTCCATAGCCCGGGGGAGAAAGGACTTATGGTACCGAAAAGAGGAAAACACATGCACGAAGAGACCCGGGTTGGTTGCAGATGCGGAGGGGGGTGGAAGATGGTGACAGGGGTCCGAATTGGAGAATATTCTCTATATCGCCCCCGCGCACCTGGCGGGCCACCGTGTCCAGAGCCTCCATTACCCCTGGCCACTAAGTGTCCAGTTAATTCAACTAACTCTTGCCCAGATGGAATTTCGTAATATAAAAAAACAAAGAAAAACTTACCGACTCGGCCAACATGTCTACCTGCTCCGCATTGACACATCGAAACTGCTGGAACCTCTCCTGAAGGTCCAGTGTCGTTTGAACCCGACTCTCTTGTCCACCTTTGCACAGCATTTAAAACCACCGCCGCTACAATTTGGACGTTGCGTCGGTCCTTTTCCAATTGAACAATAGACTTCTAGTGTGGGGGCTTCCTTCTTGCTCACTTTCTTAAACTTCCTCTTCCAGTATGCAGCTTCCGCCTCCAACTCCTTGATCCTCCGGCGGTGAGCACTGCGCTTTTTCCGCCTCTTATCCTCCTTGCTACGCTGGACTTGGGAGGCATCTCGGTTGCTGGCAAGTGGCAGTTTGCATCGTTGGGGGTTTGGGTTTGGGTAGAAGTGGGGAGGTGACTTGGGTGGGTTTCGGTTCGGGTCAGTGAGGGGGGGGATATGGGCGCTGGTGGGGTATTAAGGGTGGTGTTTATCCTCCCAATCGTGGTAGGATCTCACTATCGCGTTACGGGTGACAAGGCGCATTACGAGGCAGAGAGGCGTCCCAAGTCCCACTATAGAAGATACAGCAATCTTCCCGAACTGTACATTCCTGTTACCAGGGTAATAAGAAAATACCAAGAACTTGATCACGGAAACCCTTCCGGAGATACTTATACAACAGTGGAGTTCCCCCTTGCGTCCAGTGGTGCGATCCATCCTCCACTCTAGCTCCAAAAATTTCCCACCCCATAGAACATTTCCCTGTTGTGAACAAGAGCTATCCGATATTTGGACACATGAGATAGAGCATTGCTGTGCTGCTCCAAGTTGGCCGGCATGTTAGCCATGTGGTTTTTAACACGACAAAAAGTGTTTACTACGGCAGCCTAAGTGGCTAAGGACCTAGAGGCCATTTCTCTTAGAATGGGGGTGGGGGCGTCTTGGACTGGTGGCGAGAATATCCCCTTGTGGAGGGCTAGTTTTTGGCGGTAGGGAAATTTCGCCCTTTGAGAATATTTGTCCCGCTGCCCGCGGGCTCGCAGGAGATTTTTGCTTTGAGGGCAGACGGAGCAGTGGGGGGAGTTGGTTGGTGTGAGTGATAATCCGTGTCTGCAGCGTGGAGGGGTCGCATGCCTTGATTTCCGCGAGTTTCATGGCGCCCTTTGACTCGGGAACTATGGTAAAGTCGAAGTGTGAAGCAAAGCCAACTAGGGGGAGGATGCGAAGGGGGTTGTCGACGGGAGTTTCTTTCTGGAGTAGTGGGGCGGGGATTGTGCGGACTGCAAGGTCATGCAGGCTGGGGCTTATGAAGTCCTCCGCTAGTTTAGTATATAGCTTGTAAAAGAGGGAGTTGATGGTGCAATAACCGCGCAGGGCATCCTTTTCTAGGGTTCAAAATTCCTAAGGGTGCGGCCAATATCCTCCATGTCAAATTTGAAGCTAAAGTGGAACAAAACCATTGCTAAATCTGACCCTCTCGAAAATAGGTTGCATTCCTCAGATTTACAAAGTCGATATCCAACCCTAGAACCGTCGGAATAGCAGTCTCTTAATACTTATACACTATAGATTGCTCTCGATCTTGTTCACACGGCGCTGTTCAAAGCCTCATTTCTTCATGTTTGAACCGATGTACTCCCAAAGCCGAGTTACCAAATTACATCCACTCGCATCGTTTACTCTCCCGCTGATGTCCACGCTACCAATACTAAGGAGCCCGCAAGCGAAGCTACCAATGAAGCATAAAAGTAGACAGTCATCCTCGGATTTATCTTTGCCGATTTCTTGTGCAGCGCCGACCAGGAGCTTGCTTACGGGTGCTTCCTTCGGCGAGAGGGCTAGGGTGCGTGGAGTAGTGGGGAGGGGTGAGAATTGTTCGTTGTACTGTATCTATTGGAGGGGTTGTTTGGGGGAGAGAGGATGTGGTAGTAGTGGTATTGGTTGAAATGAGTCGTCTGCATTTCCGATCGCCTTCGTTTGCCGAGGGTGGAGAGCGAGTGAGGGCCATTAATGCTCGTGGAGAGAGGATTCCCGGAGAAAGTCAAAATTGTGACCTTAAGGGAGGTAGGAGAATACGGTATGCGGTAGATTCATGCGGTAGGTGAGCCTCTTCAATCCTCACGGAGAGCGGGGGCTACCAAGGACGGAATCGGGCGAGGAGTGTTTATTCGAGTGGGCCGATCTTACAACCGATACAAGGATAGAGCAGCAACGTTTGTTTAGCCCGTGGACCAGTGCCTAGATAGAGAGTTCATTGAGATGGCCGAGATTGGAGATTGTCTTGAGGGGCTCTTGTCTGAGAATCAGGAAACTGGGATGATCAAGCGGAAGGCATCAAAGACCACCTTCCCCTTGATAGATTGGATAGAATCAATCACAAGGCTACCGTGCGGGGGACTAGCTGTTCAAAGGACTGCTAGGTGTTGATATCGGCGCTTCACTACCAAAAGCCAGAGCGGATGAGAATGATACAGTCTGATGACGGCTTCCAGTCCACGTACTATCTCATAGTCCTTAGGGCGCTGCGCACAAGAGATCTGGTTAAGACAATGACCGGATCTGGGAGGTCTTTTTCCTTAATCGGAACTATATTAATGGCATTCGGAGAGTGGAATTCCAAACCCAGACATACCCCCACCGATGCCGACTACTCGTAAGTGATAGAAAATGACTAAAGAGTCAACGCCACCTATATACCGTCAGAACTCGAAAGAGTTGGTATGCAGGTGCAAGGCTTGTGGCCAATCGCAGGGTAAACTTGTGGCCTGGGCTCATTGCGCTGGCCAATCAGAGTGCGACAATCCCTGTACCTGCATACTGACTTTTCGAGTCTTAAACGGTACCCCATCAACATCCCACCAACCCAGATACCTCCCAATCTGCCTTAGCATGTCCATCATCTTCGCCTGGAACACCGGATCGACAGCATCAACCGAAACACCGCTCGCAGGCATCGCAAAGATCTAAAAAAAATTACCGGGAGCTAACTTTATCTCACTCCCATTCATCCCCGAAGATCGGAGACTTTCCGCTCTACCTCAGCTCCCAAATGGTGAACCGACCTGCTTCTCCAGCTTTGGCACGGGGCCATCTGCAAAACCCATCTTCCTCTTCCCCCTTATTGCCCTCTCCATCTTCCTAATCTCATTACTTATTTCTTGTTCACAAGGATCTCTACCTCATCACTCTAAAGGTTCTCCCCGGTAGAACTAAGCTGCAACGCCAACACCGGCAGTCGCTCCCCTGCCATCGCCAAGCTAACATCCCCCATCTCCAATTATGCCAACAAAATATTCTCTACCATACCACGCCTACTAATTGACAGCTGCGGCGACTGATGCGCACGCAACGCTATCGCCCTGAATCTCTCTACGGAGGCAGTCGGTGGCAATCCCCTGCCACCGGTTGTTGTGGGGGACACCCCTAGCAGGAGGATTAGCTTGGGTGCGCCAATGTGGACGAGCCCAGTGGCATTGCGGGTTGCGTGGATCGCTACTAGTGTTTTCTGCGTGCCGGTTATTCTTGTGCCCTCCGGTGTTCAAGAAGCTTGCTGCTGGGTGGAGTGGTTCTGCAAAACGTAACTCCTGAGTTCCCCTTTTTTCTCCCCCCAGCCCCCCCTTCTTGCCATCTCGCTGATGAGAATTAAAGGACCGCAGTAGCAGCACTCATTAACGAACTCGGCCTAACCTTGTACCTTGTAAAAATGATCCTGGCTTTCACATGGACATCTTTCGCCCCGACACTCCTCTCGGCGGTCGGTCTCACTCTCGTGGTAGTGAGGGAATACTTGTACACACTCGAAATGGCACAAGAAAAATAACGCTGAAGGCTGCGAATGCAGTGTCTAGGAGCACCGGCGGAGGAATCGGCCCTTCGGATGTGAGGGGGTGCAAGAATGCGGTTACCAGTGCCAATGGGAGCGGTAGCAGCGCTGCGAGCGATGGCTGATTGGTGGGAAGGTTGAGAAGGGGGGTGATTGGGAGGGGGGTCGTTCCACCGGGGGTTAGCCTTGCGACTAGTCATATGAAGAAGACGAATCGGGATGAGGCTGGCTGCTGGATATAACGCTGGTTGAGACGTTTGATTTAGGATCCGATGGGGTGGGTAGTAATGAGCGGGCGGGAATTGCATTGTCCGGGTTGGGCATTGGATATCCCAGCAGTTTCACTAGTTTTTTGTTTATGTCTGTTTGGTAATCTTGTCAACTTACTTGTACCTAAGGTCCTTAGTTTTATTTCTCTCGCTTGTTCATATAACATAGTTCGAAAATTTCTCGGAAGGTGTTGTTCTCCTCATGGAGTAGCACTCGCCCTCCGGGGAGTCCGTCAGTGTTGTAATTGTGCCTCAATATGTGAACGGAACCGTAAAGACTTTGCACAACTTTTGCTCGCCGTATCATTCTTACTTATTATCCAAAGAGAGGGGCCAAAAGGCCAAACATATATAGGGAACGTAAGTGACCTCATCCGTCATGAAAAATAACCGGTTTCCTGTCTTCAGCCCCAAACGCATCATGAGCTCCAACCGAGTGTACGCCTCCAAACCTCGAGAGCGCAATGAAGCCTAGCCGATACGAAATAGCCGCTCGATAATCGAGACCCAACCGGCGATGTCTCACCACCACCACAAAAGATACAACCCAATAGAGCGCAAGGATATAGGAAAGAAACGCTTTAGACAAAGCCGTTGTTTGAGGACAATGGAAGACACAGACAATAATCAGAAATTCAACAGTCAGTGTTTTAGCATACTGCGCCATGAGGGCGGTAACCCATCATAAGATAAGAGAACATCCGGCTAGAATTAGATGACGGGTTCCGATGTGAAATTGGTCCATCTAAGGATTTTGTAGTCTTCCAGGAAACGGTAGTGCCAGGGGTCACACTAGAGATGAAGTCCCCGTCGAGGGTCTCATTGTAGTACCCGTTCATGCTACAAGTACAGTATACAGCAAGAAGTACCTGAACACAGGGATTAAAATTTGTATGGGTCATTGTCTGTGTGGGTTCAGGTCACCATACAAAATTCTGGCACACAGACACTCCTCCATACAAAATTTTAATCCCTGTGTTCAGGTACTTCATGAGGGGGACTTGTAAGTGTATCTCTGCGTGCAGCAAGTAGGGGACACCATATCTAATTCAACCGGCAATTGAGATGGTGCTAACGGCTTCAGCTCGGTCAAAGATTCTTGCCATTCATGAAGTGGGTGATGGAGTAGGCACCTTGTATTCATATAATATGTGTGTAGTGAAGCTTATTGTTGACGTATGATAGCGTGAATGTCTAAAATTCAAAGGGTTCGGCAGTGCTATGCCGAAAATGGTGCCTATGCGTGGGCTACAGACATACAAGTACATACTCCTCTTTGTCCCTCCAGAGATCTCTCTCCCGCGAGAAATCTCTCACTCCAGAGACCTCTCTCCCGACCGAAAAAAATATTCATCTCCGAATCAATCATGCAACAGCCTCCATTTCCTTTATCAGCAGCCTTTTATTTCCTTTTCTTCCCTCCAATTTTAAAGCCTTTAGCACCCCTTCCAGTGTCATACCTGTCAACTTCCTTTCCTAAAATGGGTGGAGGCTAGCTGCAATAGGATTCCCGATGGAGTAACCCCATCGTGGGATGTCATATTAGCGCATCTAGTTAGCAGGCGAGTGGGACTGTGACCACGTTGAGGGTGACTGGTGTTTGTGTGGTAGAGAGCCCACTGTGCGAGTGGCAACCACAAACTGTATTTAGTCCCAGCTGCGTTCTCTTTCTCTCCATAGCAAATAATAACAACAATCATCATTCTACACATCGAATAGAGAACACACTTCAGTTTTCCTACCATCTATGTTCCGGTTATCTACCCTAAAGAATGAGTTAGACGAGCAGCAGAAGAGGCTGAAGAAGCAAACTGATGAATTGCGCCACCAGCTATTGATTATGCAGCCTCTGAAACCGATTGCGATTGCATTAAGCCTCCACTCCCCCGATTACAGTAAATCGGAGGAGGAGAGATCATCGGATGTTGACAAGATATTCACAGAAATTGGAAACGAAGCTGCCCAACTTGGCAATGTCGTCACGGATGTTGTCATGATAAGACACGGCCTTCTTGACACTGATACATTTCATGAGCTCTACGGAATCACACATGATACTGCTGAACCTTATATTGGTATTTACTCCTCTCCTCTAGAGCTCTTGTATGTTTACTAAAGATACCAGAATCTAGAGCAATGGTCGAGATGATTAATAAACGTGCGACAATGCTGGCGAGCCCGCACAGATTTTCCAAGAAATGGAACGAGAACCTCCAAAACGACTTCGATCAAATTCTCCACTATTTCGACGAGGCTAGTACCGAAGAGCGGGAGCGGTTCGAAAACGATAACAACCAGAGTTCGACCCCTGAGAGGGAGCCCTGGTTAAGAATCATCAAGGCGTAGGAGACGGTTGAGGTTTTAGAAATGCACTTTCATGTGCCGGGGAATTTCCTCAGCAGGGACATCAAGATTTTGAAAATCCTTACGCTTGATATGGAAGAGAGAGAGGTTCAGGGAGAGGGACTTCTTGTACGTGGACAAAATTAACCGATCAACGAACACTCATAATTTTCGCAGTGATGTTGTCAACCTCCTCCATGCAATCACCCCAACCTAACCAAGAACAATAAATATAAATAAATTAAATACATAGCTGTATTCAGTACTTGTATACCATCCATCAGCCTTAATATATAAAAAGAGAAAGTATCATGAGGTGCCTGTTGAGCGGTAATGATTTTTGTGGAAGCCCGGAAGCCATGCGTTGCCACGCTCAGTGTTGCAAAGAAGGCCTTTGATGATCAACCCTGATGGGAATTTCTACCTTTAACCCAGATATGCGAGTATTTATTGCTCAGAAGCCGGGGAAGTGGAGTGTCAGTTCTAGTTTATTTGCTTTTTCTGCTACATTTTGCCCTCTTTTCCTATCATTTCATTTGTTTCTTTGCTTCCAACTGCCTTCAAATATCATAGTTTACCGATTTGTTAGAAGGGGTTCTATCTTAAACCCCCCGGTTCCAAAAATGCGCGTTCCTAGCCTTCGATCATTTTTTGATCGAACCCCCCCCTTCATTGCAACATTGGCCACGCTCACCCGGGTGATCGGTTAATTTTGTCCATGCACAATCAGAAGCGGAGGCTGGGGTGAAGAGACCGATCCTATTAATATAAGAACGGGAGCGCAGACTGCCGATCCCGCTTTCCCTGCAAGCCCGCACAACAAGAGAAAGCCATACAACATGGCCATAACCGCTCCAGCTAAACTACCCAGCACCCTTGGGACGGCTCCTATGCTATGCTCTCTATGAGCTTTTGCCAAAAAGGATCAACCCCTCCATATCTCGCCGAGCGACGGTCCCCACCTTCGCCTTACGGAATCCTTGTGCATAAGAACCAGCACTCAGAAATGTAGAAATACATGATGCCGGCATTTGATTAGAAGCAAGGTGAACCAGGCGCGGTGAAGGAGTGCCCGCCAGGGTTAGAATTCTTATTGGCAACAATGTGTTCATGATTTGTCCCCTTCTTGTGAGGGGTGAGGACGGGTATATATTTGCCTGGGTAGCCCAGGCTCTGGAGGCTCGGTATCATTGATAGTATAGGCACACCATCTGCTTGCTATCCTCTGGTACTGCGCAAAAATGCTGGCACGATTGATTCTACTTTTCTCAGTGGCTAGCGGCGCGGCTGTAGCCACGCCAATGCTGGGCATGCTCATTGAGAGACAGGAGCAGCTGCTCGATTCCTATACTTATGTCATAGTAGGCGGTGGGACTGCTGTAAGTTGAACCAGCGCTCCTAATTCACATATTGACCATAACTAAACAATACCTCTAGGGCCTCACGGTAGCCAACAGACTGTCAGAAGACCCTGAAAGTAAGCCCTCAATTCCAGATGTTATGTTACTCAGTTCAGATATACTAAGACCCTCAACTAGCAACTGTCCTTGTTCTAGAGGCAGGAGCGCCGGATCTCAAAGATTGTGCCGCCATTCTTCAAAGATGCATTGGGGAAACTAGGGGGTCAATATACGATTGGAGTATCACAACAGAGCCACAAATATACCTAAACGGCAAATCCCAGAATATCCCTCTTGGAAAAGCCCTCGGTGGAAGCTCTCTACTTAACGGCATGATGTTTGATCGAGGCGCCCCCGGCGACTACGATATGTGGGAGGATCTCGGGAATCCCGGCTGGGGCTGGGCTGGTCTCTTACCATATTTCAAAAAGGTAAATCCTTTGGCACTTTCAGCAACACCGGGAAGCGCTTCCTAATACTGCGAAGAGCGAAACCTTTACGCCACCTAAACCAGAGCATATAGCCCAGTTTGGAATCACTTACGATCCCTCAGTTCATGGATTCGATGGATACGTTCAGTCTGGTTATCCGAACTTCATATACCTACAGAATAGTAAGTCGGTGTTCGTTAGGCCGTGCCACCATTCTAATAACTAGGGCAGAAAATTTCCAAGACGCAATGCAATCGCTAGGTGTTAAACAGTCACAAGATCAGGCGGGAAGTGCATTAGGCGTTTTCTGGTCGCCAAACACAATCGACCCAAAGAACATGACACGCTCGTATTCCCGCAGTGCTTATTACGATAACTTCGTTACCCGACAAAATCTACATGTTTACACCTCCAGACAGGTGACCAAACTAATCACCGAGGATGGTGACGAAGAAAACGGAAAAGGGATCAAAATCA
>Ga0307513_10011351_pt1 | contig 11077 bp, 11 predicted proteins | sample 15_EM_MG_FD_202174 | JGI IMG/M metagenome (GOLD analysis project Ga0307513, IMG submission 202174) | Populus trichocarpa ectomycorrhiza microbial communities from riparian zone in the Pacific Northwest, United States - 15_EM | ecosystem: Host-associated > Plants > Roots > Unclassified | place... | reverse complement strand
CACGCGATCCGAGATGTTTACAGACGTTCTAGCAAACTGTGGCGTGTCGCCATACGATAGAAGCGTTGGTACCCCGAGTTGAAGGGCTGGCAGAATCGCTGAACGCGCCTGTTCCCGAGCGTGAGGTCGGGGAGGAAGGGAGGAGGACAGCCCTCAAACGGTAACACTATGCTCTTCGAGGTCGATGGTTGGTCTGACGTGCACGACTCGACAGGAAACTGGATACTATTCTTCAGGACCTCATCCCACTGGAACAGCGAGGCAAGGTCACACGATTCCTGAACAGCGCAGGGGATCTGAATAAACTTGGCAGCCGGGCCAACGTCATTTCTGCAAGATCTCTTTGACAAGAATTGTCAGCTCATTGTAAGTCTCGGTCGCAGAGTATCTGTCCGCGTGTAATAACCGGCGAACAGAGCAGAGCGAATCTCACCCTTCTCAAGGGGATGTGTCATACTCCAGACGCCGGACACCTCTACGAGGGCAAGCAGGGATGCATGAAGGGGATCAGGAAGGATGTCCTCTCCCAGCTCGAAAATTGGTTAAACGATGAGCAGGACAAACGGGTGTTTTGGCTCAACGGCCTCGCCGGGACCGGGAAGTCGACCATCGCCCAAACATTTGCGGAGATGAGCTCTGCGGATGGGAAGCTTGGGGCGAGCTTCTTCTGTTCAAGAAATTCCGACGGCAGGAGCAACCTTCGGTCCATCTTCCCCACTCTCGCCTTCCAGCTTGCTCACCGGCCGCGCTTCCGGGAGGCCCGATCTTAACGGCGAGCCCCGATGTCGGAAAGGAGACCCTCTATTCTCGAATGGAGAGGCTCATCGTTGGGACATTCCGGGCGACGCAAACTAGTACCCTCATCATTATCGACGCTCTGGGCGAGTGCCGAGACGAGGAACCGGCATCCGCGCTTCTCTCCGTACTTTCCCGCTTTGTCAACAAGATCCCCTTTGTCAAATTCTTCATCACCGGCAGACCGGAACCTCGAATTCGCTCCGGATTCCGTTTAGAGTCACTTCCGCCCCACACCGACGCGCTCAGGCTCCATGACATCAAACGTTCCTCCGTGGACAGCGATATCAGGCTGTTTTTTGTGACGCAGCTAGCCGCTATCTCCAAAAACCGAAGTGACTGTAACCTCTCAGAAGGTTGGCCAACCCAGTCTTAACGTTGTACTCCAAGGAAGATGGCGCAGGGTGTCGACATGCCTGACAAGAATCGACGGCCTCAATTGGTGCCGTCTCGTACCCTGTTCGCGCGTTTGAGGTCCTCGCCCATCCCGCAATTTGTTCTGCTTGATTCATTCTATGCAATCCAAGATTCGAGCGGAGACTTTTGTGAATATCCCATCAGTCCAATTTCTTTGCAGAATTCAAGAAAGCCCAACCTTGGACGGGTTCGGCAACGTCATTCTATCTGAAGACGATCGGTTCGTCTTTCGGAAGCTGGGCAGTGACAACGCCCGCCGTCAAATGCTGGTAACGGCGATCGAGAATTTTAACGCTGCCGGCCGGAGGAAAGAGAGGCAGTGAAGGTAGCGCACATTCTCAAACGCTGATCTCAGTAGACCGATTTTTGTGTCCTGTGAAGGTGTACCTCCAGAACTTCGAAGAATATATCGGATATCTACCCTTTCCCTATTACTGAGATCTCCATACGCTCCAACGTGCAGTGTCAAGCCTTATATATATCGTCGGAAATATTGTTTAGTCTACCTGGTATTTTTTTGGATTTTTTAGTATCTGTCCGAACTTTTTTTGGCCGTTTCTGGGGAGGTCAGTCCTGACCCGAACTTTTCTCCCGACCCCCCAAATTTTGTATCGGAACTTTCTTTCGAGCCAGTCCAATAGACCTTCCCCCGTATTTTCGGGGGTCCTAGCGCCCGGCGCTGGTTTGTAATTGAATGAATGCCACGAGGCGAACCATCTCTTATCGCACTCCCATCTAAGCTGACCTAGCAACATGGAACGACGAAAATTCATCCCTCTGCGGAAAGATTATCGACCACGGAGCAAAGCCAGGAGCGAAGCCAGCGACATCGAAGACCCAATGCAAGTTGACCCAGCAGTACTACGTCCCACGGAATCGACTCCAGATCTAGGGATCGGTCCCTCGACTTTGCCAACATCCGGTCCCTTGACCCCCCATGACTCAGAGCCTGACGGTATGCGAGCGACTTTGTTCCGAACGACCCATCTAACCACACTCTTTTGCGATACAGACCGCCGCGCCACACCTGACTTGTTCCGATCTGTTTTCAACAGAGGAAAAAGAAACCGGACGAAATCCTCAGATGATACCGCTGACTCGGGACCAGCATCCAAGAACAAATCGAGCCGGAAGTCCACTGCATATTCCACGACCAAGTTAGCCATCCATATGGTGAAAGAATCTTCAGACGCTTTCCCCCCTCTCAAGTCTGTTGCGGGAGGTCTCTCTGCGATCCTCAAACATTGCGACGTACGGTCCATTTATCTCGTACCGCACCGGTAATAATACTTACGGCTGTCCTAGCAAACGATCGCCTGTCGTCAAACGATACAATCGTTAATACCCCGGGTTGAAGGGCTGGCGGAATCACTCGGCGCGTCGGCTCCTGAGGGGGATAAAAGGGAGGGAGAGAGGAGGACAATTCTCAAACGGTAAACCCTCACTCCCAAATACTAGGAACTGGTCTGACGTGTGTAATTTACTAGGAAACTGGACAATATTCTTCAAGACATCAACCCACTTGCACAGCGAGGCAAAGTCACACGGTTCCTGAACAGCACCGAGGATGTGGACAAACTTGGTGGCCTGGTCGAGGATATCCGTGACGCCATGATGGACTACCAGGTTTGTTCTCAGAGTGTTTGCTTCCACCCTAACTAACATCTCTATTAGACGTCTTTGCAACAAGATATCTATGATAAGAGCTGTCGTCTCATGGTGAGTCTTACCCCCTGACTATTTGTCCGCACGTAGTAACCAGAAACAGGAGAGAGCGGACCATACTCTTCTCAAGGGGATGTATCATACTGCGGATGCTGGGTATTTATGCGGAAACAGACAAGGATGTATGAGGGGGACCAGGAGAGACGTCCTATCCCAGCTCGAGAACTGGTCAAACGACGAGCGAGACAAGCGCGTGTTCTGGCTCAACGGCCTGGCCGGGACCGGGAAGTCGACCATCGCCCAAACGTTTGCGGAAATGAGCTTCGCTGACGGGAAGCTCGGGGCGAGTTTCTTCTGTTCCAGGAATTTCGACGACAGGAGCAACCTTCGATCCATCTTCCCCACCCTCGCCTTCCAGCTCGCTCACCGGTATCCACACTTTCGACAGGAACTGCTTCCGATCTTGGTGGGGAGCCCTGACGTTGGACGAGAGACCCTCTGTTCCCAAATGGAGAAACTCATCGTTGGGCCGCTCCGGGAGACGCAAACCCAGACACTGATCATCATCGACGCCCTGGACGAGTGCCGAGACGAGGAACCGGCATCCGCGCTTCTCTCCGTACTTTCCCGCTACGTCGACAAGATCCCCCTCGTCAAATTCTTCATCACCGGCAGACCCGAACCTCGAATTCGCTCTGGGTTTCGCCTAGAGTCACTTCAGCCCCACACTGATGTGCTCAGGCTCCATGACGTCAAACGTTCCTCTGTAGACAGTGACGTCAGGCTGTTTTTTACGACGCAGCTAACCGCTATCGCCAAAAACCGAAGTGACTGTGACCTCTTAGAAGGGTGGCCAAGTTCAGCTGAACTTGACACTCTCTGTGCAAAGGCAGCTGGCCTCTTCGTCTATGCTTCCACAGTTGTCAAATTTGTTGCATCCAAGGACCACCAACCCACTGAGAGGCTTATCAACATTGTCTCACTTCCTCAAAGTACTACCGAAGAAGGGAGGTCCGGAATTGATCAACTCTACACTGAGATCCTGCAGCAAGCATTCCTCAATATATGGGCTGATGATGGGAAGTTCTATTCCTGTTTCAGGTCTGTTGTTGGGGCAGTGTTACTTGTATCCAACCCACTCTCAGCAACTGCTCTCTCAGACCTCCTTGGAATATCAAACTTGTCCACCGCACTTCGTTCCCTCCATTCACTTCTTATTATCCCAACAACTGAACTTGACCCAACACCAATTCATGTCCTCCACAAGTCATTTCCAGACTTCCTCACAGACCCAGAATGATGCACTGACCAGCGATTCTTCATAGATCCTTCAATTTGTCACACAGAGATCCTGCTTTCATGTCTCAGGGTGATGAAAGGAGGGTTGAAGAGGAATGTCTGCCAACTGGATGATCATATCCTTCTCAGAGAGGTTGAAGATCTTCCTGAACGGAGGGCTGCCTACATTGGAGATGCACTGAAGTATGCCTGCTGCTTCTGGGCAAGTCACCTTGTGAGGAGTGGTAGGAGCAGCTCTGATGCCCAGGAAGTGCATGAGGCAATCAATGAATTCTTCACAACCTGTTTTCTGTTCTGGATTGAGGTCCTCAGCCTCATGGAGAAACTTGACATTGGTGTTTATGCCCTCAATGATGTACAGCAATGGTATACAGTGGTGAGTTGTGCTGAACTACCTATAAAAGCCTATTCATGTTTATGGTTATTCAGACAGGAGTTTCCTGCAAGTGGACCAATGACAGCCAGTGTTTTCTATTGGAACACTTTGATACAATCTGTGACTCCCCTTCCCAGATATACCATTTTGCACTCCCATTTTCCCCTTCATCATCTTGGCTCCAAAAGTGCTACAGTATGGAGCTCCCACAAGCAGTCAAAGTAGTCAAGGGGTTTTCAGATGAATGGGGAACATGTTCTCGCACAGTTCTGTTGGACAATGACCCACAAACCCTCTCATGTGGGAACAACACCATTGCAATTGGTTTGGAGTCTGGGGACATCATCATCCTTGATGCAATCACAGGCAGCCAAACAGCTGTTCTGTCTGGGCATACAGATTGGGTTGGATCTCTTACCTTCTCACCAGGTGGGACATCACTTGTATCTGGAAGTGATGATAAAACTGTCAGGCTCTGGGATATGCAGACTGGTGGTGTTGTTAAAACCTTCTATGGCCACCATGACTGGGTTTCTTCTGTTTCCATCTCCTTAGACTTTACCAGGATTGCTTCAGGATCTAAAGATGGGACAATTTGTTTGTGGGACACTCAGACAGGGGAGCTCAAACTCATGATAAAGCAGCAGGATTATGCAAAGCATGTTAGCTTCTCTCCCATAGACCCTGGACAGCTCACATCCATTTCTGGTGGCAGGGCCCAGCAGTGGGACATCAATGGTTGCCAAACTGGACCTACATATGATGGTTCCTATGTTGCTTTCTCTCCAGACTACACTCAGTTTGCTTTGTACAATGGGAAAACCATCACAGTTCAAACCTCTGATTCCAGAGCAATTGTGGCTAAATTCCCCATGGCCAATGATGATGATGATGATGATGATGAACATTGCTGTTTTTCCCCTGAAGGCAGGCTTATTGCAGCATCAGCTGGTAAAATCATCTATATTTGGGATATTGCTAGCCCAGACCCTCACCCTGTTGAGACCTTTGTTGGTCATCTTGGTGATATTACCTCCCTTGTATTCTCCTCCTCCTCCTGCCTCATATCAGCATCCTATGATGGATCAGTCAAGTTCTGGCAAATTGGTGTTTTTTCAACAGATCCAGCTGCAACTGATCCAAAGTCTACTCCACCTGCTTCAGCCTCAATTGTGTCTATCAGTCTACAAGCAAGGGATGGGATTGCCATTTCAAGTGACTTTACTGGAGTGGTGAAAACCTGGGATATCTTGACTGGCCTCTGCAAGGCATCCTTCCAAACCCCAGCTCAAGGCAATATCTGGAGAGATGCCCAGCTAATAGATGGCAGGCTGATTGTTACTTGGCATGAATATGGGAAAACCTATATCTGGGACACTGAGAAAGATAAGCTCCTCCAAATACTGGGTAGATCTGGGTGCATGGGGCTGAGGATATCAGGGGATGGATCCAAACTTTTCTGCCTAGATGATGGAATCCTTCAAGCATGGGAGATGTGGACATGGAAGCTTGTGGGTAAGGTCAGGTTGAATGGGAATAGGTCATATCTGGACTCTTTCTGTCCAGGTGGTTCAAAAGTCTGGGTCCAATCTGAGAACTTACCAGCCCAGGGGTGGGACTTTGGAAACCTAGATTCCCCCCCTGTCCCATTATGCAAGACATTCACAGAGAAACCTCACCTGGATTTTATTGGTGGTCCTTCATGGAGGACTAGTAGTCCACCTTGGATTAAGAATATGGTCACAGGAAAGAAGGTTTTTCAACTATCTGGAAGATATGCAAAATTTTATCAGGTGCAATGGGAGGGTCAGTATCTAGCTGCTGGTTATGATTCTGGAGAGGTAGTAATCTTAGACTTCAATCATTTGGGTTCTCAGTAATGTACTACTTCTGTAACTGTATCTTTGTGGGCAAGAATAAAAAATGGGTGGTGATATAACTTCAACAGAAGTTACACTCTGAGTGCTAGATTTTTTCAATTGTTTCCCCCACTAAATTTTGGTACTTATGGTACCCTCACTTCTGTGAAGTGGATACTTGATGTTTAAAAACATGCTTTTATGCACTTTTCTTAACCATTTCTGGCACTTTAAAAGCAATCAAAATATTCACTGATGAATATAAACTGAGCATCATCAGTGTTAGTCCAAGGGGAAGCTCAAGCCTCATCAGCCCAGCACTGAAATTGATCTCTGGGATTCCTGACTGATGTTATTCAAAGAGGTGAGATGTCAACTCATGCAAGGAAGCCATAAGCCAAAGAGAGAATCTGGGAGCAAAAATTTCCAGAAAGGATGTGGTGGGGTACTGTACCAGACAATGTTCTCAGTGAGGATTAGTGAACCAAGGGGGGGATGACAGTAACTGGGAGAAAGTTGCCCAGATTGATCCACCTATCTCCAACTGTTGTGTTTAAGTGACTTAGCACTTGAGGTAAACAGAGAGGTTGGAAATGTCCCATCAAGAGTGAGGGTATCAGACACATGAGCACACTGCCAGGTAAGACAGAGGGGCAACACAATACCAGGTTCCAGGATGACACCTGGACTGCTGTCAGGACTGATTCTCATCCATCCATGAAGTTTGAATGGTTGAGGACTGGTGGAGTTGCAGGGTACAGTATCAGCACCAGTTGTTTATCTTAGCAACATTTCATTGATACACAAATTCCAAGCAAAAAAAAAAACTTTGAAAATTATGAGCAGTTGGGTGGCCACAGCCCTGAGAATGATACAACAAGGATCTATCGACTATTTACCCACTTCTTCGCAGTATGCCATGAGGCAAGAGTAATCCAACTTGGAGTCCCATCCAACCGAACAGCCAAGTATCTATCCCCAAATGTTGGATGTTGGGTCTTGTTGCCAAGCTGTACAGTGACCCACTGCTTCACATTTTCCAAGAGCCAAACTTGCAGTGTATCATCTGTCAGGTTTCTATGGATGTAGATAAAACCTGGTTCGTCCTCTGGAGATGGTTCTGGGGGATTGGAAAGGTCTTCGTACGAGACCGTGGTCATCCAGACGGTCTTCCCTTGGCTATGAGCTGACGTCCTGAACGGCCGTGATTTTCGTGATGGTCGTAACGTTAGAAAGGGGAGTTTCTGTGCTTTTGAGCCGGTTGAGGTTTGTGCCAAACCACGATCGAAAGGCTCTGGAGAATCGGGGTTAATCGAATACTGTGAGAACGGACTGGCATCAATCCTAGATGGACTCGCTTGCTGTGTTCGGGTAGGGGATGAGGGGCAGGGCTCGTCTGAGACCTCTGTGTTCCTGGTCATTTTCGACTTGTAGGGGACTTCAGTGACTCTCCCGGTAACCACCAGGGTTTCCGAATCGGTGCAGGGAGGGGTCCTCAATGCCACAGCTGTACCCTCCTGTCTCATATCCCCCTGTTCCACAAAACTCTCCCCGGGTGTACCCCAAAGAGTCAGGGATTCGGGGCAGTTTTGGACATCGGCGCCGTGGTTCCTGTCCGTCGTGGTAATGGACGCAGCGCAACGACGATGTTCCTCCACAGGTTCGTAGATTCTATACATTAATGAGAATGCATGAGTCCAACGGAAAAGTCTTCAGGGAAGTTACACGTACTGTTCGAGGCTTCCTAACTCGTGGCCATCCTTGTCCACTCTGAGAACCTTCCATTCCGGTACGGAAACCCAGCGGCTGAGCTTCCCTTTTGCTCGCATCTTCAAGTAGTCGAAGTGGGAAAATACACAATATATGGCGACGCAGAAAACCGCGACTTGCAGGAACGCGGCACGGAAGAATGCCTTCGCATCATCCCAATATCTGCGAAGGAAGTGAGACCAGGATTTTATGAAGGGCACATCAACGGTTCACGTACCTGCAGATACGATTTTCGGGAGGCGGGGGAAAGCGATATTGGAGTAACTAAACGGATATCATTACGAGTGGCTCAACGAGAGGAGGTGGAGAAACTCACGCCTGAGCAATCAATCCCGTGGCCATCGATGCACCCACAAGCGTCTGACATCGCAATCCAGGGATTTGACAAAGAAAGTTGGCACGAAAGTTGGATTCTCGGGAAGAGTTCACCGATGAAGGGAGTTGAAGTCGAGATATCCCAATCATCCCCATCAGCCTCGTGGTAGTCGGATGTACGTCCCGATTTCATTCACTGCGAGCAGCGCGAGCCCGGAGCGGGGATAAAAAAGTGCGTACGAGCGTTGTCCGAATATTCGAGAGGAAATACTACGCGTTGGCTCGATGGTCTCGAGGGTCATTACACGACGTGAATCTCGAGATCGACGAAGGTTGGTCACAAAAGATACACTCCAATCCCGATAATGTGAGAGAGTCGTTGAGTTGCTGGTGCCGCCCACCGCCATCAGAAACCGTCCCAGGGTGGCTGGCACCCCGGTGACGGTCCCTCCCTTCAGTGCAGGCCGACGGATGGCTCGGCCGATCCCACATACTTATTCTCACGATCGCTACCGCTGAGAGCCGATGGATGACCTCTACGGGAACGCCTGGGGCGACCCAGTAAACGACTACCCCTCCAATCCACTCCCTACGTGGGATGCACGACCCCCTTCCCCAAAACCACTATCCCCCGTAGGAGACGACGAAAACGACAATTATGCAAACGGTGACGACAGCGAAGATACTAAGGCAGAGCCGCAGTCTCGCACCGACGATCCGGACACGAGTTGGACGACAGACGCTGTTCCTTGGCCAGCGGAGAAGAGTCAGAGTCAGTATTACGCGGCTTGGGCACCTGTTCCCCCGGTAGACGTATGGAGCTCGCCGGCGCAACCGCAGGCACCCGCCGTTCCAACCGAGGCACCCTCTGACAATGCACCACCTAAATCTCCCCCACCTACCCCACCCACTCTCACAAAAGAGTCAGAGGAAGAGCACAAACCCTTGGAACAACCCCAAGACACGCCAATCCAATCCAGGGTGCCTAGTCCCGATCAGTTTGGCACCTTCGAGTCGGGTGACGCTGATGCAATAATTTCTGCGGATGAAGTAGGATGGGGTCCACCAAAGTACTCTATTTTTGATGACTCTGTGCACTCGTCCAACGCTTGGGGTCAGCAGGCTACGACGGAGGAACGCGATACGGAGGCAGAGCCGGTGGACGAATGGGAGGCCGCCAGACGCATGAGAGAGAAGCTAGACAGGAGAGTGGTGCGTATATGCTCATATTCATCGGTTTCAATGATTTCCTGAGCCGTTCCCCGTAGCCTCCGGAAGTCATTGCGAGCATCATGGAAACCTTCGGGCATTTCTCCGAGAAGATGTGGCCAGAAACTTCATCGAGTAACCCACACCCTCCAGAGGAGTGGCTTCAGAACTGGAGGCGTGGTCTTGATAGCGTGGAAGGGCTGTACGTGGCATGTTCCCCTTGGTTGTGCTCCAGCTCTCATTCATGATATCCTCAGTAACAACCTCATCGACACACTCCTCCCAGAGTACACTTTCGCTCCCCGAGTCCCGTTCACCAAATCAGCAGTTTCAGAGGAAGTAACAAAATCGCTACGTTTTACAAGACATTCGGCCATCGCACAACTTAGTCCAATGGCACATTTTATGCGTAACAAAGGATCTTCGTCAGATTGGGAGGCGGCGGTTAAAAATCGGTCCGATGAAGTTCCGGATGACATGCCTGTCGGGTGGCGCATAGTGGAGAAAAAGGGAGAGCCACAATCACCAGCCGAGACAAAGAAGAGATCTGGGATATTCTCTTCCCTCTGGAATCGCCGCGAGGGTTCGACGACAACTCTTCCGAGCATTCCGGATGCCAAGACCTTCCTTGTCCAAGACTCTCCAACTGAATCATCCCCTACCAAACCAACTTCTGTCGCGGAGCGTATCGCGACTCCTCCGATAGCTCCATTGAGGTCGGCTTCACAATCACCAAGGCAGACCGTAGAAGGCAGGAGGTCGCAGTCTGTGTCTAGTAATAGACTCACGAAACCTCCGCCGGTCCCGCCAGTAGTCACTACTTCGGTCTCTGCTTCGTCAACGAACACGGCTTCGCCGGTCTCGTCGACCGACCAGTCCCCCGCAGATGCCACAGCGAGCCCCGTCGAGCCCACTGCCACCACGGATGGACCTGCACAATCCGCTGTTTCGAGGTTCTTAAACCGTTTCTCTCGACCAAAGTCTACTGCCAACCACAACTCCCTCTCACTGTCACCAGAGGACCTTGATTTCCTGTCAGACGTTCCCGTGGTTCATAGTACCAGCGATTTAGGCGACGAGGATGATGACGTGCCATTGGGGAAGCAGAAGGCCATGATGGAGAGCAAACAGGGATCGGTGCTTGCGACACCCCTGGCTGCTACCTCTTTAAGGGGGAGGACACCAAATCTCCCACCCCCTCAGGCGGTTATGGAAGATGACTTTGATGCATTGTTTAATACCCCAATTGTCCCATCCCAGAGGGCGACGCCACAGACACCTTCACGGCCTTCTTCCTCAATCTCGCAAAGAGGACCTCACCGTCCACCCAGTACAACTCCTCAAACCGACTTGTCGAGGAGTCTCTCGAACT
>Ga0307513_10011350_pt1 | contig 11078 bp, 12 predicted proteins | sample 15_EM_MG_FD_202174 | JGI IMG/M metagenome (GOLD analysis project Ga0307513, IMG submission 202174) | Populus trichocarpa ectomycorrhiza microbial communities from riparian zone in the Pacific Northwest, United States - 15_EM | ecosystem: Host-associated > Plants > Roots > Unclassified | place... | reverse complement strand
AGGTCCAGCGTGAATGGAAGATAGATGAACAAGAAACTATGTTTCTTGATTTGTGGGAAGAGCCGACTCAGCCCAGCTCTGAATGTGGTGATGAGTCCTGAGGTCCGAAGATCAAACCTGCAGTACCCAAATATGCAGTAAACCACACTGAATGGGAGGGAGGGAGGGCAAGCAAAATTCCTGAGAACGCGGCAGATGCGAGGTGGAAAGATTAATGTGTTATGAGAAGGTCTGTGTGAGACAGGATAAGTGCCTCGCTGTCAGCCGCGTCACCTGACTTATCCTCAGATGAGTTATTCTTCGTTTAACTCATTACGGAATAAGTCAGCTGGTGCGACAAGGTCCAGCGTGAATGGAAGATAGATGAACAAGAAACTATGTTTCTTGATTTGTGGGAAGAGCCGACTCAGCCCAGCTCTGAATGTGGTGATGAGTCCTGAGGTCCGAAGATCAAACCTGCAGTACCAAATTGAGTGAGAGCTCACCACCAGCGGTTTGGGCAGAGGAACTCAGGGTCAGCCAAAGGCCCGAAGCCAAACTACTGATCCCACAAAGAGCACGAAGGAAAGAAGGAGATAGCATTGATTAAATTATAGTACAAAGGCATCATCGATAGAATCAAGGAATGATTTCGGAATTTTCTGGCGAACCCGAAAGTCATCCAGAATTTTAGACAGGCGGTCAATATCACTACGGTTATAGGCACGTGCAGTGCTCATGGGCAGGATTTCCTTGAGACGGCGCCAGTATAGAAGGAAAGCAAGAGAAGTCCATCCGCCAGTTGCAGCAACAACTTCAGGTGGCACACCAGCCAAAAGAAGTTCAACTGCTCCACCAATACGGAAACTGTGACCATGGACTTGCAAAAGGCCTGCGTCTGACCAAATTTTGTTTACGAAGGAAAGAAAGTCCTGCTTCGTCATTGCGCGGTACCCTCCATGTGGAAGCTTGTACGAGAACAGAGGTTGATCAGAGGGAATGTCATGATTGACCATAAAATGAGTCAATACCGCAACACAGGGGCACAAGTCATCATATCGTGCAGTAAGAATGACATCGGCACCTTTTTCTCTGGTGGACTTTGTCCAAGGGACATGGAAGTCCAAGGAACGAGTCCCATCATGCAGAGTTCGAAGAGTGGGATTTGAGGAACGCAACACATGGAACATTGGATCAATGGTGGAAAGATTTAGAACAGTGATCTCTCCAAGGCGACGGCAACCAAAGACGGCAGATAATGCCACTCCCCAAACTGCAGCATGGAAAGGGAGAGTAAGATCAAGTGCTCGCCGAAGCACATGCAGGTAATTGAGGGAAACGGGGGCACGTGGAGGCTTTTCATGAGAGGTGCCTGCACGATTGGCAATGGTACGGCATAGATGTACCCATTTATCCTCACCGTACCAAGGTGCATGATTGATGGTATGCCATGCATGAATCCCGGAAAGCCAGGTCTTGATGGTTTTCCCTGCTTCTTTGCCAATATAAGAGGCAATAAAGGCGGAGAGGAGGGCGTAAGAGGCTGGCATACGGTCACATTCTGGGATATCCCAATGGTCACAGAATTGGGTAAATCTCTTCATACCTGCGGCATAAGTGGTGGTTGTGGTGGGGAGAAGAGCCGACCTGATTGTCAAGCAAGCTGCGGATGCAAGGGGTAATGGGAGTTTCTTTGCCATATCGAAGAAATGGTCTTCCCCATAAGGAGTCCGCCAGAAAAAGAGGCGCTCTTTAGCAGGAACAAGAGGTCTGAGATCGTTCGGCTTGATCTCCCGGCCCCGGGTGGGTTTACGGCCTTTATGAGAAGTAAAGAAAATATTGTGATAGCAAGAAAGAACATCAGAAGAAGAAGAGAACATTTTATCAGAAGAAGAAATATGTGAAGAGAAAGGAAAAGGAGGTTTGTCAGAAGAAGGGGAAAGTGGAGAACTGTTATGAGCATAGGTGGGGCGTGGAGAAGGCATTTCATGGCCTCCCTCCACCAAGCTCGCGACGGCACGTGTCGCCGCAGAAAAGGAAGGATTTAAACTACTCATGAATGAAGAAGGGTTTAAGCTCATCAGGGAGCATGAAAGTGGGAAGCAGAATTTTATCAGGAGGGCCAAGATCCCCACGCGAGATCGGGTCAGCCAGATTTTCTGCAGAAGAAATATAGGTGAAATCAGGAGAAATAAAAAGAGGGTAAAGTACAGCCAAAGTACGGCGAATGGCAAGATTAATTGGGCGGTTCCGGCTTCTACCTTTGGCGAGAGCCCCAATAGTGCCCTTGTTGTCTGAGTAGATGCGCAAATGGGCATCTCGGAAGCCCAGTTGCTCAAGGAAGTAGACTAGGAGTTCGATTGCAACTGTTTCAAGCCAGCAAATATCATGATTGGGGATTTTCCAGTCATCTTTCAGCTGGAAAGCAGCCCAAGAGTCGTTGATAACAATACCTATGCCCCAGGAGGTACAGGCATCAACATAGATTCCAAGATCTTGAATCTCACCACGAGGAATGAGCGGGCGCGAGACATCAGCGTCTTGGAGGGCTTTGTGCCAAAATTGGAGATCTGAAATGACGGAAGGTGGGGGGTAGCGCATAACATATTCATCGTTCTGAAAGGATGCAGCGAAATTCGACAAAGAGGGCAAGTGCGAGCAACCATCTAAATAGACGAAGGCGACATGGCAGAGAGACCCATGAAGGCTCTCAACGTCATTGAGACGGCAACGGTGGCCTGAAAATCTGTCGAGAAAAATGCGGACACGTTCGAGGAACTTCAAATGTTTCTTCGGAGGCAAGGAGACGAGACGCCGGGGAATGTCCCAGCGGAAACCAATATAATCTGTGACAAAGAGAAAGTGTAGGTCACCTTTGGTGGGATGCCAAGGGACACCAAGATCCGAGATACGCCGGACACATTCATCACGGTCATAGGAGTAGGAATAAACTCCTTCGTGAAAGGGTGCTCCATGAACAGGAACACGAAAGACCTTAAGATCATCCTCATACTTGCAAACGGGACCAACACCTTCCATGGCCCAGATGTCAACCACGGCATTACCGATCATGCCAGAGTTACTGCTCGAACTCACCAAACCAAAAGGATGGCAGTGTTCGATATAAAATTCCCTAGGAAGGCCCTGGACAACAAGCCAAGGCTTATGATCAGGGAGCACTGGGCAGGTGCGATGGAACTTCGCAATATCGAAGGTACAAGCCTGGGTGCCAGAGGGAGCAAGTGCAATCTGAGAATAGGTGATCAGAATTGTGAATCGGAGATGGTGAATTGAGAATTGTGAATTGAGAATTGTGAATAGTGGATTGAGAATTGTGAATTGTGAATAGTCAAGCTGAGAATAACGTACAATATCTGCCACACGAGAAGCAGTGTCGAAACGGGTGGGAAAGGATGCTTTGAGGATATGGGAATTGACGGAAGCAACAGTTTTGGTGCCTTTGGATAGGTTTTTGCATATACGGATTTTATCCGGAGTACCAGGGGCCTGAGGTTGTACAGAGACCAGAAGAGGGGATGAATAAAAGGGACCACGGAGCGTTGATTCGACTTTGGCACGAGAAAGAGGGCCCGACATGCGGCCATCGCAGACCTCCTCCGTAAGATAAGATAAAACATCATCCATAAAAAGATCACAGGAAGAATGGTTGGGAATGATAGTAGTAGCGAGCATATTAGGCATAAAACCAATAGGGAAACCTAAAAGAAGATTGGGAACAAGGGAAGAATAAAAATGAGAGAGCTTGTGTTTACGGAGAAAATAATTAAAGGCCGCGGAAGAATAGGGAGAAATAATCTTATTAAAGATGTGGGGGTTAGAATGGTAAGAGGAGTCAAAAACACGGTGCACGATGGAAGAGGAGAAATCTGTATAAGGTAAGATCTTTTGAGAACACGAAAAGGAATGGAGGAAGTCTTCAGATGCCAGCGGGTTTGGGGCGGCAGGCCCAGGAGAAGGCATTGTGGGAGGCGCCGCAGAAAGAACAGACATGCAGTCGGTCTCTTCCATGGTCGCAGGAACAGGTATTCCTAATATTCCACTTGATGCAGACTTCCTTACCGTCAGGGCTGCGCAGGGCATTATTGCTGTACGTGGCCCAGGTCGACTTTCCGTCACTGAACCTAGAGGATGTTTTGTCACCGGCATGCGAGGCGAGGAGATGTCCTCTTTCTCCACAGAGGACGCAGCAGGCAGGGGGAGAGGCCCTGTTGCTGCCCTTCGGAAAGGAGCTGGAAGCGACTCCCAAAGCAGCAAGGCTGCGAGAAGGAGTGGATTATTTGGCATCAAAGATGTTCTTGGTAATATCGTACCTGCGTGCATAGAAGGCGCCATCATAGGTTGAGGGTTGAGAGTAGAACTCTTGACGTAGTTCCAGTTCTAGGGATTTCCAAGCGCTATAATACTTGACCTTGTCTTTCTGCAGATTGAAAAAGCCAAAGTGCTTGTCCCACCAAGAAGCATAACTGCCCTCGGGACCATGAATATCACGCCCCGAGTGGAAGCGGTAACAATTGTATGCGGCTTCGGACCACTCAGCATGGGTCATAGTCAGCTCGGCAAGGTTCAACCTAGCCAGAAGCTTCTTGCAGTCAATGATGGTGAAACCTTTCTTCTCACCAGGCTTTGGGTTGGCTTTAAACGTCGGTAAGTTGGCACCGTTAATGGAAATATAGCTGAGAGCGTCATTTAGGAAAAGTGGGAGTGGTACCATGCCACAATCCGCCGTCTCGTAAAGCAACTGAGTGAACTGAAGGTCTGCGGAGACATCGACAGCGCGTGGTTTCAAGCTGTCCCCATCCATGCAACGGCGTTTCGCGATGCGTGAGTCTTCCGTATCGTCTGAATCACGTTTGAGGTCACCCGCATCCGGGACACTGTGCTCGAAGAGCCAATTGGCAAGGTAAGTGGGCATAACATCACGGAAAAGCGAGGCAAAGGTAGGGCGCCTAAGCTTTTCGAGATCATCGCTGTCGATTGAAAATAAAGACGCTGTCTCAGATCCAGGTTCTGGATGATTGCCCGGATCCGACGCGTTAAGACGAGTCTTCTCGAGGCGTGCGTCGTTCTGCTCTTCAATCCCCTTACAGACTCTCAGTTTAGCCTTGAGAGAGAGAGCCTTAAAGGAATCCACTGCCGTAGCGTTGACATGAGTGCGGTGAACACGAGGAGGAGGTTGCAGATCCTCCAAATCACCATGGCTGCCGGCAGGAGAATGCGGTGGTGCAGAATCGGACATGAAAACTCGAAGAATGAGATGAATCAAGCAAAATTCCTGAGAACGCGGCAGACGCGAGGTGGAAAGATTAATGTGTTATGAGAAGGTCTGTGTGAGACAGGATAAGTGCCTCGCTGTCAGCCGCGTCACCTGACTTATCCTCAGATGAGTTATTCTTCGTTTAACTCATTACGGAATAAACAAGGAATTCAATCAAGTCCCCTGAGTTGAACCTTCAACATGATTAATACCTCGAGAACACCCGATGGCGTTCTATTCTCGTGGCTCAGCCCTCAAGGAAGAACACTTATACGTGAGATCATCCAACAGCGGCTTCCTCAGTGGTCCAACCACCCTCTCATGCCTTTCATCCACTTTTTCCTTCTGAAATAGCTGGCCCAAAAACTTCGGAACATCCCACTCTACCTGATCTATCGCATCGAAGATGATATTCAATTTCATAGCATTAGAACGAGGACGTCGACGGCCAGAGGGTGATATCACAGCAATTTGGCTGGCTGCTTGGTTTGGGGTTCGAAAAGGCTCTTCCTCGCTGAGGAGTCTCTGGTTGCATAGTAGTAGTGTAATAACTTCTAAATATCCGCTATGTTCGTTATTTAATTTGCAGAGGAAACCGTGAAACATGTCTTAGAGCTAACAACTGATTAGATTAGATTGAATTCGCCATGCCACGTGATGTTCAAAATGTGTTGATTTTTGACCGAGAAGGCCGAAGGGACCCACCAACGGGTCGTCAAGTTGGAACAGACCTTATATAATATTGATCGATTGTCATCAATATCATAAGGTCTGTTTTAGGAGACTACCCTTGACATCCACCTTCTCATGGTCAAGGAAAGGGTACGATGCGCCGTCGAACCCTAGTGCAAGAATGACCTGGTCAGAAAGCATACGAGCTCCGTCGGTGTTGTGGTGATCATCTTTCGGTGAGTCATCTCCTCTGCTCCTCATCCGCGAATGACCTTGTTCTATTTTTATTGAGGATCGACCTAGGGATGACTTGTTCGAAACGACGCGCTGACACCCCACACAGGCGACGACTTCACCATGAATTGGGAAACATTCGAGTTCATGTTCCTCTCAATACCCACAACCTTGTCCTCTGGACTGTCGCTATTCTGTTGTGGCTGATAATGCATAAATATCATCATCAGCTTAGTTCCCCTGCTTGTTCGTATTACCCTGCTCTCACTCTTGTCTTCCAAAGCCTTTTTTAAATCTTTTTTCAATATATTAGATTTGATCATTATTCCCGTTATCTTCTACATCGTGGTATTTGCTCGTTGCCTTGATCTTCGTCAGCCAGGGTGGTTATTCAATATGGGCCAGCCTGCCCATGAACCGTGGCACATGTTCTAGAGCTACTATGGTGAGTAGTATTTTACTGGTTTCTTACTGCCTTATCTTGGTGCTTCCTAGACTTTGAGCTGGTCCATTACAGTGTTTTGTGGTCGACTCTGCCTACCCAATTCGCTTTGTAGGTTCATTTCTGCGAGTTTCTGTGTCCATCGAGCTAAACTGGTCGTGATAGGTTGTTTTTCAATATTTTGCATCCACCTCTGAACGTTCCTGCTCTCGGTAAGCCCACCATTTCCATGTCCCTCTTCTTCTTGTTGATGGTGCTTTCATAGCTTAGTACGATGACGTCGATACTAACAAGAAACTCGTCGCACACGGACATTCTAATTTTCTTGCGTGGCTTATCGGCACCCTGTTTGTCTAATCTCGCTATTTCTCGATGTCAGCTGTGCGTCGGCCTAGCCTCCAGCGTGCATACATTCGAAAAGTGTCCAAACGAACTACCGTTCTTCCTTTGCAAGGTATGTCGTAGTCTTCTCTTTCTTTTTTTTTTGTTTGTCAATCCAATTCCATCAGGCTTCCTCTTTTTTGGGACAATCGCGTATGTTGAGGAAACCATCCGAAATCTCCTCAAAGGATCATCTTGGGAACACCGCCCTATTCAATACCTTGTGCTCTATTTGTCGCTCGTCGCTGGCGTCTGCGGAAGCGTTCGTGCGCATGCACCGGCTGTTTTCTGTGAAGAGGGTTATACTGGTCTTTTGGTGGTCACAGAAGACTCGCCCATTGGTAAAGCGTTGTGAAGCGTGTACGGGGAATGGAACTCTTTGGGAACCCTCCATGATGCCATAGAATGTGAGTTCTCGTTGCGGCTCGCGATAGGAAAAATGACAAACGTATTTTGGTATGCTAGGGACCGAAAATGCATACGTCCGGGCTTGGTTCAGGTCGCAGAAAATAGAAACATCTCCGACGCCTTTCGGTGCGTTTGCATGAATACGTTTGCGTCAGTCAAATAATCTGACAGAGCGGGCTAGCTGTTCAGGGTCGACAAGATGCAGATAGCGATTACAGTCATTTCGTTGGGTCGTTCGTCCGTTCGCCACAACATTCTCATCTGCGCGATGCTGGCGATCGAACAATGGAAATCGTTTCCGAACCTGAACCTAGCGTTGACTTGGAGCCGTTCAACACACGCCGGAAGGCTTTCTCCTCTTACGGTGACATCGACCGGCTTATTTTCCAGCCTATCAGCAGATGCCTTGAGCGCATTGCTGTACCAGCTGGCCATGTATTTTGGAGACAGGGCGACCCCTCGGCAGGGTTGTACATCGTTAAATCGGGCGTCTTACGTGCATCGTATGAGTTCGTAGACGTTGTGAAGGACTTTGAAGAGTCTACGGTCGCAGGCATGGTCCCAGGTGAGATGTCGGCGCTTTCGGACGCCCAAGAAATTCGAAGGTGGTTGCTGAGCATCCCTCGGCGTTGTGGAAGCTTCGTAATGAAACTATCCAACAGCTGTAAGTCGAAAAACCGGCCCTGGTGAGAGTGTTCATGCAACTCGTCTTAAAAGGTACGTTCGTTGAATCTTTATTCTCTGAGGCAACTTGTTAATCGAATGATCAGCCGCAAAATAAAAATATGGTGTCTTGCTTTCCGCCATCGCCTTCGCCTCAAGGCAGTGACTTATGTCTTTTTCCTGGTAGATTTTGTTGTTATGACCCCTTGCTTGTTTTACTTACGCATATCATGTCACTCATGCATTTCTCTACACCACCTCCACCGATATTCATATCCGTGTATTTTTGTGGTTGTTTCACAGATGGAATAGAGCGTCCACCATCTAAAATGATCAATGATTTCCATTGACATGGTACCTTCGATTATTTCTCTTCGAAGGTTTGCTCTAAGAAACATGTGTGAGTTGTTAGAAAGTCAAGATGGACAGATACCTTACTAATTTCTTCAGCTATGTGCGAAATGCGGCACTATAACTCAAAGTTAGAAATATCTTGAACAACGAACCCTGACTGCGTGCCGATCTTCATAGCGGGGTATGCACGAGACGCCAGACACGACCAATTTCGTGCCGCTACTTCTCCAGAGAGATATGACGATGAGAAACGCGGATCTGCGTGTGATCTTATCTTATCGCATTCGTCACGTTGGCTGTGCAGCCCTCTTTGCCGCAATCACCACGAGGTCGAACCTCCGCAAATGCACCGAACTACCCATGTACTCTTGCCATTCGGGTTTACTTGTAGCCAAGCTGCTTTTTGCTCTGCCAGTTTGCTCTTGTTTCCTGCCTGGTGCCTTCCTGACCAACTTTCCTCGGCGCGACAAAGAGGGTTAGCCTTTGTTGCCTTCCATTCTCACTGTCAATTTTTTTCCCAAAGAGAAACCTCATGATCAGGCTGTCTTCTGCTCTCAGCGTGCGCCGTGTATGTGGCGCAAGTTATGCTTAACTGGTTAATCATAAATGTCTCCGGATATGAGAAGAGCTGGCATCGTGGAGGTTCGTAGTTTCGGATCTCGAGTCCAATGCATTCCCGCCCACGCCGAGTTAGTGAATTTCGTAACGAGCCTGTGTAAGCTCTCACAGAGAACCCGTTCCAAGAAAGAATGACGGCGACAGCGAAGCCCGGCGTAGGCCCCACTTGTCGGTGCGAACACGCTCTCGTCATGGTGTTCTCGGGTGTTTCCCATCGCTTTGTCCTGTTTACGTATTTGAAGTTTGTGGTCTTCGATGCCATCATTGTCTGGTACTATCCTCTAACATTTCTTAGGACCTGTGTCCGACATAAAGGACTGCGAAAACGTTCTGTAGAAGTCAGAGAACTTTCCCCACAAGTTTTCACCTCCTCGAGTACTAGTGAGTCCTTTTTTGGGAGTTACCAATAGGTTGCATTGTGACCGAAATTACAGATCAACATTATCGGACAATGTCCAACAAGGTCTTCGTGTCATAGGTGCAGTCACTGCAGAACTTAAGGACTGCCTTTATCGAATTCTCGATCCCCAAACCAACAGTATCGGGTACGTTGCAAAGTCGGGTTATCACGTCGGAACGCCTGTCACCCTCTCATTGTCTGAACCCACGGACTTGCACGAATTAGTGAATTTTTTAGTGACAGACATGCTGGTCAAACTGATGCTCATATGTGATGCATATAGTGGCGAATTCCCCCAAGTCCGCCAGACTTTTACACGCTTGAGAATATTGGTCAAGATCAACCTAAGTACGTATGCGACAGACCGTAAGTACCTAAGTTGTTTACCTTCCAAACGGGTGACATCATTTTTCGGGACCCAGGACGTCACCTTTAGGGATCAGATCCAGATCCAGGACGTGGAGCGATTCGTCTTTACTGATACCAACCGACATTTATACTACATTGGAAGTCCAGGAAACAACGAGATTTATGTGGTACATTCAATAACTAACAATGATTAGTCCGGAATACTTACATTCGCTTATCACGTCAAGATATATACTGGCCCAGATCGTACCCAGGCATGGACGAATAACAGTAATCCTAGTTACTAATGTAACGTTCCAAGGACCTCCATCCACCGCAGGACCCAAGAAACGCAGCTGGGACATCGTTTCCGAGGCAGACATCATTCCAGGCAAACGGGCAAGGAAGGAGTTGACATGTAAGGACTAACTAGTTTACCGTGACATAGCATATCTTGTGGTAGTTTAAAAATGCCCCCCAATTGATACCCCCCTAATTGAGCAATGTTGAACGACAAAAATAAATTGAATACAATTACAGTGATATATCATCCTAGCCTGCATTCGATAGAAGTCCCTTAGATATATCACACCAGCCATAATTCTCTCCAAGTCGCTTGGATACGTGTGATATATCACGCCAGCCATGATTCTCCCTAAGTCGCTTAGATATGTGTGATATATCATGCTGTATTATTCAAGTAGTATGCTGTTGGTCTGTGCCCCACTGAGCGACAACAGCAAGCCGCATACATCCATGGAGGATAATTGAATTTTCATATTATATTAATGTAATGAAGTATGTTTAATATGTCCCAAGAAACCTGCCAAAGCCAAGCAAGGCCCAGGCAAGGCCCAGGGCCCAAAATTGAATGCGTAGGAAGGGGAACAACAGAGTAAGGTCATGGGATATGGGTAAGGTTATACTCCTTGTATGATATCGCTAACGTTACGCATAGGGTGGAAAGGAGGTGGAAAGGCCACAAATGTGGAGCAGTGGTAGCAACGCCCCAAATGTGGAATGGCAGGCACCAAGTAATTATGCCATTTTGGGAAGGCATGGGTAGGCGGGAAACGGGATTAACGACTCTTCGTATGATATCACTAACGTCATGCGAGGGTGGAAGGGCCAGAAATGCAGAGCAATGGCAGCAACGCCCCAAATGTGGAAGGGCGGGTGTGACGAAAGGGACTCGGAGTGGCTGGTAGGCGTCTTCGAGGGTAGTTTCGGCACACAGAGGAACACAGATGACGGGGTAAAACGTAAGTGTATTCGCTGAGGGACAACCTACGAACGGACGATCT
>Ga0307513_10011349_pt1 | contig 11078 bp, 13 predicted proteins | sample 15_EM_MG_FD_202174 | JGI IMG/M metagenome (GOLD analysis project Ga0307513, IMG submission 202174) | Populus trichocarpa ectomycorrhiza microbial communities from riparian zone in the Pacific Northwest, United States - 15_EM | ecosystem: Host-associated > Plants > Roots > Unclassified | place... | reverse complement strand
TTTGCGAGACGCGCCCAATTCAAGTCATGGGACTTGGTGAAATTGGTCACGTTTTTGCCTAGCGGATTTTGCCGCCGCACATGATCGCCGCACACATTGCCGCACTTTCCAATTCCCGGATTTACTGAATTTCTCAGTCTCACGCTTTCGTTCATCTTGGCTTCGCCGATCAAGCGACATTTTACACAGCGAGGTGTTCAAACTTCACAAACTTCTAAGCTCACAAGTCGAGTTGAAAGGACATCCTTCGAAAACTCGAATGCTTTTACAGGGCTTTTGTCATGGATGAATCAGAAGAAACCTGGGATCTTCTGATCTTTGGTGACCGAGGTGTTGGAAAATCCTCATTTCGGCTTAAGGTGAGTTCCCCAACAGTCAGTTACAAGATTTGTCATGCAATATTTTGCATTTACACAGGTATCGATGGAGCATTCTAACGGTGAGCAAAAAAATCTTGCCAATGCATATCTTGAGAAGCCTAATTTAACCCACCTTTGTAGATGAGGTGCGGCCTGGGCTATGTCTATCTCAGAAATATGTCCTGACCGCAACTTTCTAGTTTGAAATCAACCCCAGGATTGAAGGCCCCGTTGACAGACAGGTGGTAATAGAAGGTGTACCTTGTGTACTTTGGATAGATGAATCTTTGTGGACATCTCGTTAGTAATCGTACACAGCTGGAGTCATCATTCCTTAACTGATCGTCCACTGAAACGGCCAGATTATGCCTTGATGTCGGAAAGATGTCTTGGAGACATAGCGGAGATGATTCGGCAAGAGCCACTTCTTCTACCTCCGAGCATGAGCGTCCTCATTCATGATTTTCTAACACAGGCGCTACCGTTATTTCATTCTGATGTATGACATCACTTCAGCCGAAAGCTTTGCTTCCATAGGTTTTCATCATCGATTCATCAAAGAAGTAAGAGAGAAACACGCCAAGGTCACTATCTCGGGTCCTCAGCTCCCTCAAGGGGCATCGACTGAGAAACTGCGATTCCTCTTGGTAGGTATGAAGTCCGACTTAACGGACCGTCGACAAGTTACCAGATCCGAGGCCGAATCACTCGCGAATACGCTGGATGGCTGTATTGGCTTTGTAGAAACCTCAGTCAGACAGGATGCCTCCCAATCCATACACGGTTTTATACGGGCATTGCGGGCTGATGTCCGCGTCGACAATCTGGGATCCACAGTGCAGAGATTCGGCCTGTCGAATACTTGGTTGAAAAAGGTGTTCGGTCGGAATACTTAGGCCCAAATACAATATTAATGTACATATGAATTGATATCAGCCATACCCATAGCCACAGTAGGCGAACTTGGTACCTCGACACCACGAGCTTGCCCGGTGGTTATTTCCTAATGCTTACTTGCATTGTAAGTCACAAGAATCTGGAATAGTACTACCGCAAACCATCGACATCATACAGATGATCGTACACGTGTTTGATACCCATACAATTATCCTTCACAAAAACTGTCTACAGTAGCCCATAACGCAAGCCACCACATACATTTCATACGTTTGAATATGAGCTCTATAAAACTTACTGATCACCTTCTCTCCACCCCAACTAATCCTACATACGACGAAGCCATAAGGCATCCATTCCTCACCGAGGCAGGGAACGGCACCTTGCCTCTCCCGAGATTAGCTCTCTGGCTATCACAAGATCGTATCTATGCAGCCCATGCATATCCCCGGTTTATTGGAGCTCTCATATCCCGCATCCCTTTCCACCAGGCCGATGCCATCACAAGCCCCAGAGAACAGCAAAATCAGAGGATTTTACAGGCTCTGGTCAAGTGCCTAGATAACATTGTACGCGAAGTCGATTTCTTTCGGGACACCTCTGAGACTTTCGGGATAAGCATGGAGGGGTGGATTGAGAGGAAGGGAACCAGAGACTATACAGCAGAGATGTCCAGAGTGGCGTCATCTGGGTTGTTTGAGGGCCTCGTCTTTCTATGGGCCATGGAACGGGTATGGAGTTTGCTTGCCGAATCATTCTCAATTCTCGTCGTTCTAACGTTCTTGGAATGTGTTATAGGTCTACTTCGATGCGTGGAGTCATGTAAAGAGATGTCTCGACTCCTTGTCAAAATCGTATAACTCTGGGAGTGGCCCTGCCGTCCAACAATTTGCCACAAATTGGAGCTCCCCTGAGTTTAAGACTTTTGTCGATGAACTGGGTGGACTTGTTGATAGTTTTGATGTCCACCCTGGTACAGATTTATGGTCGAGAGCTGAAGACATTTGGTCCAGGGTTGTTGAATTAGAGGTCGAATTTTGGCCTCTGGAAGGCGAGGAAACACGGATGAAGAGGGTCGAAATTCGTGCTTAGCTTGCGGATGAATGGCACACAGTGGCCCGTGGTAATACTTCTGGAAGTAATGGATTGAAGTACCGTTGCGTCCCACTCCATGAGCAATTATACTATCTGTATGAACCCCTTTCCCATAATTTAATCATGCTTTCTTTGGATCCAAAAACAGAATGAAAAGGTTCGTTCGGCACTCCCCTTGCAACCATCCCATACGTGATAATCGATAACCCATTGGAGAATTAGGACACAACCAATGCTGGCGGCCATTACCACCTTGCAAATGAGTATGCTCAAAACGGCCCCCCGGCGGTTTCAGCGTCCATGGGTCCTGGCACAGGTTACCCCTCAACATCCTCAAAAAGGCGACACTGGCGCACTAGGTCAGACCGATGTGACTGGCACCGCAGGCCAAGGTATCTATAGCTCAAGTACGGTCAGTAACTGCTTAACGTTCGATAATTTTTGTAATTCCATCATTAAAGTTCCTTTCTATAGTCAACAAAATTATGTCGGACACGCCTTCATGAGAGATAATCCTTGCTCCGGTATCAAAATGCCACCCACTGGTGCAGTACACAATGGCACGACGCCCCAGAGCACGACACCACAGAGTAGTAGACGCCCGGGGTCAATGGCTCACCGGAAAGTTCCAATCAGCACCGGGTTCTTTGGTTAGGAGCAATGTTCTTAGAACCAAAGGTCTTCAGAAGGAACAGTGAGTCCAACCCAAGTGCAAACATAAAAGCAGAAGTTGGCCAGACTCAGGGAGGCTAATTCGCTAATGCTACAAGGCCAATAACTCGCTGAAGCTGGACGTGAGGCGCTCATGCGCCGCGAACAAGCTGTGGAACACGGTACGACCAATTGTCAATAATATCTCTGGATCTATTTCTCTAATTAACATCGGCAGGCGCTCACCCAGCGGACTCCTTGCTCGGAGCTAAGTGCATAGGCGCTACAGGTACTGGAACCTACAACTAAGCGCCCAACGAGTCCAACTGGGAAAGTCAAGCATAACCTCAACTCGGAACAATCATTCGCCTCTATAACAAGCTTTCTGATTGACAACCTTCCCCGACAGTCTTCCATATGCATATCTAGCTTTTACAAATTCGTCCACCAATTACGAATTTGTATATCGGAACGAGAGAAAGCTGTCCGATGTAATTTGTGTCATTTGGCAATTAGTTAATTTGAATTCCTCACTAATAGTTTGTTAGTTCATCAACGGCGGCGACTGGCGCGGCCCCCATTTGCAGGGTTGCTTAGGCGGGAGGGTTAGAGGCCGACGTCTTAATATAGAAGCGTTCGCCATGCACGCCATGCATTGGGATGTTCAGGGATGATGTACGCTTTAGACATTTACATTTACATTCGGAAAGAAGCCATGGATGTTATGCTGACTTGCATCTGTCCGCGCTCAGTGTTGCAGGATTCCCCCACCATGTCGGGAAAGGGATCGCCGTACCACTGGCACCAAAGACCGCAAAAGAAAGTATGAAGAAAATCACCTGACTTCCTCCGTCAAGGGCCGCTGACATCAAGTAGTTGTACTGAGATAAACCATCCTTGGTGAGTCAACGAAAGCCATTGGGTAAACTCCAACCAACCTTTACGAACCAGACAGGTCTCTTCTTCCTCAGCCACCATTGCGAGAAGAGGCCAATAACAAAACAGGACCACCACTGGCCATTTACTGAATACGGCAACCTGGAAGGTAGTCAGAGGGTGATGTTAAAATAGAGTCCAGAAACGTGACGTACCACCCAATGTAAAGCGCGAGGACAGGGATATTAATATATTTCATTGCCTTTGCGAGGCGAGACTCAGGCTTCGAAAGTTTCCACACAAGCCAGAAAGGCAGGGGAACAAAGAGGCCGATGAACCTGGAGCAATTTAATGAAACTGCGGTGGGAATATTGGAGTGACTTACATCGCGAAAGGAATTATCCAGTATCCTGCGGGCTTTCCAATCGAAAAAAGCTCCTTTCCGAACACACCCATTGCCACTGACGCAGAATTGTACTGTTGTATGATCCACCCGCTCCACTAAATATGGGCTTATTCAGACAGAAAGTTCTGTCAAAAAAGGGTGACGACAACCTTGACGTACTATGCGTGTGCCAATTGGGTCCCTCAAGTCCGCTCTATTATTCCCCACGATGACTTTCATCACTGAAACCCCTTGTCAGCAGGTGCAACACGAGGAGTATCTTGGCTTACTGATAAAATTGAAAAGGGAACCAAAAATAGAGCCCGCCTACCAGATGTAAAACTTCAAAGGGAAACGGCGGTTCAATAGGTTGATAATGCGCACCATTTGAGCGGCAAACGTCATTCGTGGCGGAACCTTGGTGTATTGCCCAAGCTTTAAATCTAATTCAATTCATGAATAAACGACAACTTTTTCGTCATCGGGGGTGCAGTGAGACTGGCCTGAAGCATATGCAGAGTCTGGAAAGAGGTGCTGTTTCCGAACAAGTTGGCATACATCACCGCTCTGATGAAATAATCAGTGAACGAGGACATGATACGGGTTTTGAGAGCTATTTACTCACATTGGTTTGCCGGGATGGAGAAAAGCAGCAATAATTTGAATGGCGTATCTCACGGAGATATTGAACCCTTTACAGACGATCGAGTTCAACCGCACGATCATTTCGAAACTTTTCACCTACCAGTCGTCGCCGTAACTTGGGAAACCGTTTAGATATACAACACATAATAAATGAGAGGGTTTATGGACTCACTAAACCCGAGAACGACGGCAATCAGGGTGCTGAGGACTACGAAATAAATTTAAAACGTGTTTTTGCCCCCCCCCCGCTGCCTTGACAGGAACTCACCTGTAAAGAATATGATACTCCACGCTGGAATCAGTACTATTCCATGGGGTCCCGCATAGCTACACCCAATTCCCACACCCAAAGAGACAAGGAAGAGTGCGCCGTACGCCCATTGGGGTACTTCGGCTGAGTAATGGTTGTCGAGTTACCCTGCATATTCCAAGAAAAGGTAGCTTGGGACATACGGTATTTTTGCATCTCTGCATCAGCAGTCAAATCGAAACAGTCAGAAGAAAATAATCTGAATTCACGAACCTTTATAATGCGGGTCGTCGACGTCTGCGTGGCCTTTCTTTAAGAAACGCATACCTCCGAAGGCTGCAGGAGATTCATAGTGTTGACAAGCCCTGGGAACAATTACAAACGCAACGTACCAGCTTTCAACTCGGGCCAATGCCAGATCAGGATATAGGTAAATGCAGAGCCAAGGGATAAATTGAAGAATAGTTGAGATAAAGCGTAAGTCGTCGTATATCGAGGCAGTCCCACAATCGCTAGGGCTTGTGGATCGAGTTTGAGGTCTGGAGTAATAACGGCGGTTTGGTTATAGATCTTTCCGTCCAATCCAAAAAGGGCAGTAGACATGAATGCGAGATCTCGTCCATTGAATACGTTTGCGTAATAAGCGCCAGTAAGAAGTGCGTAGCTAATGCCTATTCCAACTTTACAAGATTGTAAGTGTCCAGATTTTTTGGGAATTCAGTATTCTTACTGAATGAATTTATCTCTAACAACTCAAGGAATTTAGCCAATGCGCAGTCGGAGGGATAGGAATATCAACATACGAGTTTGGAGAGGCCATACAAGTGGATTGCCTTGGGTAATCAGGGTCCACGAAGTACTGAAGGAAAATAAACCCAATCCCTCGTTGCTTGACCCAGCTCCGAACAAATTGCGAATAAAATCGTGGCGCCCGTTATCAGCAAGGCAAATGACAGAAATTGCCGTCAGGAGAGGGAACGCATATTGTGGAATCCATTCCCAAAAGAAAATGGCGGAAAACTAAAAGAATTCAGCATCAACTGAGGCTGGCGGGCGTCCGAGGTTCCGAAAATATGGCCTTACCACTGCCCAGAAGAATTTTCTCCGTTTGGAATTCAAGGCTCCTTCGTAGTGAAGACTTTGCAATAAATTGACCACCGAAATATATGCCGGGTAAAATGCGCTGCGAATCTCAAGTGTACGAGGTTAGCAAGGACCCCAGATCGGGTTATAGTACGCACTAGGTAGGGTAAACCAGCAGCGTTCTCACTGTCAAAATATCAACGAAGATACAATACATGCACCATTGCGACGTACACAAACCCGCCAAACCATAACCTCACCAAGTGGCGATATCATTTAATTCATAGACTAGGTTGACGGATATTTTGAATTGGACTCACCGAGCATCTGAGTGGAGAAAATGGAAAAGACAGCGACACCGGCGTTGAGGTGAATGTCATAGAACAAATCTTCCGATGATTTACAGCTTGTTGGTGGGGAGTAGGACGCGAAAGCTCAAGTCACTCACCGAGGGCAGCTATCACCTCCATGGCCACGGCAACGCTGGCAGCCGTTGAAGCCATTATGACAATAACAGTGTGTTCCCTAGCAGTGTACCGATTATTAGATAAATCCCCCCCTTCGGTGGCAAGCACCGTAACCAATACTAACTTGATGTTGAATGGACCAGGGTTTATATATCGCCAAAGCCCATGACGAGGGACAGCTAGCTAGAGAGATTAGTAATGTTTTGGCGAGCAGACCCCCACTTCTCACAAGAGAGTCCCATCCCAAGCACATACGCAATGATCAAACAAAACAATTGAGAGACGGTAGCATTTTGTGGCTTGAATGTATAGATAGTCCCAAGGACCTTGAGTTGCCATTGAGTACTATGGGACTTCAAACCCTCTGATGACTTACAGAGGAGAAAGCGCTCAATCCAATGCCGAGAAATATTACACGAAAAGTCATGACGGGTAAATCAATATCATCGTGAGTCGAAATAACCTAGTCAAATTGTCAGCCGTAGTATGGACTCGAAATCGATCACGACGATTGTACCTGAGTGGCTACACCTTCGGGTCGTTCCAAGACCTTTGTGTCCACAAAATCCTGCAATGGGACGACTAACGCATGATCGGAGAGCTTCTCCTTTTCGTCCAGTGACTCGGCGTTGAGGGGAGATTCCTCCAAAGCATCTTTGAGCGGGGGTTCAGCCATAGCAGCGTTCGATGAGACTCAGCACCTCGTTGGGTGGTGTAACCCTAATCGAGTTTTATAGCATGATGACAATAGGCGCATAGACTCGGTAAGATGCGGCGCTAGTAGATAGGATACCAAAGATAATCTGGCATGTGGAAGGAAGACTGCAGAGGGAAGATATGGTACACATGGGATTTGCACAGGCGTGGGTGGTGCTGCACGAAATGGGTTGAACTAGACTTCCCTTGTCCTCGCTGGGGCTGGAATCAATTTTCGCATAGCCGGTTGAGAATGGAAGTAACATCAGGGAGCGGCCGAAGCACGGGCAGGCTGATACAAGCATGGATCGTGACAAGCTTCGCTGGTGGAAGCACCAGATGCAAATGGCGATTCTTATCCAAGGAGAAGGAAGCGAATTACACGAAGCATTTGGACTCATTGAAATCCCGTCCTATTGGAGGCTACAGAATTGGAAAAAAAAAACGCCATCCTCGCCTGAGGTCAAAATGGGAGAGAGGATGTCATGAAATGATTGAAAAGCGACGCAGGACGCTCGTCGCTCACTCACTTTGAAATGTGGCAGGACACGTGATGTACTTTCGGCAATTAGCGCATGTAGTATGTCGACCGGTTCACCTTCACGGTCACCGGTCTACTTAATTGCATGGCTTGCCCCCTACCGTCAACACCACCCTGGCGATGACGTAGACGCGTCATCATCGGCTCACCCGCGTCCACGGCCACTCGTTCTTTTTTCCTTGGCGCGGGCTTCCTCCACCGCTGCAGGTGCCAATACCGAAGTAGTAGTAGTAGCAGACGTTCTCGGGGACGCCAATAGCCCCCCATGTATGCGGTCTCAGCGACGCCACACGCATATTTCCATATCCCGCTTTCCTCTCCTGGCTTGATCAGTGATCCTTCCACCACCCTCTCCACAATATTTACCTCCATACCAATACCAGGTACCTGGCCCACCATGTCTCCACCAACAAGAACAACGCCACGCACGGCAGCCCCCAACGCACCAACGTAACTACAGCTCCAACTCCAACAGCCACCCCCATTACCGTCGCCTCCGGTCCTCGTGTGACTGAACCTCTCAGGTGTAGTCTATATGTTTCCTGGTCCGTTTTACGGACGCCCTGCATCTCTTCCTCTTTTTCTGGTTTTTCTTTTCTGTTGCATAAAATGTAAGAGTATATTACCCATAGTCACACTGAAGTGCAAAAATGTACATCAAACAGCAACAAGTTAACATGTTGAGAGGTGGGACGCGGACGGCGGACGAAGCGAGTGTATCGGTGGTACAAGTATCTTGCGGGAAGGAGAACCAGGGGCAGCGTATTTACACAGAAGGCGCCAAGTTGAATTGGGACGCAAGAAGGCATATATCAACAGAACAGACAGTAAAAGATTCAAAGCGTGATAGTTTCCAGCATGCATAATCGTCTCCTACTTGACAACCGGATATCTGAAAGAAATCAGGAAGAGCGACACTCGATAGTATTATACATACCAGTGACCTTTAACCATATAGGACGCCAATTGTTCCCTTGCCCATTGCACCCCAGGACATGCTGAAGCCATCGAAGGAGATGTCGTAACCTGGCTTCACATAGCTTTTCACAAGTTTGTTACCTCCAGGGCTCCAAGGGCAATCCCAAGAGATTTCTGCAATCTTTTCGCTGTCGTTTGCTAGGTGCACTTCAAAGGAGCCTTCGGTGCCACTGGGAGTGTTTGCTCGACCACAATGACCCCATTCGAAGTCGGCCTGGCCTCCGATCGTAGTCCCTTGGACACTGGCGGTTTCATTGTACGGGTTGTCTAACGGAGATATTCGTCAATGGGGCAAGTGAGGTAAAATTGACGCAGATACTACTTACTGATATCATAGAATTTTCCGTATTGGATAGAAAAATTTACCAAGACGATGGCTTGCGACAGCTTGTTGCTGACAGTCGGTTGAAACCATTCCGCTTCTCCCATGATATAGCAAGAGTTTAAACTTGGAAGAGATGAGGTTAGGTAGGTTGGTGTCTTCAGTGCGCGACGGCTGGTGCTCGAAGAAAAAACTGTGCCAGGTTTTATACGCAACCTGGCCACCGCGCTTTACCAGAAACAGTTGTTGGAAATTAGATGTCGAAATGGCCATTTTGCCGTAAACTGTCATTGGGAAACTTGTCCGAGGCTTCTCACCGCTTTATTTGTTCTCGGAATTATGGACTTATGACCTGCCGGATACCCCAATTCTCAACTCGAACGGCAGCAATCGTCTCAATCTGGAGCGTGGATCGTTCTCTAAGTAGCATAGTATAAACCCTGAAATATATGTCATTATTAGGGGAAATTCGAAGCGAAAAAACCACCTTCTGTTGTAGTAAGATTTAACGGGTAACGAATATTATTGAATTTCCAAGTCGGAAGTGTAGATGTTCTTGAAATTGAGCTTGAAGAAAATATTGTACCGCAAAACCGAGTTGGAGAGCGATGCGTGATGATTACTTCAGTTCGGGTTATTGGGATAGAAGATCCTGACCTTGACCCTTTTTTTTGTATGAAGGATTCTGGTGCATTCTTTGTGGTTGTTTTTGGGAGATCAGGCGATGCTCGTGCCATGAGTAGGTGGGCGAAAAATCAGAATCTTCAATTGTTCTTGCCGATTGCCACTATTCGGAATGTCAAGCATTGAACGTTGGACGTAAGAACAAGGGTGGCGAGAAATAGTGCGCCGACCTGCTTCGCCAGGGAAATCTGCTGGTGGACTGAGTTCAAATCCGCTGTTGCGAATTAGGGCTAACTTGCGGCAAGGGTTCGGGGGCGCAACCCCTATTGGCCGGTGATTTTTCGATTCGGGTTATCGGGGTAGAAGGGCCTTGTCCGGGCCAAGTTGACCATGAAGGGTTCTAGTGCATTGTTGTCATTGTTTTTAAGAGATCAGGCGATGCTCGTGTTCACGAGTAGGTAGGGCAAATCAAATCCTCCAATTGTTCTGTGAAGAATATGCCGAATACCACTATTCGGAATGTCAAGCATTGAAGGTTGGACGTAACACATTGAGAGAATCCTTTCGCTCTATTCGTTTGTTTGGTCTTGCACCAGGATTCCCGCCGAACTCCATTTAAACTACACAATGCAATCACAAGGCGCATACTAGGGTTGGGTAAAAAACTATAGGTTTTTTACCGCGACGTTTTTTACCGGTAATTTACCGCCACCTCAATCAGGTTAGATTTGGCCCGTTCATTCAACTGGTGTACTGAGCGGACTCAGCGGAGTATCAACTTTCTCTCCCCCGCAGCGTCGAACGTCGGCCAGCGCACACTTGAAAACACAACAGGCAGGTGCCTCATATTTACCGAGTGCTAATTTTTGACCTTTTCCCCGAAGCCCCTCCCCTTTCAAGGCATGTGAGCTGAATCACTGCTATGCCTACCCAACACCCCAGTTACCCCGGGCCCATTGCTCGAAATGCCTCTAGTAATAGGCCACCGAGTATGCCGTAATGGACTTCTGCACAGACACCAACAGATTTTGCCGACGACCACAACGCCGACGACCCGTGATTCTTTAACGCGATGCACACCCTGTTGGAGATTCAACCCAAAAGGGGTTATATCGGACCGGTTACGTATTAAGTGTGAGTAAGCGGACAGCATAGCCTAGATAGCGTACACAGCGTAGATAAGCATAGCCACGCCATGTATGTATAAGT
>Ga0307513_10011347_pt1 | contig 11080 bp, 14 predicted proteins | sample 15_EM_MG_FD_202174 | JGI IMG/M metagenome (GOLD analysis project Ga0307513, IMG submission 202174) | Populus trichocarpa ectomycorrhiza microbial communities from riparian zone in the Pacific Northwest, United States - 15_EM | ecosystem: Host-associated > Plants > Roots > Unclassified | place... | reverse complement strand
TCGGGACTGTCGAGGACGAGGAGGACGGAGTGAGTTGGATTGGATCCCGGTGATTTCGCTGTCGTACGAGTGACTCGCGCTGAGATGCGGAATCGCGCAAGGGCCAACGAACGTTCGTTGTGCTGGATGGGACCTTCGGTCATGCTCCCTTGCCTGCCTTGCTCCCTTGCCAGAAGCCTCGCGGCCAAACTCGCAATTTATATTTGTACCTGGTCTTTCTGTCCCTGCACTCTTTAAAAATCCTGCTCGCCTGAGTCCACCGCTCCCACTCCAACTTCCAAAACTTGAACCCGGCCACTTCTCCGGACTCGTTGCGTACGCGCTTCGCGTGCCGCAGCCTCAGAGCCCCCTCAGAACCTTCGACTAGCCCTCATTCCACATCCCGAGCCCCCCACCGCTCCCCAAAACGTTTGCCACCGGCCGTCGCTACTGAAGCTTTCCGGCTGAGGAGCTGGCTCAGTATTCGCTCATCGGTAACCGGATCTTCTGCAACAACTCCATCTACTTTCTTTAGTTCTATCACTCTAATCTATCACCCCAATGGGCAAAAAAGACGGCCCTCGTCCCCGTATCGTCTGTTGCGCCATCCCTATCCACCGCAAAGCAGCAAAAGTACTCCTCATTACGAGCAGAAAACGAACAGATCGCTGGATACGTAAGTCCTCCATTTTCTCTGTCCATCTCCGGCCTTTCCCAGGCCTCCGCGGCGTCCGGTCCCCTTGTCGCCACGTAGGGTGCCTTCCGTTGGTCCCAAGCTAACCAGCGACATGTACAGTCCCCAAGGGTGGATGGGAGGTGGCTGACTCATCATTGGAGGCGGCTGCCTCACGTGAAGCTCTAGAAGAAGGTTCGTTACTCAGTTTCAGCCTCCGAGAACGGCATTCCCACTGACCCGTCTCTTTCTTTTGTACCCCCGTTTCGTAATGACAACCATGGCGCTCTTTCTTACGCCGTGTTGAAAATCCATTCTCACCTCGGCGAAATGACGGGCCGACCTTTCATGTTCTAGCTGGTGTCAAGGGCCTGGTAACCTGCTTCGTCACAACCATAAAGACTACGACTGCAATATATCACGTCTATGAACTCGACGTCACCTCACTCGAAGAGACTTGGCTCGAATCCAATGAACGCGCGAGGGAGTGGGTCGACTACGCGGAGGCGATCAGGCGTCTGCAGTGGAAACCAGAGCTCGCACAGGCTCTCAGTATGTGTAGTGTCGCCCCGCAACGATGAACATTTCCCCATCGCCCATGGCTTGCTTGATCGTTGTCGTTCCATTTCTGCCTCTACGTCTCGATTTGTCGTGGAGTTTAACATCTCTTCCTTCGTAATGTACAATCATCCACCCATACATACTCAAGCGCCTCAATGTCCCTCCATGGAGCGAACGGACAACACCCATTTTCGGTCATACAAGCGGCCCATTTTAGAGTCTTGGTATTGTATACCCTCTAGAATTACGGACAGGAGCGACGGACTGTTTCTACTGCCCCGCTTTTTAAAATTGAGTCGTCGCACCAATTCTCGTGTCTTCCTTTCGTCTCCACAACACCCATCAAGTCAATGTCGTGCCCGTATCTTTCTCCCGCTGCTGTGTCCCCAATCCCTAGTCATGTTTCCTTGTACCTCACAAATCCCCACTATTGCCCCTTCGTACCATCCCCACGCACAGTGCTTCGGTTTCCTGATCAACTTCCATCCGCATGGATTGTTTCTACAGAAAATTTCTAGAAAGCAAATTAATTCACGTCGTACCCCATTCGCGCATACCCTTGCCGGTGTCTTTAACCCGATCAGGCGAGATTCTAAGCCCTGGGCCCGCGGGAGATCCCGAACTCCTTGGCCTTCGACCCACGACAGAGGCATACCACGCCAATGTGGTGATGCCTGGTATAATTAACCGCTGGCTGGAAATGACTTCATGGGACAGGAAATGTGATAAAGTTAGCCTTGGTAGCGGTAAGCGACTGTTGGCAAATAATGAATGCCTTATAAACCCTTTCAAACTTCCCTCCGTGAGATGTCATGACCTCGGGGCAAAGGGTAAGACATGACATGAAGAGTATGGATCGCTTCTCGAGCTACCCAGTACCCAGGAATGAGTCTCTCCTGTGCAACAAGCGCAGAACGCCTCGTAATTCGAGTCAAACGGCACATACGAGGGCGTAAGATCAAGGACTCTAGTAAACATCTGATCAATATCCCCCTGTAGGCAGATATGGCATACTAGATCATCGTTAGTTGTCTGAGCATGCGGAATTGGAGGTACCCGATGGTCCACCGGGCAATGCCGTGGCAGATTGTATTAGCCTCTCACGGCATGACTGGAACTTACGTCTCCTCGGCTTCGGCTTGCCCTGGGTTATCTCCGTGTCATCAGCAACAATAAACACGAGCCGCTCGCTCGTCAGGCGCACCGATTCAGGTGAATGAATGTAAATGCGATGAGCGCCCAGGGCTTTGCCGGTCCTCATGTATGATCTAGGTCAGCTGCTAGAAACGTTTCTTCAACGAGTAGTTGTCGATATTTTTTTGGATCAGGACGGCTCATCGCCGAGTGCTAATCTAACGGAATAGCACCAAGACCCGGTCCGTGCATAAGCGTGTGATCCATCAGGGTACCGTACTTCGTCAAAAAATTATATTAAAAACTCAGCTCCTCAAGAGGGAACACGCAAAGATAGCCTCTCACAACCACATAAGCTTTCTTATCTTTCACTTGTTGGGTTTCCTCTTCGTCTTCAGTGCTTAAATACCCTTCAACAGCACCTACGGTATCCAGAAGCTGGATTTATCACGTTTGAATGTCTTCAGTCGCCTCCTGTGCCTATGGAACGTTCAAGGGGTGAGGAAAGGGAGCAATCGCAGCAGGGATAGAGTATTTATCGCAACTATCTGCCCGTAATTTAACTATACGTAGAGAACACTCGATGTGTGAATGCACGAGAGGACCCCAGTGGAAGGTTGGACGCCTTTGGCCCCACTGGTCTTCATAACCGTTCGCTTTCATCATGCGCGCACGCTGACAGAATATCGCACAATGAAAAGAGCGTCGGGGTGGAGTGAGGGTACCAGCCTCACTACCTTTGTCCCTTTGTCTTCTGCCACAGCCGACAACCTTGCGTGGGCCTCAGTAACACGTCGATTACTTGGACTCTGCATTAACATACACATTATCCCTGGGATTCCTTCTATCAATGTTAGAAGAGAACTAACACGCATCATTTGCTTCACTTCAACGATTCTTTGGCAACCAAGAGACGGTCGCAACACCAAATCATTAAGACGACTGGGTGCAGTGGAATCGCTGACCAATTATCGTGGGTCCTTGCCAACGAAGGAGAAGGTACCTTGGTACAGAGGCCGCTCGACGGTGGTTTCATAAGCGGTACTTACCCGATTACTTCACCTCGATATACCCTTCATTGCTGACATACTTGGCCCACTCTCAGATTTGGTGGTGCGGCCTCGGTATGTCAAAAATGTAGCGGAGAACGGGGGTCGATACGATGTTCGGGTCAAACCTGTGCTTGTGGAGTCTAATGAGTTTGACCCTTTTGGATCTGAGATTGTGACACAGTATGAAGAGATGCTCCTGAGAAGCCAGGCAGCGGGTGTCGAGATACGAGCCCTACTCTTCTGCAAGTGAGAACCTCGAGTTTATCTTCATCCATCGTGTATCTCATTCTCCCGTTTGTGACGGTTTCAGGGTGTAAGCGTGGGGTGCGTCAGAAATGTTCTTCGTATGTTACAGTTCCCTTTGCGGCAGCTAGAGCTCCAGGAGTGATCACGATTTACATACGTGGTTATGTTAGATGGTCCAGAAAGTCAGTAATGGCGTCGTGCTCTGTCGTCATGTGCAGCTGTGACAATAATGCTGCACCCGAGGTATATAGGGGAGGAGATTCAGGAAACCCGTTGAACCTTGAGAACACCTTCTCCAGTAGTCTTGAATAGTGCTTCCATGAGAGAGGTAGGAGTCAGGGGTGTCACGATTTCGCCCAAGGGAAGATGCCCACGATGATAAAGGCTTATCCTCTGCTCTACATGACCCTGTAAAAATTGCTTCATGCGGGATGGTCTCTTTTAGCACAATGAGCCGGTTAGTAATACACCGGCGAGGAGATCAGCGAGCATAGGGAAGTCAGGAGGCAAGCAAGTAACTCACGAAGTATTAAAACCAGTACCCAGCCCTTGATATTCCCTAGTAACCTTGTACAAATGGAGGACCATGCTTGTGCGAACAGTGCTAGTGTTGGTATTTAATATTCAGGGAAGGGGGAGGATTTTTCTTCTGAGTAACTGGACGGTGCAGCCTGTATACAGTTTATTGTTTTAGTGTTAGCTATAGATATGTAGTTCACACCTTGTCCACAACACAACTGTCGTTGTTTACAGCATTGGTCCATTGAGTCCCAGCTGAGAAGGATGCCTTAATGTCCTTCGAGCCGTTATTAGAGACAGAGCTACTGATGAAAACCCCGGTACCGAGGTCTAACGCACGTGCTGCTTGGTGTATGGAATTGCTCGTGAAGGTTCGATTTCCAAATAATCCGTAGAGCATAATATCTAGGTATTTATGGCTTTAATTAAGGAGGTTGGTTGGACGAACCTTGATGTTCTGACCTGACGGCCGAGGGAATGCCACAATGTCGCGAACATAGCTCATTAGCGAACGACCAAAGGGATCTCTCGTGTCTGCTTGTGACATCTCGGCTTCTCCGCAATGACAGAACGCCAATGGCAGACTGCACTGGAGGGGTGACAGTTAGTTTCTTCTTGTAAGGGGTACTGTAGCAAGGGCCATACTTGGTTATATGTTGTACCGTACACCTGCACCTTTTTAATGTTACACAACTCTTCTGCAGCTGCTTTGCAAGCAGCAGGTATCGCATCTTGCAGGTTTGTCAAGTGCTGTAACACTAAACAGCGATACTGACCCATTATCTTTCTTCCCATTGTCTTAGTTCCAGGGAATACTGCGTTTTCCCTGATACGGTAGAGTCCAGCACTGCCCACTTTCTCCCGCTACGTCCAGAGTTAGACCAACGCCATCTTGAAACAGCAGCCCGTTCTTTAGGATATTGTCTGTTGTAAAGTTGGCTTCTAAACAAGGGCTGGGAGCCGCTTGAGCAGCGACTTGCTCTCCTGTCCCAGACAGGGACACCAAGCAAGCCAACAACGATCGAACACGTGTCCTCAGCACCATCTAGGTCCAAGTGGAATTCATAGATATCGTCGAGGTTCAAGTTGCGGCCTACACTGCACTTTAGACAAACCAACTGCCATGGACACGTTCTCCATCTGCCGGTTCAGGTCCGCACACGGAACGTGCCGTAAACCCAATAAAGGAGTAGAAACCGCGTGTGTTTATTTAAAGCCAAGCATGGAGGGCATAGTATAACAAAGCCAAGCATTTACATAGGGTTGGAGGGGCTGTGATAGGCTGTGGTAGGCTGTGTTAAAGACCTTGGGACAAAGCTTCTATGGGCAGCTGATCAGTATTCAATAAAATGGAAGGATGTTTAACCTCTATTGAGCCCTTGCATCGAAGCGCTATGATCCGCTGCCACGTTGGCAGGTTTCAAATCAACTTGAAAACGACCAGCCCTGCACTCCAACTTCGCCGAAGGCGCATTGGGTTCTGGTTCTGAATATAATACAAGCAGATTGCAAGGAGTCGAGAGGGTAACACCCCAAGTATTATTTATAGCTTACCCTCTATTCGTTGAGAAAACGCTTTCTGTAAAGATTAACTGGCAACTTGTATTTGACGGCATGCCTAGACCGAAACGAAAGACGAAAAAGGTACTAGGTAGACGGTGGAAAGCTCTATCCACATCAGCATGTCCAGCCTCAAAAAGTCTTGTGAGCTCAGACCCAGTTTCTTCTTCAATGTTTGGCAGTTGTCTTGACCGAAGAGCAACCTTTGGCCCATGAAACCCTTTTGAACAATTCCCAGAGCGCGGCTCCGACCATACCACGCTTTCGAACCGTACCATTCCAGCTCTGAGAGAACACACCCCTCGACGCCCGTATGTGTCCTCACCATCCTTTGACTACGTCTTTACTAGGCGTCCTGTGCTGTTGCCGCCACACCACCCACCGAACCGTTAATGACACAATTGATGACAGAGTGCACATGTACACCCACATATCTCTAATGAACGGCACGATACATCTGCCGCTATCCGCGGAGGCAGATACTTCATCACTTCACACAATCCATGATAATATGTTTTTACGTTGTCAGGGGGTCGACGTTTGGAAGGTGGCAGGGCCGCTCGAAGCTAACTCCGAGTTAGCAATCTCATAGGGTTTGTTTAGCGCATTTCGTCGAGAATAACGTCTCCCTTGGGCACGGAGAAATGCATGGATTAACGATTTGTTAGGAAAACATATCGTATAAATCGGCAATTCAAGCTGCGTATCCGTGGCGTTTACAGCTCACTGAGTGACGAGGAACTAACAGAAAATATTTCAACCTTCTACGGTGAGTAATTTATACATCCGAGCCTAAATTTTATTCTGATTCTGTTACTAGGCAGGGGGACGAGGTGAACGTCAAATGGGTAGCAGCAGATGAGGGAGCCGAGACGTACGAGAATAAAACGATATAGAGGGAAGAGTTTCGGTATCTACAGCGAACATACGGAACCACAGAACAATCGGGGAGTGTCCGGGCCATGTGGGTGACGAAACAAAGTGGGGTTAGGATATATATGCAGTAACAGTTAGCGACCAAGTGGACAGGGGGATGCTTGGGGTTGAGGCGGTTGCACGAATAAATAGCGGATGGAGGATGAACGACACGGAACGGAACACGATGATGGACGGATGGCTACCATGTTGGAGGTAAGAGGAGGAGATTGAAGATGCATAGTTGGCGGTGTACAGGGTGGTATGAAAGGGTCTGCGGATGGATCGGAGGTGGGGTTGGTACTGAATGGAATGAAAAAGGAAAACGAAGGCGCTCGCCGCCCTTCATAGAATGCTCTGGTGCGCGCTAGGGGTTATAGGCAACACTCTTATGAGGTCCTCCTGCGTCAACGTAATCCCCACGGCGTCGACTTCGAATTCTCGCCCTGCACCGCCATTGGAACTTGCGCTGGAGGGGTCATGTAGGCTAAATGTGAGGCTCGGGAGCTCGGGTATGACAGCGATGCAGCGGTCCTTCATGTACGTCGGGACAAAGAGGTCCTAAGAGCGCATTGCCATCAATACGTGACTCACAAGCGGGAGGGGTAAAGATAATACAAACCTGGTTCCATACCCAACCGTGGCTTGAGCGGAGGGTTAGAATGGGTCGGTACCGCCGTCGGCTAGACACAGCCGGAGTTGGAGTTGGAGTCGGGCTGCGGTCCTCCTCTTCAACAATCTTTTTTGTCTCTTGCTCTGGTTGATCTGTTGCGGTTGGAATTGTATCTATAGGCTTGATTGTGACGGGAGCTTCCGAGGTTTCGTCGTATAGCATGCGACCTTTGCCCTTATCGAGTGCCCTTTGGCGCTTCTGTTCTGGGGATATGTCAAAGCACGCATCGTCGTCCTCGTTTACTTTCTTGGACGGTGGGGAGGAGGGACAGGATGACTGGGTGGCTGTGGCAGTGGAAGCGTGGGGTATCGCTGGCGTGTGGGGGTGGATCGAGTCATTGGGTTGAACCGAGGGCTCGGAGGGCTGTTCTGTGGAGTCTATGTCCATGCTATTGTCGGATGGAGGCTGGACCGAGTGCGTTACGTCGAGTGGCGAATTTATGACGGGTGCAGGCGACGGCGGCAAAGGGATGTCTGCGGCGCGTCTGAGGTCGTCATCGACTATGATGGCGGATGAAAGATCGACTGCCGTTTGCAGTGATTCTGTTTCTTGTGGCTCGCTGTTATTGAGGGTGTTATTCTTGTCACCGACATAGTCTTCGTCGTCTTCCGAGCAGCGGCTGTGGTTGTCGTCCTCCGAGTCTGAGGAGCAGTCTGAGCTATCGTCTAGCTCGTAGCATGCCTGCGAAATCCACAGCGGATAAGCGCCTTCATCTCTACCGTTTGCAGCGTCGAGGACGTACCCAGATTGGAGGCGATGGGCTACGGCCGACCTGCCTGTGCTTAAGGACGAGAGTGTTCATGCTAAGTAGTGTATTCGCTGCTGGTTTGCGTCGTGTCGCGTAGCAAGCAAGATGGATGGAAAGGTCTAAGAGTGCGAGCGTCATCCAGCCTCACTGACACGTCCAAGGTAAACACACCCTGGTCTGCCACCTCAACGACCAGTGTTTGCAGTCGGCCGCTGCAGCACTCATACTCCCCTTAACATGGCAGACGAAAAGTCGATACTGGAGCAGCTCGACCAGCTCGGCCCCCCACTCAAGCAGTTCGACGCATTCCCAAAACTTCCTGCCCCCTATAAGGCCCGCTCCAGAGGCCGAGGCGTCCTCACCATATTCGTCATTCTTCTTTCCGTCGTCCTCGTCCTCAATGATGTCGCCGAGTACATTTGGGGCTGGACAGACTACGAGTTCTCCATCGATCGTGACCAGGCGAGCTGGCTTGAGATAAACGTCGACCTCGTCGTAGCCATGCCATGTCAATGTGCGCCACCAGTACTCGCTTAATGATATCGTTCCGCTCACGTTTCTGTAGACTTGAGCGTCGACCTCCGGGACTCACTAGGTGACCGCTTACACCTCAGTAATACCTTTCGACGTGACGGGGTACGTTCATATACATAACCACAATCTATTTCATCTACTACACTTGAACTATGGTCCAAGTTGTGACCACGCAACCGTTGCCGCTCTGCGGAAGCCAGGAGCCCAAGGCCAGACCTAATTTCCGTACGGGCAGGGGCTCATGAGCTCGGTCCATCCCGTGATATGTTTCTCAAGTAAATTTTGCGGACCAATCTCGCCTTCCGTGTGTGGGAGTCTGATTCTTTGAAGTCACCTTCTGCTTCCATGTCGAGCCCATACCAGGTTTTGACCTCCCTATAAATAACCGTCCCTATTTTCAACTACGACGCTCATGCCATCTCGGTGCCTGACTATTTCATTCCGCAGACCGTTTTCGACGTAGGACAAGCCCGAACCCTTGAGTAGGGCCTTCCCTACGTTCCTAACCTCTGCTCCTAACCTCCTCGCGTACAGTGACCACCGCCGTGCCCAATCCACTCGCGAAATCGTCGCCTCTTCCCGGCGGTCCAGGGGGTTCTTCTCCATCTTCAAGCGCTCCAAGCCGACCTTCAAGCCGACCTACAACCACAAGGCGGACGGGTCTGCCTGTCGCGTCTACGGGAGCGTCAAGGTGAAGAAAATCACCGGTAACTTGCACATTACCACCGCAGGGCACGGGTACAGCGGATACGAGCACGTCGATCATACAAGTATGTCCCTCCCTGTCTCTCTCCCTTCCTCCCATATTACACCTCTGACATGTGTATCCCCTTCCGCGCAGAAATGAACCTCTCGCATGTCGTCACCAAATTCTCCTTCGGGCCCTACTTCCCAGATATAACCCAACCATTGGACTACTCCCTCGAACTGGCTAATGAGCCCTTTGTCGCATACCAATACTTCCTCTCTATCGTGCCAACCAAGTATGTCGCCCCGCGCTCACCGCCGCTCATCACAAACCAGTACAGCGTGACGCACTACGTCCGGCCGATCGTACACGGGAACGGTACACCTGGTATCTTCTTCAAGTTTGACCTCGACCCACTAGTAGTCGAGGTGAATCAACGCACCACCGGCTTCGTACAGTTTTTCATTCGCGCGATTGGTGTTGTGGGCGGGGTGTGGGTGTGCTTCGGATGGGGCCTTAAGGTCGCGGGCAAGGTCACGGACAAAGTAGGTCTGACGAATCTGAATGGCGTGAGCGGCGAGGAGATCCTCTCTGCGGACGTAAGTGGGCGGAAAAAGAGTTGGCGCGGTGCGGATTTGCGCAGTCGCAAACCTGGCACGGAGCCAACGCGGATCGCAGAAGGCGGCAGCGTGTACTCGGGTACCCCCATGTCTGCGACGTTCTCCCACTATGGTGGTGCGGGCTCGCCGTATGGTGGCACACCTGCCAGTCCCTACTTCCCCGGCACTCCTTCTTTGTACGCACCTGGTGCCGGTGCCCGCTTCGCCCCGCCGCCGCCGAGTGCTGGTCATCACGCGAGCCCCTTCCCCCCGAGCCCCTTGCCTGGTCAATCCGCCTTTCCGCCTTCGCCTGTCCCTGGCCAGGCCTTCCTGCCGCCCGGCACACCCGGTTCGGCGGCGTCGCACTTCCCGTCCTCGCCCGCACCCGGCCGCCAGACCTTCGGGTATCCGCATGCGAACGGTGGGCTGAGTGTGCCCGGCTCGCCCGCGCCTGGCAGCCCTGGGTTTGGGAATGGACTTGGGTTGGGCGTGGGCGGGGTAACGCCCCCGCCGAGAAGGGGAAGTGCACTACGGGACGGGAGCGTGCCGAAGAAGGACGATTAGGTGGAGATGTGGAACGAGGAGCGGAGAAAAGTTATATGCGAGTCGAGTTTTTGTATGGGTGATATTTTGTGCGTCGCGTTGCACGTAATTTATGTGAGCGTTAATGTCATCAGGGTTCGATCTTGCAGGTGGTGAATTGTTTGTCCGCTTCCTCGGGCTGGTCAAGCTGTCTAGAATATCCAAGCATTTCGTTACATTGATCGAGGAGAGGCGTGAGCCATGATACAGACACAGGACACCGTTCAAGCAAGGGGTTGTCATAGTGCTGGAGACGTCCTTGACCTGACATTGCTGCTCCGCCTTGGTTGCCTTTCTGGTGACTCCGTAGGCAGGGAAGTCGCTATTAATATTGTGCCAGCCTCTCCGATTGGTCTCACACTAGTACTGAGGCTCGCACGATACTGGACTACGAGACTCACAGTGAGGAAGAGATGGATTTCTCGAAGATCAATCGTACCCATCTACATATCACCCATACCGAAAGCGGTGCGGTGTCGGAGAGCCGAGGAGCAGTGATTTGAAAGGTTTGATCTTCGAAGAGTGACTGCGAGACGTACAAGCCTGTATGATTGTTCCCATACCTTTCCTGTATCCATGTAATTTCTCTAGGTTAACCGAAGTGGCGGTGGTATTAA
>Ga0307513_10011346_pt1 | contig 11080 bp, 2 predicted proteins | sample 15_EM_MG_FD_202174 | JGI IMG/M metagenome (GOLD analysis project Ga0307513, IMG submission 202174) | Populus trichocarpa ectomycorrhiza microbial communities from riparian zone in the Pacific Northwest, United States - 15_EM | ecosystem: Host-associated > Plants > Roots > Unclassified | place... | reverse complement strand
AATGAAAATCAAATTAATGTTTCAGGCATATTTATGAGCAAAATGTTAATAGAAGAATACAACTAAATACGAACACTGAGTTAAGGACAAAAGAAAAACAGACAAACCAGCATCTTTGATGCGGAGAAATATGTGGTCAACAACAATTGAGACTAGAGAACATCCTGCTGCTTCTGTAGATCGCTGCCAGGATTCACAGAGAAAAATAGAGCAGAGCACTTAGTTGAGACTCATCTTGACATGTTAAACTTTAAAATGCTAGAGAAAGGGGTAAGAGTAAGGACAACTATAAACCTGCTGAGCCTGTAGACCCACATCTCCTCTATTAAGACACACATATAACCCAGTCATGAAGCGAAGAAGAGCACGTAGTCCTGCTCAAACAGTACTATGTCACCAACTTGCTGCATTTATGCCAAATATAAGAAATGGATGGGAAGAAAACATTTAAAGTATACCTGGTTCACTCAATGCAGGACAGACGGCTTCTGGAATATGTAACTGAACCTCAAGCCCTAGTGGACTGTTTAGTTCAGTTCTCTGAATTGTGATCTGATAAAAATTAACAAGTTAGGAAATATATTCGACCACAGTCACTGCACAGCACAGGTGAATCCGGAAAAGACTCGATAACACTGCTCTACGGTCCAGAGCAAAGAAAAAATCATTAAAAAAAATTACTTCAAAACTTATGATTCACATTACATAAGCCTCTCCAGATATTCCTTCCAGAAAACGTTCTCCCCCAAAGAAAACTCGCTTTGCACCATCATCATCTCTCTGGGAGGCTCCCTCCTCAGCACGAGCTAAACTGGCATCGGTGAACATATCAGGATGAGGCAGGAGATCAACAGATAAAGATTCCCATTCAAGTTTCTATCAAGGAAAGAATGCATCATCGATTAGATGCTTCAAATAAAGCAAGCAGGAGACACACACATTTCCTACAGTCCTACCTCACAAATTCATTAAGTAAATAAGCCACGCTACAGGCTTCACCCCTACCACAAACAGTAGAAAAGCCCTCTTCGATACACAATATTTAAATTATGTGCATCACTGTATTGTCAAAAGCTTGTATGTTACCTTGAATGCATATATGAACTTTTTGTTAGTGGAGAAGTCACGTGCTTCCTTAAGGTTTACTACCTGTAATATAAACAAAATAAAAAAATAAAAACACAAGAAAGCGGTCAAGGTTTGAGGCTAAGAGGCTGCAGCAAAATTACCTGCCAGTTTTCATTTGTGGTATACAATAAAAGGTTGTGTATAGTAATTGATGCCAGTGGTGAAGCCCTGGAGATGGACAAGATATAGATAAGTGTCCATCCAAGTTCTCTCAAAAAAAAAAATTGGAACAACGTACTGCATCACTTAAGATTTCCGTGAATCATGAAAACATTATGCTAAGGTTAATTCAAACAAAAATCTGATCCTTATGTAAACATCATTAAACAGCTAGTATTTTATATTGAAAACTTTGTAGAGCCAACGGCAGTTAAGGATGCTGAGATAAATAAAAAAAGATAGAATGTTTGCATTTATATAAACAGAAAAGTTAATTCCCAGATGTCTATATAATGAGGGAGAAGACAACAACTTACCAGGCAGCCCCTCCCCCACGTTGAACACCCCCACGTGTTTCAAGTAGAAGATTAACAGTGGTAATCTGAATGGTCATTCCATCTGCGATCTGGTAATAATAAAAGCAAACTGTTGAATCCAAATTTCTACATTGCTTCGAATGTAATAAAATACGATTGAAAAATTGTTGGGTTGCCACGGTGCATAAACACTTTCACCCAAACTCTTATAGACATATATCCTGAGATATGTTTCATACTAATACAAATTACCTGCACGCATACAAATCATAAGCAACGGAAGAGCAGCGCATATATGCAGAGATACATGACTCGTGTTGGTCATGTCAAATTCAAAACTGAATTCATTAGGTGTCAGATTCAAAATAATTGAGGGCAGCTAGATCAATCCATTCCATTAAGTTCCTTTCTAATTCAAAACTTCAGTCAGTGCAATGGTTAATCATTTAACACATTATAGTTTGAAAATCCATGTTTATCAAGGAGGTTGGTAATGCTCCATTTTTAGCAATTCCTCATTTAACTATATATAAATCATTTTTTAACCGCCAAGGAAGGACTGTGTGTGTGCGCCAATACAGAAAACACTGGTTTGAGGATGAGAAACTACTATGCTCACTTTCTGCCTTCCCCTTTCTTTGACGATTTCAATATTTTTTGTCCGTTCACTGCCTTACTAGGTTATTTTATGGTTGAATTCCCCTGAGAAAAGTTTCAGCATCAGAACAGTCCGTGTATTTATGAGATTAGTTTCTGCAATTCATCTCCTCTTACTCTTTCTTTGCACCAGAAAGACTCTTCTGCATGTCCTAATTCAATTTTGACATACTAACAAGTTACAGGCCTTTCATATAGAGAATTTGGCGCAAATTGGGGCTTGGAGAAAAATTAGATTTTCAGATGCAGGCTGCAGTCACTGAATTCCAAATATCAGAAATAAAATGCAATCGCACCCTAGATGTCACCTAACCTTATCAGCAAATCCATAACCGCTACTCTTGCTGGAATCACCAGACAATTGTGAACTGCAACATTAAAAAGTAAACACAGGTAATCTTTAACTTTGAACCAATAGCATAACAATCACTTCAAAAATTAAACCCGCACAAAAGCACATTACCTGTTGGGACTGCTGCTCCCATCTAAATCACTATTCTCCTCTAAGACCAAATCGAGCTTATCAATTTGAATAACAATCGGTTCTACTTGTACATAACTTACATACGGAAGCTGAGAAAAGGGGAAAGAAAAGCAAAATGTAGTTAAGCCCATAAAAAATAAACATTTCAATTTTTTACACCACTAAGATTAACTGCTAATCAACAAATAATCACAAAATGTCTCAAAAAATTTTAATTACATTAATAGCTAAGGAAAACACTTACAATTATCTCGAATTTGCCTACTTTCGCCTTTGTTACATTCAGCGCCGGCGGCAATCCCATACTCGCGTGCAAAGCGTCTCCATTTATTTCTGACCAAAAAAAAATCAAAATCAAATCCAAAATTTCTTCTTAAACAGACGAGAAAATTCTAATTCCAGATTTAACCTTGCAAAAAATTTAAAAAAAAAAAAAAGAATAATAACTTAGGATTCCTCTCTCATTAAATCAAAATACGAAAATTTCCAGAATGAATGAATCACGATTAAGAAAGCAAAAACAAAAATGAAAGTTACCTAAATTAGAAAGTTGCACTGTCCGGCCTTGAAGCTTAAACTGGTCTCTAGAGAAAGATTTGAGCCAGTACTTGAGCGTGTACTCTAACGCGCATGCCAGTATCGCCTCCATTAATTGATGATGATGGCGTCACCTCCAAATGAGAGATTTTTAGATCGAAGAATCACATTCACATGCAGAAGAAGAAGCGATTTTTTGAAGAAACGAATCGGTGAAGCTGGGGAATTTTGTTGATTAATGCAGAGTGCGTGTGTGGGTCTAATGGTTCAGTTTTGGTTTTACAGTTTTGGAATCTGAAGAAAGAGTGAAAGGGAGGGTGGCGGTGTGGCACATGCGAGAGAGTGTCGGTTAGTAGGTGTGAGAAAGCGGGGGCACGGTACATCGGATCGCGGGGTGTGTGTCAGGGTCCTGGCGATAGATGTCTGGGGTGGATTTGTCCGTGTAAGAGCTAACAGTTTTTAAAAATGTATTTTTAACACTAAAAAAAACAAATACAATATAAACTAGTAAAAATAAATTATAAAACTATAAGTAAACTTTTTGTATTAATATTTTAAATACTTTAAAATAAATATTTCAAGTAAAAATTAATAAATATTTTAAATAAATTAAAAATATAATACAATTATTTATTTTCATAAATTTTCATTAACTAGTAATTAACCAACCTAAAATAAATAATTTACTGATGTATTATATAAATTAAAATTAATTTTATTATCTTCATCTTTCTTTTTATTCCTAAAACATTTATTAATATTATTATTATTATCAAAAGAATTATTAGTGCTATTACTAGTATTAGTGTCAATATTATTAACTTTCTTTAACTTAAAAAAAAATTTAATTTTTTAAATTAATATTAATTTGAATCTTCAAATAATCTGCAATATTAGTACTCATTATTAAAGAAAAAAACTTGTAACTTTTATCTTCTTTACTTTCTTTCTTTTTTTTAATGAAACTTATTATTATTATTATTATTATTATTATTATTAAATGAGAAGTGAAAATATGTGATGTGATATGAGAAGTGAATATATCTTTTATTAAAAGACAGCACTAGTAAATGGTGCGTGAACCGTGTTCATTCTGTCTCAGCTAATTTCTTGCCAGCTAATTTCTACAATCCAGCTAATTTCTTGACATTCCTGAACGTGACCACAAAACGCAAAAAAGCAAGAACACCATGCTTTACGAGGTGCAGGAAACCCACCTTCTTTTATTTTTAGTTATTTTTAAAAATATTTTTTATTTTTTAAAATTTATTTTTAATATTAATACATCAAAACAATTTAAAAAAATAAAAAAAATAATTTAAAACAAAAATACAATTATATGCTCTTGAATCAAATGGCTTTCACGTTCAAAAAACGATGATTTCTTCGATCTTTTATATAACAGTATTAAAATACTTTCCAACAACGTCCAAACGCTTGCTGATGCAATCAATGGATCAAGACAAGGGAGTAAGGAGAATATATATATAAAAAATCGATGTCCTAATGTAACTGTTTTGTTTTTTTTATTAACATGGATGTTCGGACCAGTTTGTGTGTATCTTAATTAATTTTATTAATCTTAAAGCTAACAACCATATAAACTTTTAATAATTCAGAGATTTATAAAACTTAAATTAATAATTAAAAAAAAAACAAATTTAAAATTTAACCCGTTAATCAATCTCTATTAAGTTTAACCTAAGGATGTTTTCTGTCACGCAAATAATTGAATATCTACTGTCATAACTTTCATTATCACCGCATCACTATCACCATTATCCTCGTCGTTATCAAAATAAGTCTTCAAAATCATAATGTCTAGAGACTTTAGCCATTTTCCACCAGCTCTTTCCCATTGTAATTAGTCATTGGGATATTGGGATACTTGTGAACGGGGTATTTGGAAGTACCGTAAAGTATATAATTTAAAGTGTTTTTTATTTAAAAATATATTAAAATAATATTTTTTAAAATTTAAAAAAAATATTTAATATCAGTACATTAAAATAATTTAAAAATATAAAAAAATTAAATTTTTAAAAAATATAATTTTAACCGTATCCCAAACACTGCCGACTAAAACTACTGATTTTATAGCTCGAGTCGAGTACATGATGGACTTTGAAGTTCGAGCTTGGGTGAATTAAAGTCATCTGTAGGCTAAGACCCAGCAGTGCATCTTGGATAAAAGTTAGGCCATAGGAGAGATGAACAGACGCCCAGCAACTATTCATGCCTCAAGGCCTAACTTAGTTCTGTGGAGAGCCTTCACTTCTTGGTAGGCCCGTTGTTTCAATGGGAAGAGAAATTAGCATCCTTTTTCTTTTTTACAATTGTTCGGAACTGATTTCTTTACTTTTCTACATCGAATTTAATTATAATATTTAATTTAAATTTAATTTAATTAATAAATAATTTAAATTCATATATTTTAAAAAAATAAAATTTAATTTATTTTGTTTCTTATATTACTATCATCACCTTCGTCTTATTCTTTCTTCAAAGGTTTCTAAAAAAAAATGGATAGATAGATATTTTAAAAAATTAAATTCCATTAATTTCTCTTATTTAGTGTAGTAAATTAGAGACATATGATTTACTTTTATATCATTTTTAAAAATTAAATTCCATTTAAAATTTAATTTTTAATGCTTAAAAACATTTCAAATATAAGGTTTCATTAAAACCTCCAAACATGTTGTTAATGAATTTCAAGCATTGAATTTAGCAAAGGATATAATACTTTATCATAAATTTATCCATTTATCAAAATTTAGATGTAACCTCTAATCCATAAATTAGGTTCAAGCGATAAAACAAATTAACTTGTACTAAAACGCTTTGGCATTTTATTGTAGTAATGAACAATGAAATGTCAAGGTTTTTTTTCACTCTGGTTCTTAAGGATTTTGATGATCTGTTTTAAAAAAATAAACTTATTTTTTTTTCATTTCATCCTTTAATATTGAATTTATTAGGTATTGATTTTTATAATTTATTTAAATTTATTTTCCATTAAGTTATCTCAGTCTTATGATCTAAGTCGCGAGTTTTGTGGGTTAATCGTGTTTATTAGAAAATGAGCTTTATAATTGTTTTTTATTTGATTTCTATGAGGTTATCACAGTTTCATAACTCGGGTTACGAGTTTTACAGGATAACCAAGTTAACTCGAATTTTTTTGTCCTTTTTTAATTGAATTGTTTTTTTCAATTTTATCCTTTAACATTGTGTTGATTGGGGATTGAACTTTATGATTTTTATGATTTTTTTTCTATGGAATTATTCAGGTCTCCTAAACTGGGTTTGACATATTAACCTAAGTTAACTCGAGTCATTTATTTTGTTCTTTTTTATTTTATTATATTTTCGTTTAATCTTTCAACACTGAGTTTGGTTGATTGAGAATTGGACTTCATAATTTATTTATTTTATTTACATTATGTGCGATTATTGTGGTCTTATGACTCAGGTTGTGAGTTATGTTGGTTAACTCGAGTTTTTTTTTAGTTGGTTTTTCTTTAATTTCATCATTCAATATTGGGTTGATTGGGAATTAAACTTCATGATTTTTTTTATTTGTATTTTATGAGATTATCTCAGTCTCATAACTCGGGTTTAGCATGTTAACCCGAGTTGACCTGACTCATTTTTTTAGTTGAATTTTGTTTTCAATTTCATCCTTCAACATCGAGTTTATTAAGAATTGAGTTTAATACTGGTTTTTTTTTTTTTCCTTTCTATAGGGTTATCAAGGTCTCCTAGCCTAGGTAGTGGATTTGAAAGGTTAAACCGAGTTGATTATAGTCAATCTAATATGTTATCATTTTAACATTTTAAAAAAATGTCATCTTGCTTTCTTTGAGTCAAACTATATCTTTATTGATTCTCCAAGTTGTCTTTGAACCTACCAAGTCGATAAGGTCATACAAGGTCAATCCCTTTACGGTTAAAAAAAATCTACTAAAAAATGCATTAACAACACTTGGATATTAACAAAAGGTATTGGCATTTCACTGTAGCAATGAATAATAAAATGTCGATGCCTATTTCACTTTGGTCATCAACATTTCTTAGGACATGTTTTATTTAAAAATTAATTTTTTTTTTGAATTTCATCATCTAACAATAGGTTTGCTGGTTTTAAACTTCATAATTTATTTTAATTTGCTTTTTATGGAGTTATATTGGTTTACTGGGTTGATTGAAAATTGAGCTTCATAATTATTATTTTATTTGCTTACTATGGGGTTATCACGGTCTCAAAACCCGAGTCGCGAATGGGGTTATCACGGTCTCAAAACCTGAGTCGCGAGTTTTGTGGGTTAGTTAGGTTGACTCGAGTTTTTGTTGTCCTTTTTAATTAAATATTTTCAAAAAAATTTCATCTTTTAACATTAGGTTGATTGGGTTTATAATTTTTTTGATTTGCTTTCTATGGAGTTATCTCTATTTTCTGACTTGAGTTTGACAAGTTAATCCAGGTTGACTCTGTCATTTTCTTTGTTATTTATTTATTTATTTATTTATTTATTATTATTATTATTATTATTATTATTATTATTATTATCTCAATTTAATCTTTAAATATTGGGTTGGTTTGTAATTGGACTTCATGATTTTTGTTATTTTCTTTCTATGGTATTATCATAGTCTTATAACCCGGGTCACGAGTTAGGCTGGCTGACTCAAGTTTTAGTTTTTCTCTTTTTTTATTTGATTTTTTTTTCAATTTAATCATTAGATATTGTGTTGATTGAGAATTAGGCTTTATAATTTATTGGTTATCTTGGTCTCATGACCTGGGTCACTAGTTTAGTCAGTTGACTCGAGTGTTTCTATAGGGTTATTAGGGTCTTATGGACCTGGATAGTAGATTTGACAAGTTAACTTGAGTTAATCTAAATCGGTCTAATATGTTATCGTTTTAGTATTTTAAAAAGACATTATCTTGATTTGTTTTAATTAAACTATATTTTTATCGATCGTTTGGGTTGTCTGTGAATCTGTCAAGTTAAACAGGTCACATCAAGTCAATCTCCATATAGTTTAAATTTTTTACACTAAAAAAAAATTAACAACACATGGATTTTTTTTTTATATCCAAATAAAATTTGATATGATACGCAATATAACATGTTGGATGATCTATTAAGATTACTAAATTGAATGGTCTGTAACTTGAACAAATTTCAAATAGGACTTTTTGATTAGGTATTGAATGGACAATAACTTGGGCTGATGGGTGCTCTCCAACCCATTATTGCTTGGCCAGTACAGACTTTGGAAACACCTTTTTAAGTTTGATCATAAAACAAGAATATATACATTAGTAAATCATAATGCTTCCGTCGAGCTAGTTTATGGTTTCTGGGAGATAAAAACTATAGTTGGATCTAGATTGTTAGTATGTGTTGCCCTATAGGTCAAATTAATTCCTTTTGATGCAAAAAAGGTAGGTATTGCTAGCATATTCTCTATTAGAAAACAAAAATCATGTGGAGGTTTGCTTAATATGACTTGATCTACTCGATGAGTTCATAGGCAACTTGAATGATATAAAAACATAATAATAAAAATAAACACTCGCAAAATCAAACACAAAAAAAATGACAAAATGTTTTATTTAAGACAATAATAACTTTATAAAAAGCAAAGTAACAAATCATAAAAACTAATTTAAATTAAATATAATGTTAAATGATGAAATTAAAAAAAATCATAAATTTTTTTTTTTTAAAGGTTTAAGTGTGCGGCCCTAGGCCTTAAAAAGAAAAGCTTGGACGCATGGGCCTATATTCGAGCCCATGTAATTAGGCTTTGATATTTTTTTATACGCGGCAAATGACATGTTATCTGTTCCAGTTTGTTTTTTTTTAAGAAGATTTTACGATGCATCGCCTGCTTTGCCTAAATTTTCACGACGAGAATTTATTATCGTCTAAATAAACCTATTTTTGCCTTTAAAAAACAATTCAAAAACGAAAAACCAACATAAAACCCATAATCTTCTTGATGTCAAATTTATTATCTCATGCAATTTAAAGGTGAAATAACACTCTAGTTAAACTATTCTCGTCAAATGAAACTTCTGACACCAAGATTAATCATTTTAGTGATCAAAATCAGTGTCAATGAACATCTTCTTTCTCTACAACAAAAATCTAGTGACTTTTTCTTTCCCACCTCAAAACAAGCATTGAAAAATAAAAGAAACGAGTTTTGGATAAAAAAGAATTTTTTTAAAAACCAAATAGACTGAAACTAGGTTAGTTACAAGGAAAGAGGACCAAGGTTAATGTTTTAAGCCAATTTTGAAACAGTCATAAAGTTCCCCTGTGTTTTCTGTTTTTATATCCCGACTATCAATTTCATCATTTCCTGACAAATTGACTTTTAATTTGACCATTGAATAATACAATCGAGTAAAAAAAAAGTTTGAAGACCAGATGGTAAAAAAAAACAGAGAAAAAACAGGATGAAAAATATTTGGGTTCATGTTTGTCTTAATTAGGTTATCAAGGGTTGATTCTTCTCCTGCAAAACAAGTTCCCTGTATAGTTAGGGGAACTTTGATGCTTAAGATAGTAAAAATACGAGAGAAAAAAATAAAAGAGATTGTGATGACTGAGAAGTCATACATGTTTGATGGGTGGTATATGGTATTTATACACCATACCGCTCACAAAGCACATGATTTACCTGCTACCAGATCGTAGCTCATCTGATGAATTATACAGGGGTGATGATTTGCCTGGCATTCAGCCAATGTAGATGGCTTATATGGACAATGAATATTATGTGGACAAGGTGTTATCCGATGAAGAGGCTGTCTCGTTTGAGTTGAAATATATTTCTTGAAATGAAGAACAAATTGGGTTACCAGTTTTCTTGAATAATATACAATTAAACTTGATTTGTATGTCATGTGATGTTTTCGTATACAGGTGATGTTTAATTTTTGTCAATGTGCAAACATAGAACCAAATTTAAGTGTTTGAACCCTACTCAATCATGGGTTATTGCTTGTTTGGAAGTGTAGTTGCGGTTGTTTTTCAAAGTATTTTTCATGCTGAAATGCATTAAAATAATATATTTTTTTATTTTTAAAAAATTATTTTTAAGATCAGCGCATCATAACAATTTAAAACACATAAAAAAGATTAATTTGTAATAAAAAAAAAATTAATTTTTAAGAACTCGATGCAAGAAGTCATGACCCTAACGATGATGAGGTTGTAGTTTTAATCCTTCCACCTCTAATTTTCTATTTCTCTTTTTATGTATGTAAGGATATCCTATCTAATTTTTCGTGTTCTTCTATAAACAATTTCTTACTCAACCATCACTAATTAGGGGTGAAAATGGCATTCATTTAAAAAATATAACTTGTATACTAAAAGGAATGGGGTGCACATGAACACCGAAGGAGGAGTTTTTTTTTTTTTCATTTCCCCCCTCTTTTTTTCTTTTATTTTTTATCATTTTTTTTTAAATTTATCATTTAATATTTTCTTGATTTTGATTTTGTTTTCATAAATTGATTTACTTTCTATAAGGTTATTGTAATCTCAAATAAATGTCCTAATATTTGATTTGTGCTTGATTTTATAGACATCTCTTTTTATTATCGTATAATTAAATAAAAAAAAAAAAACATTAAAGCAATACCCTAGTTTAGACTAAGAAATGTGAAGATCACATAATTATAAAGTTAATGAGAGCTTTTGGTAGATTCAAATATTACCCTTGGATAAATTTTAAATTATAAAATTTCAAGGGCTAGGCTATTAAA
>Ga0307513_10011345_pt1 | contig 11081 bp, 10 predicted proteins | sample 15_EM_MG_FD_202174 | JGI IMG/M metagenome (GOLD analysis project Ga0307513, IMG submission 202174) | Populus trichocarpa ectomycorrhiza microbial communities from riparian zone in the Pacific Northwest, United States - 15_EM | ecosystem: Host-associated > Plants > Roots > Unclassified | place... | reverse complement strand
GAGCCGAGCCGGCTCGAGCCCAGGTCTGGACTCGGCTCGAGCCGGCTCGTGAACAACACTATTTCCAACCCTATCAAGCTTCCTCCCCCAAAACACCCTCCCGCGCCAACAAAATCTCTTAATCCTCTTCCTCATTGAACTCGAGTCACCCTCCATAAAGTTCCATCCGTCTTCGTCATCGCCATCGTAAGCGCGTTGTTCCTCCTCCAACCCAACGTTGAAAGCTTCGATTGCAGGAGCTCTGTCCTTCAATCCCCCAGATCTCCCCCCGACTCGATGATTTGAGGCTTGGTTTCTGGTGGGTGTCTTCTCTTGAGGTCTAGCATAAGGCCGGCAATATTTGGCACGATATTTCCGAGGGGTTTTGGGGGTTTTTCCTCTAGCCGGAGTCCCCCCTTGGTGTGTTGGATAAGGTGCATAATGTTCGGAGCGATCTCTCTGGGGCGTTTTGAAAATCCTAGAGTGGGTGGTGGCGGTAGTGGCGGTAGTTGTCGTGGTATGTGGAGGAATATTGCCGTGGCTCCGGGAATTCCTAGGTGATTGGTGACTCTTTGGGTGTTGGTGAGCGGTTGCGCAACCCCTCCTTGCCGCTTTGGAATGCTCCATCGAGGTTGTTGGGTTGACTGGTAAGGTTCTTTACAGTGCGTGGAGTGGAGGGGAAAGACCCGAAAGAAATTTTATATAGGCGAAGCGAGGCGAGATTGGATGCCAAGGCTACTTTTATAGGGTTCGAATGGCATGCCGATCCGGAAGCGTAGGATGTTAGGCCCACACTACAGACGATGATGGAGATAGCCCGATAACACTTTTGAAAAAGAAAAAAAAAGGAGCAGCGCGATCAAACCCTAGGAATTTTTCAATTGCGACTAGCACGCTCTCTACCTATTAGTCACAAGAAATAGTCAGATGCAGCCCTGTTACACCTCAGTATAAAAAATTCCAAGTTTCCTTTCCTTATTTAGAAAAGTATATGCGACTGATAGCCTATGACTCAACTAAGAAAGTACCATCCTCGAGCATCTAGTTTAGCCCCCAGAGGCAACTTGTTTCCCGACCCCCAGCGAAGCCCTATCAAATATATAGTGTAGAGAAAATAACCTAGAGTGCTGCGATAGCATAGGTCCTACCTTAACAAATACCAACGGGTAAAACCATCTTTGATTTTCATAGATCGTTATACATCAACCAGCAACAGTAGATCCAAGCCAAGAATACGAGAGGCAGTGTTCAGAACCGAGATAACTCCAAGAAAACGGGATAGGGCAGACCGCTAGACGCAGTTCTGTGTAGGTCAAATTACCTAGAGGACCGTCGTCATAGTCTATGACTACCGGGCGAGACACGCTATTCCTTTATCAGTATAGTCAGATGCATTAGACAGCTACCGCCCTTGCAGATGGCAGGGGAGATGACATGATGGTGGGGATTGTGGTGGGGGGGACGGCCGGGGATGGCTGATGACCGCATGGTACACCGGATGAAAATGAGTGATATATTATGATGCTCCTTCACAGACGATGTAAATAACACTCCTGCAAGAAAGAAGGTTAAATAGATCATCAAGTTCTCCGAGCATTAAGGTAAAACTAGGCCAATTCATTCCTCTCCAGCCTTCAATTTCCCCTCCAAACACGCCTACATGGCACAAGATTTGCAAGATCATAAACAGTGAGAGACAGGAAATTTAAACATGAAGTATCTAAGCATACCAGCTAAAGATGAAACTGGAAGCATCCCCAGGGCTGCACAGGGCCCGGTAGGGCGTCCCGTCCTACCTGCATCTGCCCTAGGCAGCCCACCCACTCGCCGAGTAGAAGAAGGACGGACTGCCACCGGCTGTCCATCCAGTCCTATCTCCAAGATGGACGGATTGGGCAGTCCAGAGAACTGACTACAAGTAGTGCCCACAGTAGTAGCCACGGAGGCCAAGATCTGTACAATTGCAATGGCGGCAATGGGAGAGTATCGAAAAACGAAGCTTGAGAATCAGAGATGTCTATATATCGATTAAAGGGAAGCTGATACTAGTATCCTACAAGTATTATACAAATGGGACGACAAACCCCCCAGACCTAACCTACCATAGCAAGCAAAGATCCCTCCTCTCTCTCTAAAAAAATAAAAATAAAAATAAAAACTATGGAATATATCACTGCCCGTAAACTCCCGCTCCAGGATAAAATCAATGTAAGAACGAAAAAGGCGGGGGAAAAAAAGGAGAAAGGGAGAGAAACACCATCATATATAGAAATCGGAGGCGACTTACTCCCACCGGCGTCTCATGGCAGAAGGTGAAAGACAAGACAAGACAAAGAAAATAATGGGGGAAAAGGAAGCCATACATGAAATAGGACGTTACTAAGGGAAATTTGTTCTGGCTGGCGCCCACAGTGATTCACAGTTTAGGCCTTGGACGGGTATACACCAGGAGAAAAATTGATACAATACAGGCCGGAAACGGATCCCCACGGTGTTCATGTGGATGCTATCTTCGAGGAGAAGTTAGAGGCCTAAACGGGGCCGGTTCATGTGGTAGATGTGTATGTAAATGCAACAATTACGTAGCCAAGTCAGATATAGTCTTCAATAGGGATGACAGGTATTGTTGAGGATGCTAGGATGAAGGGGAAAGTTTGCGCTTCACACGACGCAAAAGCTGGCAGATCGCTGGAATACAGCGTTTCAAGGGTGTTGCACCCTCTAAAATGGCAGAATCAGGGGCAGTGTCATCTGTAGAGATCGGCGCGAGAAAGGATGTAGAAGGGTGCGTTTCAAGTAGATCCAAGGAGGGGTCAGCTGAGGCGGGAAGGGGCTCGCCGGGGGTGGATAGAGGCTCGCCGGAGGGAGGGGGAGGAGTGGCTTCCGTGATCTGGTGTCTTATGTGTGGAATAATGCCCCCCTGATGGGATACAGGGCCAAAGCCCACTTCCTCTTGAGGACTAGTTTGTAGCGTTTTGTTGCTGCGGGGTCTTGATTCCGATAACAGCTTCACCACACTAATGTGTCGAGACCGCTCTGCGTGCCTGAGCGGGGTCCAGCCGGATTCATCCTCTAAATCGGGATTAACATCCCCTCGCTCCAGCAGTATCTTCACTACACCCTCACGTCCAAATTCGGCAGCATAAGATAGTGGTGTCCGGCCATCATCAGACAGCGAATCAGGATCGACATCCCCTCGCTCCAGAAGCATCCTCACTACACCCTCACGTCCAGATCCGGCAGCATAAGATAGTGGTGTCCGGCCGTCATCAGATAGCGAACCGAGGTTGACATTCCCACGCTCCAGCAGCATCTTCACCACGCCTTCATGTCCAGATCCGGCAGCAAACGATAGGGGTGTCCGGCCATCATCAGATGAGGAATCGGGATTGACATCCGTTCGCTCCAGCAGTACCTCCACTATGCCCGCACGTCCAAATTCGGCCGCATAAGATAGTGGTGTCCGGTCATCATCAGCTGACGAATCGGGATCGACATCCCCTCGGTCCAGCAGCACCTTCACTACGCCCTCGTGTCCAGATCCGGCAGCATGTGATAGTGGTGTCTGGCCAAACATATCCCCCGAATCGGGATTGACACCCTCATGCTCCAGCAGTATCTTCACTACTCCCTCATGTCCATACTCGGCAGCCCATAATAGTGGTGTCCGACCATCCTCAGGCGACGAATTGGGATTGACATCCTTTCGCTCAAGCAGTATCTTCACTACCCCCTCGTGTCCAGATCCGGCAGCATGCGCTAGTGGTGTCTCGCCTAGCATATCCCCAGAATCGGGATTGACATCCCCACGCTCCAGCAGTATCTTCACCACGCCCTCATGTCCAGATCCGGCAGCAAATGACAGGGGTGTCCGATCATCAGGCGACGAATCGGGATCTACATCCGTTCGGTCAAGCAGCATCCTTACCACCCCCTCATGTCCAGATTCGGCAGCATGCGATAATGGTGTCTGGCCTGACGTATCCTCCGAATCGGGATTGACATCCCCACGCTCCAGCAGCATCCTCACCACGCCCTCATGTCCAGATCCGGCAGCAAATGATAGTGGTGTCCGGCCATCCTCATCCCCCGAATTGGGATCCACACCCTCCTGCTGCAGAAGTAGCTTAACCACGTCCTGATGCCCAACCTTCGCAGCATGGATGAGTGGCGTTAGGCCCTGTTTGTCTGCTAATGTAGGATCGACATCGGGCTCCCCAAGAAGCTGCTCTGCGAGCCCAGAATTCCCCTGTTTAGCAGCCCATACTAATGGTGTCCGGCCCTTAGAATCCCGCCCGTTCAGGTCCCATCTTTTCATATCCATCATAGCAATCGCCACCTGAGTAACCCCCATGTATGCAGCTCCGTGTAGCCCAGTAAACCCCCTGAGATCGGGACTTCTACCATAACGGCGATCCTTCCTGGACAAGAAGCCAACACTCCTCCTACGCAGGAGAATGTCAACCCATATGTGGCCCGCATCTCGTTGAAGAAGCCGTATGGTAAGCTGCTTCACACCTTCCTGCATCTCCTTCCTAGCATGGAATCCCCAGTAACACGAAGCATAGTGGAGAAACGGCATTGTCGACGGGATAGTACCGAGAGCAGTTGAAAGCTCGCACACGGATTGAAAGTTTAAATAGGTGAGACATACTTCCGCCATCATGGAGTGAGGTGTGATGAACAAGTTGGGATGAGTCGTGAGATACTCTTGAAGTGTGAAATGCACGAGACGAACTGTCGATGCTTGCTCATCAACTGCGACAAGTCCTAATGTGCAACCCAACAAAGTCCGTATTGATGGGACATTGTGGACATTAAGGTCTGTGGTTCTTAGTTCCACCCCTAATGCCTGGCACAATTCTCCTGCTTTTAGCTGCCGTTTGGAACATGAAGTCCATATCAGCGCTTCCATTCCTAGCTTCGCGCGGTTCCCCTTCTGCTCTCTTATGCGATCCAATGTTGTGTTGTATGCATCATCTAAACCAAAGCCGGTGGTCATATTATCGAGCGTTTTTCTTCTTTGATGTATTGTCGCATTCGCCAGAACCGCATCCATAACCAGTGAAACGAGAAGGAACCTAGAGACCAATATTAGTTGATAACCTGGATTCACCGTGGACGGGTTTTACATACGCCCCCGAGATCTTTTCCGGAATGACCCTAAGAATATCGGCCTCCAGTTCGGTATCCATCGCATCCAGCTCTGAGTCCTTTTTCACCCTCATAGCGAGATATTCTCGAATATCCTCCTTAGTAGGCACTACGGCAGGTAGATCGGGATATCCGGGGAAATATTTCTTCACTTCCTCTTGAATGTGTGGCCTCCCGGTCATGAATAGTCGAATGGTTGGACACCCCCGGACAATGTTGTGTAAAGAATCCCAAAGTTCAGGTCGATGTTTTGACGGGAATTCATCTAAAGCGTCAATGCAGATAAATCCCTGTCGCAGTGATGAGATGGACTTGGCAATCATCGCCTGGATTTCTGGTAGACGTAGTGTACGACCGTCAACTTTTGTCTTCGCTCGGTCAAAGGCGACCTTTATCTCCTCTGGGATTGGTTCGACCCCCGCGACAAGTTGCTTCAAGAGAGCCGCCAACACGCCAGTCGCGGATTGTTGTTCACGCGCATGGAAGTCGCAGTAGACGCAAGCCACGGCCACATTGTCCCCATCAAATTTATCGCAAAGTGTATCTATCACAAGAGAGCTTCCATTTCCCGATCAAGTTAGTTTTAGACGCTATTTCGATTGAGCTAGCCCTACACACCTCAGATATGTTTTCCCTACACCTGGATCCCCATAATAGAATAGCACCGGGCTAACTCCTTGATTATCGCCATGCCATTTCTCAAACTCGTCCGTGCGGAGAATCCAGCTCCCTACTCCATCCACCCGGCCCTCACGCACAGCCTGATGCCTTTCCCGAGGTGCCATGGGAGACAACCACTCAAGAATCTGCCGTTTCTCGTCCGACACCGATATCTCGTAGTTGTTCCACACATTCTTGTAACTGTCCGTCACATTCCCAACGTTTTGGTTTATGGTAATGGTCGGCTTTTGGTATGCTGCAGAACCCATCTTGTCTTTCCTGTCGCTGTTCTTGTCCCTCGTGATGGCAGTGGCCGTGCTATTCGTGGATCAAAAGAGGCAGTAATGAGAGATAGGATGGATTTATTTTGGGGGGGGCGGGTTTAAGCAAAGGTAGGAGAAGAGGAAAGGTCAAGCCTTCACAAGCACTATTCAAGCTCTACCAGCACTCAGGTCGGATAGACGCCGCTTTTCTCTTGGCACCTTTCCAGGAAAAAACGCAACTCGTGCCGGCAGCTTGAGTATGATAGGCTACTGGTATGCCACCATCCATGCATCCCCGCGCCAAGCAAAAAACGTGGGCACAAATCAGAGCAAGACCTTTGCCCACCACCAACCTGATGTGCGACCAACCCCCCCCCCCAGGACCTTATTATGGCAATCAACAAACAAACAAAAAACCGTCGGTTTTCCTGCAATAACTCCCGAGAACGCATAACCACTCCAATGCGATTTTTAATAGTAAAATGCAGATTCCATTGGTCTCTGAAGTCCATCGCTCTCCTCCAGTACCAGCACAGCTCAGCACCGCATAAACTGAAAGCCCAGGGCTGTGAGCGAGCCAGCCCACGGCAGGAGTTGTAAATTTTAATCTGACATATTTCCTCCGCGCTCATAATTTGCTGTAGTGACCCACTCCATCCATACCATACGGTAGATGTAGTTCTAATATGTCCCGCCTTGGGCCAGGCTGTATGCCAGATAAGGAAATTAAAGCAGGCAAAAATGCGCTACAAAAGAAGCAGAACCGAAATCTCAACTGTTTCCAGTACCGTATCGGCAATGGATACCAGGAGTGAAAATCCGAAAGAGCGATCGCGTAGCTCCTTCTACGTACTCGAGAAAATTGGCATGGACTAGGTGTCCAAGACTTTTCAAAATACTGAATTCCTTACCACAAGTCACGAAACACTAGAGGGATTTCGTAACGTAAAGTCAGAGATCGCTAACCGTGCCAAGGTTGTGACAGAGTCACAACCTACGCTTGCTCGCAATCTTGGGCACTCTCGTAGAGTGCCCGACAGCTCACCTGCACTTCCTTTTTGTAAGAATTATCAACCACCACCAAACATCTCCCAATGCATGAAATGTCCTCCTGGCTTTCCCAGACATTGTTTTAGGCCTTTGCAAATAAGCCTCCCATTTTTTCCCTCCCTTTTTCACCAGATCCGGCTCAATGTCACCTTTACATTGAAAAACTAAAGACCCCCTAGCGTGAGTAAATGTTGGAAAGGAGAGGGAAAAAAAGTTGAAGGCTTATTGGCAAGGACTTAAAAAATTGATGAGAAAGCCAGAAGGACATTTCATGCATTGGGAGATGTTTGGTGGTGGTTGATAATTCTTAAATTCACATACATGAATCTGTCGTTGAGCTGTCGGGCACATACTCGAGTAGAAGACGTGCCCAAGGTTGCGAGCAAGCGAGCAATCGAGGGGTTATGACAGAGTCACAACCTTGGCACTGTTATCTCTGTGACAACAGTGTTTACAGTGGCAACAAGCGAACTTGAAAAATAGGGATTTCGCAGATTCTGGAAGAGTTAGGGTGGCAAGAAATTGTTTGCCTCACCAAGAAAATTCGTCATCTCCTAGCTTAACTAACCGAACTTTAAGCGTATCATACGTTATCTCTTAAATGAAACATGAGCCTTGACCTGTGACCCGTCGCCGTCGCAACAAGCTAGAACTAACCAGCTTTCTTGCTCCGAAATCCCTCTACTAAGGGCCCGTTTACCTATGAACGACCGTCAAGGAAGGCAGGACGGTGGAAGGTGTGTAGGGAGAATGGATGGGTGCGTGTTTACCTAATATGCCGTCTCATATCCCCCGGTCCAGCGAGACATGTACAAAACCTCTCTCATGCATTAGCCACAATGTTGGGATTCGAGTGATGTCAAAAGCACGCATGCTGACATCTAACGCCAAATTCTAACTTGTCCCGTACCAGTTCAATGTAGACCATCGTCCATGCCAAAGTAGAAAATGACGGGCGGCACAGAAGTAGATGAGAGACTAAGAGAATAGATGTTGCAGTTTGACAATTTAAACAGAGGGTATTGAATGTAAGTTTTATCGCTCCTTCTCAGGCTTGATTCCTTCGATCGCTCTCACTCTCAACTTCACTATTTAACTAAAATCAAACTACGGGTAGGAGTTCAATCCATGCTAACAATCAGTTATTATTGAACAATCCGTCATGTAGGGCAAGAGAATTAAAAACTCCTGCCCTATGAGGACTGGGAGATTTGAGGACCTAGCCTTCATCAATAGGGCTGTGGGGTTTATCAATCCTGCTACAAGGAGGTAGAATCTGACCCTAGACCTTAAATGTTGGCGATCTGCGGGTAGCAGAAACGAATTGGAGGGGGGTTTGCAAATAAAAAAATATAAATATAAATATATAAAAGTAAGAATAGAAAAATAATAATAATAATAATAGTTGCTTCTTTTACCTTGGGAAGGCAGCTGTTGCCCCTCTTCCTATTTATTGCCTTGTATAATATTATATAGCTATTTTTCTAAGTAAGTGAGGTAGTACCAGTATACTGTACTTTCCTCTCCCTGTATTTAGTGAGAAACCAAATCGGTCGAGGGCCACTTATCGAATACATCAAGGGTCTGTTTGGTGGCCATAGTTCCGTTCTGTTGCCCTATACAAACAACAGAAGGGAAATTGTCATTTGTATGGGAAAACGGAACGAACGGCTTCATCCAAAAAATCTTTAAGGGCCTGTTTACCTATACTTGTAGACAGCCGTCTAGCAGCTCGAGAAAGTACCGACCGTTAAGGGGGACTTGACGGTTGAAGTGTGTGGAGGTGCACGGTCAAGTACGGTAGATGGTGTCTACCCATTGTGCCGTGCTGGCTGGCGTTTGGTGGAATTTGCTAACTCACCTCCGAGACAACGCCATGCTTCGACAGCCCAGTCCAGCAACCAGATATTAGGACGGCAGAAAATTGGGCAAACACTTTTGCACCACCTATCAGATAATGATTCTGGCTGAGACGCCACTGTCTAGTTGAATCACCCAAAATTTAGAACTAGACGGTTAGGTAAACGGGCCCTAAGGCCCTGTTCGGCATACACCATTCTAGAAATACTATCCCTTGGGGTATCTGAGACAGTCAAATTCGTAGCCAGGCACACTAAGAATTGTGATTTGCTGAGAATATTTAACTTGGCAATAGCGCTGAGTCATTTGGGTTGCGAAGGGGCTGAAAATCGTATCTTCTGACCAAGTCTGGCATGCTGGGGCTGAATCTGGCTTCAGCGTGTTGGCTACGAATTTGACTGTTTCAGATACCCCAAGGGATACCATAGTAGTTATGAAAATAAATGCGTTGGGGAGTCCCGGAATTTTCACTTTGTATTTTTTTTGTTTCTAAGCTAAGATGATAAAATCACAGTCATAATCTGATTTCTTACGGAACCTTAAACAAGAAGCTACAAGGATAAGTTTATAAACCCCCACACTAAATCTGGGCATCACCTTTCTGTTGAAGACAAGACTATTTACTTTTTCTCCTCTCACCCTAAACCGCAACATCATCTCAGAAAACAGTAGATTAAAAAATACTGTATGAAATATCATGACTTTTTTAAAAACAAATACCACAGTATCTGTGGCTGCCGAAAATGTCCCCAGTTAATTATAAAATAAAATAAAATTTCCATAAAACACAGGCTATAAAAATAGAAATACCCCATCATCTTTGTTGCATGGCGAAAAGGGCCTAACTCTCTCCACCACACACTAATGCTTCCCCCTTCTGCTGCTAAGCACCCTCTATCACCCAGATCCCACGGATCACTCCTTTGGATGAAATCCCCAGTCCACTGCCACCACCCGCGGCCCTGGCGCCGGGACTGAAAAACATTGTCTCACCTCGTCGGGCCCGTGGTTCCTACCAAAACCTCCCGTCCGGCCTAGTCTTCCCGGCAGTTTCCGGGAGGGACGGCTCGGAGCTCCAGACCTTTGCGAACACTGCATACGGTTTACCTCAACGGGTCACTCCTTCACAGCAAGCTACTGCACCGTAAAACCTCGTGGGATCCACTGCCTTCGTCCATCTTGTGATCTCCGGATTCAAGGGCAAAAACTCCCAAGAAGGATCACCCTAACTCAAATAGAAGAAAAATAAGCTCAGACACTGTAGTTGAATCTCCTACCTGCAGAAAGGCGCTGCGAATATTGCTTTTGGCGTGTCTCAATTGGGGGTCGGGTTTGTGGTGTCTCCCCTCGGATGCCCGAGAAGAGTATTCCAGCCCCCTAGCACATTTTTTCTCTATTCGAGCCCTTATATTGTGCGTTTTCCTTACACAGTATAAAATCTAGATCTCATTGATTTCTGTTCGCAATCCCACAAGTATTGGCTCGTCAAACTAAACCTATCAAGAGCTAGCGGGCGGATTTCACGAGATTTTAGGATAGAGGAAGCAGCGAATTCAGTCGTCCCGTCCGTCCAAGACGGGGTGAGGACGGCAAAGGACGAGACAGCCTCCTCCTTGGACGGGAGGGACTGCCTTGGCGCCGTCCTAGACGGGGTGGACGGTCGTCGACGGCCGTCGACTACAGACGCGCAAAATTGGTCAATGAGACAAATACTAGTACTCAAATAAGTTAAGGTTAAAAATGAAAATGGAAATGGAAAAATTTTAAACAACTAATAGGTGGTAGGGCGCAGTGGATCTAATCCTTCATTTGACGAACGATGCAAACACTTTTATTGATACGAATAAAGATGACGAACAAAAGATATAAGGGAAGAATCAAAGAATAAAGAGATCGTATACAATAACGAATGACTTTGACAAGACAAGAGATAACCGTAGGACTGTGAGCGAAAATGCGATGATCAACTGATAACGAACAAACAAAGGGAACAGGCAATCTTATATCCTCCTCAAGTGAAAACCTTCCTCCCCGCACACTTCCAGAGCGTGCCAGATTTCTCTCCCACTTTCCGTCCCTAGGTCGTCCTTCTTTTGCGTTGTGCCGATTCATATC
>Ga0307513_10011343_pt1 | contig 11082 bp, 10 predicted proteins | sample 15_EM_MG_FD_202174 | JGI IMG/M metagenome (GOLD analysis project Ga0307513, IMG submission 202174) | Populus trichocarpa ectomycorrhiza microbial communities from riparian zone in the Pacific Northwest, United States - 15_EM | ecosystem: Host-associated > Plants > Roots > Unclassified | place... | reverse complement strand
GGTCACGCTCTAGCCTCGGCAGGGGCACTGGAAGTGTGAAATGCGGAAATGGATCAACAGAAGATCAATCTCTCTGGTCCTGTGCATAACGTTCAGCGCCGCCGCGGCCTTCTATGGCCAGCCGCTGGTGCATGGAAATACTGACGCGATTACCATTATTATTACCGTGATGACGGTATTTGCTGGCTTTTTAGTCGCCATCATCGCTATCTTGGGCGATCCAGCGATGATGCCTGCCGGCAGCTGGCGTGCGGCCGAGAACAGTCACCAGATCGTTCATGGTCGCGTGGCGACTTATACGTGGTTATTTCAGTTGTACCTCATCGCAATCGCGTTCCTGTTCTTGGGCGCGCTCTTGGCCTTCGCATCGGGGAACCACATCTGCCTGGGGGCTCCCCTGGCCCGGCGCGAGTTACGAATAACCCTGGAGGAGTGGATGCGGGCCTCCCCATTTGAGATCGCTCCGGGGGATCGCGCGGTGACAAGGGCGCAAGGCGTTTTCGATGTGCAGCGACTGCCCCTCGCCTGGATGCAAGCGGTCGGCGCCAGAGCCCCGCTACCGTGACCGGTCCCTGGAACGCGCCAGGGTCAAGTGGAAGCCGGTGAACCCGCCCGACGCGCTCCAATCTCTGGAGTTGGAGCCTTTTCAGACGGTTCAGATGATCCATCTGAACCTAAAAAGGCTCTAGGCGGCCAGGGATGCGCCTGCGGCAACGTGGCGGACCTGCGGGTAGATTTCATTCGCGATGAGCTCGATGCTGTCCATGGTCTCCGCATGCTCCATGTAACCGCCTTGGGTCATGAAGATGAAGTTGCCGAGGCCGCCCAGGAAGTCGCTGAACTGTGTGAGCTGTTTGACCACCTCGTCCGGCGTGCCCCAAAACATCTTCCCGGCCAAAGGCCAGATCTCCGGCCCAGCATTGTCGGGGACCGGCGTTCCGTCCATGAGGGTGCCGCGGCCCCGGTAGGGCGACGCCCCTCCCCGAGAGGCGAAGATGGCGTGGGCGTTCGCCTCGATGCCGCCGTAGCCGGGCGGATTCAACGTGTAATCCTGAACCCGCGCGGTCGCGGTGTAATAGGCGTAGAGTTTCTCGGCGCGGCGACGTGCTTCCTCATGGGTGTCGGCGGTCACCATCATGCCGAAGTAGGCCAAACGGTCCGGGCCGGCCTCCCGGCTATGCACCTTCCGGTACTCCTCCCGGTAGGCGGCGAAGGTGTCCCTGGTCACAGTCCCGGTGAGAAAACAGGACAGGACGTAGCCAAGCTGAGCCGCTTTCCGCGCCGTCTCTACGCCCGAGCCGGGAAGCCACATCGGCGGGTGGGGGCTCTGATAGATCGGGGGCGTACAGTTGACGTGTCGGTAGTTGAAATGCTCGCCTTCCCAGCTGAAGGGCCCGCCGCGGCTTGCAAAGGCCTTCAGCACCAGGTCGTGGGCCTCCCAGAAGCGGTCCATCATGCCCGCCGGATTGGCATTCGACATGAAGAGCTCCCAGGGTGAGCCCTTCACGAAGCCGAATTCCAGCCGTCCTCCTGAGATATTGTCGACCATCGCGAGCTCTTCTGCGACGCGCAGCGGGTCCATCCGGTTACCCATCGGGACGCCAAGGCTGAGCAGGCGAGCCTTGCGCGTCTGGCGCGCCAGGATCGCCATGGATACGATGTTGATCGAGGACATGCAGCATAGCGACTGATGATGCTCGTTGATCATCAGATCCAGGCCCATCTCATCGGCGAACATATACTCGTCGAGATACCGGTTCAGCAGGCCGGCGACCGTGTCGCGATCCATGACCGAAGTCGGTATGTCGATGCGGAGCGATCCCTCCACTTGCTTCCACGCAGGATGGTAGGACTGCTCGGTGAAATACCACAGGCGCATCGCTTTATCCTCTCGCGTTCACGCCGCAGCCGCGGTGTTGGTCCCGGCGAACGCCAGGATCGCCTGAGCTGTGGCTTCGGTTTGTTCCCGCTCGGCGAAGTGGCCCGCGTCCGTGATCAATTTGAACGTCGCGCCCGGGATGGCGTCGGCGTAGGCGCGCCCATAATCGGGCGCGACGATCCGGTCGTCTGCACCCCAAAGGATGAGGGTCGGCACGCTGATGCGATGAAGCCAGCGCCTCAGGCGCGGGTTGTGCAGGGTCGGCGACCAAGCATATCGCGAGAGCGCCTCCTGGTTGGCCGCGATCCGCCGCGCTGCGTCCAGGTCGGCAGGCGGGGAGGCCGGTTGCGGTCGCTTGTAGGAGAGATCTTTCACAGCGTCGGGCGTAAGGGAGAAGATGTCGGCGATGGTCCGCTGTTCGGGCGAGCCGGTTTTGATGCCGACGGCGTCGATGAGCACCAAGGCCCCGAGGCGCTCCGGCGCGCGGATGGCGATCTCGGCCGCAATCCAGCCCCCGAAGGACGTACCGACCACCAACGGCCGCTCCAGTTTCAGGGCGTCGATCAGATCGAGATAGTGGTAGGCCAAGTCATCGACGTCCCTCAGCCCGCTCAGCGGCGAGGCGCCGAAGCCCGGATGGGACGGTGCGATCACCCTGAAAGCCTGGGAGAGCCGGTCGAGGAATGGAATCGATGGTTCGACCCCGTCACCGGCGTGCAGGTATAGCAACGGCCGGCCAGCGCCGCGCCTCAGGATTTCGACGGGCCGGCCGGCGATCTCCACGTCTTCGAAATCAGCAATCTTTCGGCCGGTCATGCCGTTTCCACCCTCGTGCGTATCGTCCAAAATCATGCCGCCCGGAGCCTGGGCGCGCTAATGCGTTTTCAGCCCCCTGGCGATGCCCTCCGCTGATCGGTCGGCCGCCTTTCCGCCTCCGCCGTCTCCGGCCCCTGCTTCCCCTTGATCGGCGCGCGCGACAGCCGTCTGCGCGGTCGGCTCGCAGAATGTGTGAGGGAGGGCGGCGACCTATCGAGCGTTCAGGCGAAGGCCGTCCAGAAGGCTGGGGGTCCCTCTGGACGGCGACCGCATCAGAAGTTCAGTTCCGCCCGGATCCCGAAGGACCGCGGCCGGTCATAGACGATGAAATCCGCTGCAGCCGACGTTGAGATCGTCGTCGCCGCGGCTTCGTTCAGGAGATTGCTGCCCCACAACGTGAAACGATAACGCTCGCTCGGGGGGCTCCACGACAGTTGCGCATTGATCATGGTGTGCGAGGATTCGACGAACCGATTGCTCGGATCCCAGTACTGCTTATCGACCCAGTATAGGTTTCCGGTCGCCGAGAGGACGCCGAAGTTGAAGTTGTGGTTGTACTGAAGGGAAGCCCCGGCGGTCCATTTTGGCGATCGGATCAAGGTATTGCCCGAGACGTCCATGGCGACCTGGCTGTTCACCGCGGTCGCATTGGGCACGGCCAGGGGCACGGTCACGATCGCGCCCGGGAACGAGTCGTACCGGCCGCGCAGGTATGCGCCGTTGAGCGACAGCGTCCAGTCGTCCGAAAGCCGTGCGTCGAAGGTCGCTTCCGCCCCGTCGAGCTTGGCGCTGGCCGCGTTCTGGATGACGACCGTGCTGAGGTTGGCCTGGCGGACCGAGACCTGGATGTCGGTGTAGTTATAGTGGAAAGCGGCGAAGGTGATCCTGTATCGGTCGCTGTTTAGCGTCTTGAGGCCCACTTCGTAGGCGTCGAGCACCTCCGGATCGACCGGCACGCCCGTCAGGTTTCCTGCGTTGAACGTGCCGCTCTTGAAGCCCCGGCTGTAGGAGCCGTAGATATTGACCTTCTCGGGAATGATGTAGCGGACGATGACTCGCGGGGTGAACGCGTCCCAATGGGCCTTCTTGGAGGGCAGGGACTGCGTATCGACGCCTGCCGCCGAAATCACATGACCGAACGCCACCTTCCTCTCGTAGCTGTAGCGTAGGCCGGCTGTGATGGAGAGCCGATCGGTCACGTCATAGGTGCCTTCGCCGAACGCCGCGTAGGCCGTGGTGTCTATCTTGCTGAACGTTTTGACCCCGGACAGTACGTTCGCGACCGGCTGATTGCCGGCATTCGAAACCACGTAGTAGAGGCCGGCCACCCATTGCAGGCGCTCGGCCTGGACCGGAGCCACCTGAAACTCCTGGCTGTAGACCTCGTTCTTGAAATTGGAGATGTTCTCGCTGCCCGAGAGCCGGCCGCCCACGCCGTCGGTGTCCGTATAGGCCCGGGTTGAATTGTTGGCGGCGCTGGTGAGAGACGTGAAGCTCAGCGGCCCGGCCTCGGCCGTGAGCTTCACGCTCCCATAGTAGCGTTTCGTTTGGACAAACGGCGTGATCGTGCGCGACGATTTCCAGGGCTCGTTCACGATAGGCGCCTGGCCTGGGGGAAAGAGAAAATAAGCCCTGGACGCTCCGTTCAAGGGCTGGCCGGACACGGAGGTGTTGGTGTTGTTGTCGTCATAGCCCGCGATGACGCTGAAGCCCCAATTCTCGAAATGTCCGTCTGTCCGACTGCGGATGCTGAGTTCACGCGTCCGTCCGAGCTGGTGGTCGGGAACGAGGATGTCATCGACAAAGCCATGGTCGCGCACGCTGGACACTGCAAGATCGGTGGCGATCCCCGGAGCCCAGCCCCCGCTGACGTATAGGCCCGCCACCACCTCGTCGAAGCGGCCGTACCCCAGCAGCGCGTTGCCGTGGAAGTCTTCGCTCGGCGCCTTCGACGTAATGGAGATGGCCCCCCCCGCCGCATTGCGGCCGAACAGGGTTCCTTGAGGTCCGCGCAGCACTTCGATGCGTTCCACATTGTTCAGCTTGAACAGGTTCGCGTTCATGCCGGGGACGTAAACGCCGTCGATATAGAGTGCGACGCTCGACTCGTCCCCGGCCTGTGCGCTCGTGGTCCCGACGCCGCGGATGATGGGCTGACCGAAGAAGCCGCCGGTGGCGAAACGCAAGCCTGGGGTCACCTGCTGTAGATTGAGCGTGTCTGTGACGCCTCGCTTGGCGAGGGTCTCCGCCGAAAGGCTGGTCACCGACATGGGAACGTCCTGCAACCGCTCTTCCCGTCGTCGAGCCGACACCACGACCTCGTCGACAAGGCCGCCGTTGTTGGCGGCCGGCGCCGATGTCGCCGCCTGTGCGAGCGCTTGGTCGAATGAGATTGATGACAGCAGCGCGCTGGCAGCAAAGAGGGTGAGTCGTCTAATATTGTAAAAGGCCATAGAATCCTCCCGTATTCTTGTGTGTCGTCCATTCGCGGATATAATGTAGTATTGATGGCATCGCATGTTTCTGTGATTACCGGGGCGTCGCGGTTTGTCATTGTCTAACTGATAAGGTCATCGAGTATTGATCTTCTGGCTCTCCAAAACAGGTACGCGCCGAAGAATCCCATCGAGGTGCAAATGATCTGAGACCATCTAATTCCCTCGCCCGGCCCCAGGCCGTGAGCGATGGATAGGTAGTCGCTCAGAATTCCAACAAGCAAAGGGCCAAGTCCGAGCCCAATTAAGCTTGTAAAAAGGAGGTATAGTGCAGAGGCGGTGGCGCGTGTGCGCGGCTGCACGACGCTCTGCATGACGGCGTAGAGGGGTCCGGAGGCCGAGGCGTAGAGTACGGCCGGCGCCGACAGCAGCAGAAGGCCAAGCTGCGCCGACGGCACCAACATCGTGGCGATGTAGGTCGGCACGGCCACCAGATTCGCGACGGCGCAGAGCGTGGCCAGCGCGCGCGGATCCTTGCCCCCCAGGCGGTCGCCGAGAACCCCCCCGGCCAGCGTGCCGATAATGCCGCTTACGCCGAGAGACAGCCCGATCGAAACACCCAGAAAACCCGTGGTCTCCAGGTGAAAATATTTTGCCGTGGCGGCGATCTCCGCCGCGTGATTTCGGATGAAGAACGACGCCAGGAACGGGTAGTGCCCATAGGAGATGAAGGCCTGGATGGTGCCTGCGGCGCAGAACAGCCTGAAGGTCCTGCAGGTTCGCAGCTCGCGCGCGGCGTCAAGGATGGTCGGGGCCGCAGCCGCGTCGGGGTTGTGCGGGGGGACCTGTCGACGCGGCTCCGGCAAACTCAGCGCCGCGAGTATCGCAGCGAACAACCCAGGAGCGCCGGCCACCCAGAAGGCGGCGCGCCAGCCCCACAGATCGGCGATCAGGCCGCCCATCGCCATGCCGAGCAGCGCGGCGATCGGATTCGCCATCGCAAAGAGGGCCAGGGCGGACGCTCGCCTCTCACGAGGCGTGCATTCGCTAATGAGGGAATGGGCGGCGGGCGTGCAACCGGCCTCACCGACGCCCACCCCAATTCGGGCCAGGATGAGATAGACAAAACTCTGCGCAAATCCGCAGGCGACGGTGAAGGCGCTCCAGATCGCGACGGAGGCGGCGATGATCATCGGCCGGTCGCCTCGCTCCGCAAGCCTGGCGATGGGAATTCCCAGGACGGAGTAGAGGAGGGCGAATGAGAACCCCGTCATCAGCCCGACTTGCCAGTCGTGCAAGTCAAGCTCCTGGCGAATTGGCTCCACCAGGATATTGATGATCTGCCGATCGAGATAATTCAGGATGCCGATAAAGATGAGCACGGCCAGGGCGTAGCGACCGTACCCCCGGCGCACGGGCGACCTGGAGGAACATACCGGTTGGTCGCACTGAGCATCCGTCGTCACGCTCAAAGACCTCGGCATTCGGCGAGGCCGGCGTTCAGGTGCGAGCCCGCATATGCAGCCGTCCGCTTGGGTGACCTCTCACCGGGCAGGGGTTTCCGAGGGGCGTTGGCCGAGCGCCTCATGCGGGAACACTAAGGTAGCTCTTAATGGTCTCGCCGCCCCATTCGTCGCCGGCCAGCTTCCGGCGCAGGCGTCGCGTCAGCAGCCATCCGTCACCGTCCCGGACGAAGTCCCAATGGTTATAGCCGGCGGTGACGGGCGAAATGCCTTCGGGACGGCGCACGAAAACAATGGAGTAGCCCTCCGCCCAGGCCGTTTGTCCCTCGATCTCGATGAACAGGTTGAACACGCTATGGAAACTGCGATTTTCGATCTCGACCTTGTGCTGGTGAGTGGGCGAGGTGATCATCTCGCGCAGTGCGGCCTTGCCCTCGTGTCGGTCGTAACCGAGGTCGTAGAGGCCGTCCTCGGCCCAGACGTCCACCCACTCCTCGGACCTTCCGAGGTCGGCATTGTAGCCGTAGCGGGCGAGGCAGCGGCGGATCCTCTCCTGGTCTTCGAGCACGGCGAGGCGAGATTCCACGGCCTCGAGACGCTTCAGCAGGTCCGTCATAGGGCGTCTCCGACATAATCCTGATAGCTGTAGATCTGGCCGCTCATGGCGGCGGCCGGCTGCATCGCCAGATGAACAGCGGCCGGGGCGACCTCGGCGGGGGTGGCGTGGAGACTCCAGTCGCGGTCCGGGCCGCGTAGAACGAGCGCGCGCTCCGTCTTCACAGGGCCAGGGTCGAACAGATTGACCGCCACATGCTGCGTCTTGAGTTCTTGTGCTGCGCCACGCACGAGGCGCTCGAGGGCGGCCTTGGAGGCGCCCGTGGCGACGCTGACCAGATCCGGCTCCCGGGCGCCGGCGCCGGTTAGATGGACAATTCGGCCCCCGCCTTGCGCAACCATCACCGGGGCGACCGCGCGTGTGAGATAGAAGGCGCCGGCCACATTGACCGCGAAGGCGTCCGCCCAAGCTTCGTCCGTCGTTTCAAGGAACTTGGCGTAGACGATGTGGACAGCGCTGTTGACCAGCATGTCGATCCGGCCGAAGCGCGCGTGCGCCCGGGAGATCAGGTCATCGATCTCTCCGCGTTTGGCGATGTCGCAGAGATACCCTTCTGCGGTCCCGCCTGCGGCGCGGATTTCGGCAACGGTCTCCTCGACCGTCCCCAGAAAGGCGCGCGCGCCGTCGGGACGAGCCACGACGCCTACGGCGACGCCGCGCGCCGCCAGGGCAAGGGCGATGCCCTTTCCGATCCCGCGGCTGGCGCCGATGACCAGGGCGGCCTGATCTGACGGTTGGCTCAACGAGAGCCTCCGCTCACCCGAAGCTCGGTCCCGGTAACCCAGCTCGCCTCGTCGGAGGCCAAGTAGACCGCCGCAGCGGCGATGTCGTCCGGCCGACCAAGGCGCTGCAACGGGTTGCCGGCCTCCAACCTTTGACGACCGTCAGGCACGGCAAGGCGTCCGGACAGATTGTGGGTCTCGACCGCGCCGGGGATGATCTCGTTGACGCGGATATTGTGGACGCCGAGGCCTTTGCTCCAGGCGACGCTCATCGCGTGGAGCGCAGCCTTGGCCGCGGCGTAGGCGTGGTATGGCGGCTCCGGGGTGTAGCCGGATGTCGACGTGACATTGATGATCACCCCGCCGCCACATTCCCTCATCGCCCGCGCCGCCGCCTGTGCTGCGACGAAAGGGGAAAAGGTATTGAGGCGGAACAGCTCTTCCACAGAAGTGAGCGGCGTGTCGAAGATGTCGGCTCGGCCGTGCTCGACGTAGACGCTCGCGCCGCCAGCGTTGTTGACCAGCACATCCAGGCGGCCGAACTCGGCGACGGCCAGCTCGACGGGTATGGCGGCTCGCTCCGGCTGCAGAAGGTCCGCCTCGACCACCAGGCATCGGCGACCGTGTGCCCGGACCTGTTCGGCCACCTCCTCCAGCCGCGCCCTGTCGCGACCGGTGACCACCACGTCGGCGCCATGTTCCGCATATCGGATGGAGATCGCGCGCCCCATCCCCCGGCTCGCCCCGGTTACGACCGCTATCTTGCCAGCCAACGAAAACTTCATCGGCGCCTCCCTTTATTTAGGCCGGACTGGAGGTCGTATCGATGCCGAAGACAAATGCCCAATTGACATCCTATCGGTTAGGTTTCGTTATCAACGACTGTGGGGCGCGACGGGCCGACGGGAGCTCCCGGGCGCAGACGCAGCGCCGCCGCCTCCAGCTCTTCCGCCCTGCTCGTCACCGTGGCGCATCATCGGATGGGTTCTATCGGCGCGCGACGCGGCAGGCCGTGGCGCCGCTGGCCTGCCGGGGGATGTCGGCGGCAGGTTGCGAGGTCTCCCGCGGCCCGGGTCAGGCCGGAAAGTAGCTGCCGTTGTTCACGTGCATCACGACCCCGGTGACCCGATCCGAATGCGGTCCGACGAGATAAAGCAAGGCGCCCGCCAACTCCTCCGGGCGGGCGTAGCGCAGCGGTAGGACCTGGCCCTCGGCGTTGCTTGCGGCCTCTTCTTCTTCGGGGGTCATGGCATGCCCGCCGTCCAGCAGGCCGCTGCCGGACACCAAGCCCGGCGAGATGGCGTTGACGGTGATTCCGAACGGGCCGAGCTCAACCGCCAAGGCGCGAGAAAAGCCGAGCAGACCGGCCTTCGCGGCAGCATAGTCGCACATTCCGCGGATGTGGCGTGATGGCCTGTAGGCGGCGCGCGACGAGGTGGAGACAATCCGGCCCCAACCCAAAGCCTTCATGTGCGGGACGACCGCCCGCGTGCACAGGAAGGCGCCTTTGAGGTGTACGGCCATGGCGCGGTCCCACTGCGCCTCGGTCATGTCCGTGATTGGGCCGCTTGGGCTGATGCCGGCGTGGTTTGCGAGTATCCCTATCGGACCGAGTTCGCGCACGGCCCGTCCGACCATGGACTCGACCTGGCCGGCGTGAGCGACGTCGCATTCGGCGGCTATGGCGACCCCGCCATCGATGCGTATCTCAGCGGCGATTTTCTCGGCCAAATCGCCCTTGATGTCGGCGACGCAGACGGCCGCCCCCTCCTTCGCAAGCGCTTTCGAAAAGGCCGAGCCCATACCGGGCCCTGCGCCTGCGGTGACGATCGCCACGCGACCGCTGAGAACGCCCATGGCGGCCCTCCGATCCTTTATTTTCATCCGGCCGTGAGGCTTGGACGATCCGGTGATCGAGCATCCAGGCGCGCGGCCCGCCGCTTTGCCTCCGGAACCCTCGACGCGTTCAGACCGGACCTCCCGCGCGACTGGTGTTGGTGACGATCTCCGCGATCTCGTAGGTGGCGATGTCCGTTGGGAGCTGGAGCGCCGCGAGTTTTTGGTCAAAGGCCTCGGCGATCGACTGGACGGTCCAGCTCTCGTTCACCAGCACCGGCGCTCGGTTCGCCGGATGGGTCATGAGGCTAAGTCGTCCGGCGTTGAGCCGGACGACCTGCCCGGTGATGTCGCTCGCGCGGTTCGAAAGGAGATAGACCACAAGCGGCGCATTCACCGCCGGCGGGGGCAGGACGGCCGAGGTGCGCGCCGTCCGCGCCGCCATCGGCGTGGCCGCAACGGGGGAAATGGCGTTGACGCGTATCCCCTTGCCGCGAAGCTCGCCGGCCCATCCATAGGTGAACGAGGCGACCGCGCCCTTGGTCGCTCCGTAGGAGGTCAGGCCCTGCTGGCCGGAATGGGCGCCGGATATGGCGTTCACGATCGATCCGCGGCCCTGGCGCAGCATTGGTTCGATAACGGCGCGCGCGCAATTGAACACGCCGACCACGTTGACCTCCAGCATGCGTTGCAGGTCCTCGACCGTCGCTTCCGCGAACGGCGCCCGTTCACATAGCCCCGCATTGTTCACCAGGCCCGAGACGAACCCGAATTCGGTAATGCAGCGCTCGACCAGCGCCTGGGCCTTCTCAGGGTTTCGGATGTCGGCAGGATCAGCGACCGCCCGCCCGCCCGCCGAACGGATCTCGGCCGCGACGGCTTCAGCGGCGGCGTGGTTGATATCATTCACCACCACTGGCGCGCCTGCGGCTGCGACGGCCCGGGAATAGGCCGCACCGAGCCCCTGGCCGGCGCCCGTCACGATGACGGCCTCGCCCTCCAGTTCACCCATCAGGTCCTCCCCATCCCAGCCCCGCTCGGACCGGTTTGTCAGCGTCCGACCACCTTGGTGACGCTGTCCTGGACGGTGATTATCCTCACGCCTTTGATGCAGGCCAATGCATTTTGGACCTCACATCGATGACCCGCAGTTATGTCCGGCGTGCTCTCGATAAAGGATGTCCTTCCGCGGCGACGACCGCGGCCGATAGCCGGCGCCGTGAACAAGTCGCCGGTACGTCGGTCCGGGACCTTGCAGCCCGTCCTAGGCTCCAAGTCGTTTGCGCACGAACGAACAGATATCCGTGAGCGCACG